>Ga0209633_10005580_pt1 | contig 11005 bp, 7 predicted proteins | sample Cruoilmetagenom1_FD_187290 | JGI IMG/M metagenome (GOLD analysis project Ga0209633, IMG submission 187290) | Oil polluted marine microbial communities from Coal Oil Point, Santa Barbara, California, USA - Sample 1 (SPAdes) (version 2) | ecosystem: Environmental > Aquatic > Marine > Oil seeps ... | reverse complement strand
GTATACGCGTTACTCACCCGTGCGCCGGTCGTCATCTGGTGCAAGCACCAATGTTACCCCTCGACTTGCATGTGTTAAGCCTGCCGCTAGCGTTCATCCTGAGCCAGGATCAAACTCTCCATTGTATGTCGTTGAAGTCTATTAAAAATAAACCTCTGTTTTTCTAATGAAAAGCCTCAAAAAAATCTACAGATATAAACCTGTAATTCTTACTCAATTTTACGCTGTCAATTTCTTAATCTTTCAATGAACTTGCTTCTTTCTCTTTAAGCGGGTGCAAATATAGAAAGGTTTTTAACTCTCACAAAACTATTTTGCGTTTTTTTAATAAAGTTTTTAAAGTTTTTTATAATTGCTTGATAATCAAAAACAAACCCCAATATTTAGGGGATGCAAATCTAAGAGAATTCTAAATATTTTTAAATATTTTTACCTAGAAAGTTATTAACAAAACGATAGAAAATGATTAATTAAATCAAGACCTTGAAGTTAATAGCTGATTTTTAAATACTTGCAATCTGTTTTTGAAAGATGCAACAGGAAAATTTAAAATCTTTTGAGATTTCTCTAAATCAAATCCCGTTCTAGGAGGACGTTTAGCAACTTGGTTCAACTGAGAAGTTGAAATACGTTTTATAAAAGAAGAGTCTAAATTAAACGCATCGGCAATTTCTACGGCCATTTCATAGATACTTAAAAGCTCATTACTCGATATATTAAACACCCCTTGTGCATTTTGTTGGATAGATAGTAAACAAGCCTCAGCTAAATCATCAACAAAAGTTGGCATCCTATATTGATCATCGACAATAGTAATTTCTTGCCCGTTTTCAATCGCATTTTTAACCCAAAGCACAATATTATTTCTGGACATATTATCGACAACACCATAGACTAAAATGGTTCTTAATATAGTGTGCTTTATTCCCGAACTTATTATTAGCTCTTCAGACTTCAATTTTGAAAGTCCATAATAACTTATTGGATTTGGCTTATCATCCTCTTTATAGGGCCCGTCTTCGCCATCGAAAATAAAGTCAGTTGAAAGATGAATTAAATGACTATTGTGTTCTTTAACAAAGTTGATCATAGTTTTAACCGCCTCTACATTTATTAAGTCACAATTTTCTTTTTCTTTTTCGCAGGCATCAACATTGGTCATTGCTGCACAATTAATTACATAATGGGGCTTAATTTTATTGATCAGTTGAGTAAATTCATCAGCATTGGTAATATCAATACTATAATAGGTGTAATTTTTGGCTGTATTATTTCGATTTTCACCTCTTGAAATTCCAACAACTTCAAAATTATTCTTATCAGATAACAGATTTACTAATTTTTGACCTAATAATCCGTTACTCCCGGTAATCAAAACTTTTTCCCTCATTAAAATAATTTATTGAGATTTTGAATTTGTTCTAAACTGCCTAGCACAATTAATTTTGAATTAGATATTAATTGTGTTTCTGCCCCGGGATTGATCACATATTCATTATCAGGTGTTTTAAAACCAATTACTGAGCAACCCGTTTTTCGTCTTAGGTCTAAATCTCTAATCGATTTTGATAAAAATTCTTTGGGTAGTTCTTCGACAATAATTTCTTCCAAATGTGTGGCATTATCAGAATCTACAGCCAGCTTATCTACAAATTCAACAATATCTGGAGTCACCAATAGAGAAGCCATATGATCACCACCTAATTTGTCCGGCATAATGACATTATTAGCACCAGCTATTCGTAATTTACTATCTGATGTATCATCTGAAGCCCTACTTACAATTGTCATATTTTTATTGAGTTGTCTTGCTGAAAGTACAACAAATAGATTATCAGCATCAGAAGGTAAAGTAGTTATTAAATTTGAAGCGTAATTTATACCGGCTTTTTCTAATATATCGTCCCTAGTAGCATTACCCTTTATAAATAACAAATTATCTTCTTCAATTTCGGAAATCATTGAACTATCGTTTTCAATTATTACCACGGGTTTGTTATACTTTTTTAACTTTATTACAGCTTGTTTACCATTTCTACCATAGCCACACACTATAGTATGCTCTTTGAGTTGTTGAATTTTCTTTTGCACTTTTTTAAATTTAATTTTATCAAATAATTCGCCGCTAGCCACATATTGTGCTATTACTGAGGTGATCAACCCTAACATTACAATACTCATTAAAATTAGAAAAATTGTAAATAATTTTTCTTCTTCACTTAATGGGTGTACTTCACCAAAACCAACCGTGGTAATGGTAATTATTGTCATATATAAGGCGTTTACAAACGTATCATTTGACAAATTCATATAGCCAATGACACCAATAGTGATCACCAATAAAAAAAATAATAATACCTTATATAAATTTGATTGAAATTCGCTCATAAAGTTTACAGATCAAATACGGAACTTCGTTTTGTGTAAATCATATCTTTTAATTTTAGTAAAAACGCCAAGGTTAAATAAATACCAAACCAAAACCCTAAGGTAACAAATGATATGTATACAAAAAATAAACGCACATTTGTAACACGTATTCCTAATTTATCAGCCAATCTAGATGATACATCAAAGCCTCTTTTTTCAAAAAAATAACGAATGGAATGAATAATTGTCATTGATACTAATTTTGACGCAATTTAACCATTTATTCAATAATCCTTTACAATATACATACAAATTCTATTTTCTATTAATTACATTTGTAGCTTGCAATTTTTTAAGCGAATGACACAAGAATATATAGAAGTACAAGGAGCTAGGGTTCATAATTTAAAAAATATCGATGTTAAAATACCTCGAGAAAAACTTGTTGTAATCACTGGTTTAAGTGGTAGCGGTAAGTCTTCATTAGCTTTTGATACGATCTATGCCGAAGGACAACGCAGATATATTGAAACTTTTTCTGCTTATGCTCGCCAGTTTCTTGGAGGCTTAGAAAGACCCGATGTTGATAAAATTGACGGCCTATCTCCTGTTATTGCCATTGAGCAAAAAACTACGAATAAAAGTCCCCGATCTACCGTAGGCACCATTACAGAAATTTATGATTTTTTAAGGCTTTTATTCGCCAGAGCTGCCGATGCATTTTCATACAATTCGGGTGAAAAAATGGTGAGTTATTCTGATGAGCAAATTATTGATTTAATCTTACAAGATTTTGATACTCAAAAAATTATTATCCTTGCACCTGTTATCAAATCTCGAAAAGGACATTACAGAGAGCTCTTTGAACAAATTTCTAAACAAGGTTTTGTTAAAGTAAGAGTTAATGGAGAAGTTAGAGATATTGAAAAAGGAATGCGTTTAGATCGCTATAAAACACATGATATTGAAATTGTTATTGATCGTTTAAAAGTTGACAATGGCTCTTTAAAACGTTTGCAAGAAACCATAAAAACGGCAATGTATCATGGAGATGATACCATTTTAGTGCTTGATACTAAAAATAACAGTACAAGATATTTCAGTAGAAGTTTAATGTGTCCGTCAAGCGGAATATCCTATCCACAACCAGAGCCTAATTCCTTTTCATTTAACTCCCCGAAAGGTGCTTGTGATAATTGCAACGGATTAGGAAATGTTAATGAAGTAAACATCAATAAGATCGTTCCTAATTATAAATCGTCCATTTTGGCCGGCGGGATTGCTCCTTTAGGTGAACAAAAAAATTCATGGATTCTTAAACAAATTGAGCTAATTGCTGAACGTTATGACTTCACTCTAAGTACGCAATTAGATAAAATACCTGCCGAAGCATTGAACATAATCTTGTACGGTGGAAATGAAAAATTTGAAGTAACTTCTAAACAATTAGGAATTACAAGAAAATATGAGATTGATTTCGAAGGAATTGCAAACTTTATTAAATATCAGTTTGATGAATCAAATTCAACTTCGATTAAACGTTGGGCCTCATCATATATGGATGAGAATATTTGTTCAGTTTGTAATGGTTCAAGACTAAAAATAGAAGCCTTACATTTTAAAATTCAAGATAAGAGTATTGCTGATTTAACAGGAATGGATATCATACAATTAGCCGAATGGTTTGCTATTATAAAGAAAAAATTATCTGAAAAACAACTCATTATTGCATCAGAAGTTATCAAGGAAATTGAAACCAGGGTTCAATTTTTATTGGATGTTGGACTTGATTATCTAACATTGAGTAGAAGTTCTAAAACTTTGTCAGGAGGCGAAGCGCAGCGTATTAGGTTGGCTACTCAAATTGGTTCTCAATTAGTTGGTGTACTATATATTTTAGATGAACCAAGTATTGGGTTACATCAACGTGACAATCAACGATTAATTGATTCTTTACAAAAGTTAAGAGATATTGGTAATTCTGTAATTGTAGTTGAACATGACAAGGACATGATTGAAAGCGCTGATTGTATTATTGACATCGGTCCTAAAGCGGGCAAACACGGAGGCGAAATTATTAGCAACACCTCTTCAAAAGAATTATTGAGCGGAAATACGTTAACTGCTGATTATCTTAACGGAGTTAAAAAAATTGAATTACCAAAATCAAGACGAAAAGGAAACGGTAAAGAAATTATTTTAAAAGGAGCAACCGGTAATAACCTTAAAAATGTTTCAGTAAAGTTACCTCTAGGAAAAATGATCTGTGTCACTGGGGTTTCCGGTAGTGGAAAATCAACATTGATCAATGAAACATTGTATCCAATTCTTAATCAATATATATATAGATCTGTAAAGGCACCAATGCCTTATGCCAACATAAAAGGATTGGAACATATTGATAAAATTATTGACATCAACCAATCACCAATTGGTAGAACACCACGTTCAAATCCTGCTACATATACGGGTGTTTTTAGTGAAATACGAACTTTATTTTCTAAAACTCCTGAGGCTATGATCAGAGGTTATAAACCTGGTAGGTTTTCGTTTAATGTAAAAACCGGCAGATGTAAAACTTGTGAAGGTGGTGGCGTTCGAGTAATTGAAATGAATTTTTTACCTGATGTTTATGTTGAATGTGAAACATGTCAAGGCAAACGTTTTAATAGGGAAACTTTAGAGATACGATATAAAGGCAAATCAATTTCCGATGTACTGAATATGACAATCGATGAGAGTGTGACATTTTTTGAGCTTATCCCTAAAATCTATAAAAAATTAAAAACTATTCAAGATGTAGGTTTAGGTTATATCACATTAGGGCAACCATCAACAACTTTATCTGGTGGTGAAGCACAACGTATCAAATTAGCGGCTGAACTGTCTAAAAAAGATACTGGCAATACATTTTACATTCTAGACGAACCTACAACCGGTTTACATTTTGAAGATATTGACGTGTTAATGAAAGTATTAAATACCTTGGCGGATAGAGGCAATACTGTTTTAATTATTGAGCATAATATGGATGTAATCAAATTAGCAGATCATATTATAGACATTGGTCCTGAAGGTGGAAAAAAGGGTGGTCAAGTATTATGTATAGGGACTCCGGAAGAAATTATTAAGGATAAAAAAAGCTATACGGCAAAATTTCTAAAAAAAGAATTAATTTAGCTAGCTTGACTATTACATGTAATGCATGTTGATAAATAGTAGACTATAGTAAATTTTTATTTTCTATAATTATGTCTCTATTAGTAAATAATTATTAATTAGTGTTTATAAAAAGAAACAATGGCGAAAGATATAAATCTGACCGATGACAGAAAAATCATCGAAAAATTTAAACATAAAACTTGGAATGAAATAAAAACCAATGACACATGGGCAATCTTTAAGATAATGTCTGAGTTTGTTAATGGTTATGAAAAACTAAGTAAAATTGGTCCTTGTGTAAGTATTTTTGGCTCTGCCAGAACAAAACCGGAGGATAATTATTACAAACTTGCTGAGCAGATCGCGTATGAGTTAACTCAAAATGGATATGGTGTTATTACAGGTGGTGGCCCCGGAATTATGGAGGCCGGTAACAAAGGTGCGTACAGAGGAAAGGGTGCTTCGGTTGGTTTAAATATTGACTTACCTTTTGAGCAACATGATAATCCTTATATCGACGCTGATAAAAATGTACAATTCGACTACTTTTTTGTTCGAAAAGTAATGTTTGTTAAATATGCCCAAGGATTTATAGTAATGCCTGGTGGTTTCGGTACTTTAGATGAACTTTTTGAAGCAATGACGCTTATCCAGACCAAAAAAATTGGAAGATTTCCAATTATTCTTGTAGGAAGAGATTTCTGGAGTGGCATTTTCGATTGGGTTAAAGAAGTTCTTATTCAGAAATATGAAAATGCCAGTGAAGAAGATATGAAATTAATTAGGATCGTTGATACTGAACAAGAGGTGATAGAATTACTTAATAGCTTCTATAAAAAATATAGTTTAAGTCCGAATTTCTAAAATTATAAATAGCTTAAATACAAAAAGCATCCGTCTGATACGGATGCTTTTTTATTAAAAAAGAATTTTGTCAACTTCATTATTTATAATCTACAATGAAAAATTCAGTTCTTCTATTCATTTGATGTTTTGCTTTATTACATTTTACAGAATTTGAACATTCATTTAATAATGCTGTTTCGCCAAAGCCTTTACCACTAATTCTATCAGGATCAATTCCTTTAGATATTATGTAGGCAACTGTAGATTCAGCTCTCTTTTCGGATAATATTAAATTCGCTTTATCTCTACCTCTAGCATCAGTATGAGAACGAGATTCCACAATGATATCCAAATTTTCTTTCATTAATTCTACGACTTTATCTAATTCTTTTGCGGCATCCTGACGGATATTTGACTTGTTTAAATCGAAATAAATCGGATCTATATTGGTAATTTTTTTGTTCTTAATTTTTTCAGGAATTAATTGTACAGAAATATTTACCCCATTCTTTACGACATCATTAGCAGCTTCAATCACTTGTTCATCTTTTAGAAAGTCTGTCTTAACACCTACTATTTTATAGGATGAGTTACACGCAATTTCAAAATTGAAAGCACCATCGTCACCAGTTGTAATACTTTGTATTTTATTTTCATTAGCATCTAATAAATCAATAACAACATCAGACAATGCTTTCTGGTTACCTTTATTTTGAACAACACCGGTAACCTGCTGAGTACATTCAATTTTAAGCGGAGATAGTACCTCAAAACTATAAATATCATCGTCACCTTTTCCTTCAGCTCTGTTGGAAGAAATAAATCCTTTGTTCTTGTTAAGCACAAAAGCAAAATCATCACTTACACTATTAATCGGTTCTCCTAGATTTACTAGTTCTGATATTGTATTATCGTATATTTTTATGGCAAAGACATCCAGCCCACCTATTCCTTTATGACCCGTTGAAGAAAAATAAAGGATATCATCATCATTTACAAAAGGAAACATTTCCTTTTCTTCAGTATTAATTTTCGACCCTAAATTTTTTGGTTCACTATAGGTTCCGTCATCGCCTATATCTACTTCGTAAATATCTGTTTTACCAATAGATTCTGGTCTATCAGAAACGAAATATAGTTTTTTATCATCTTTACTTAAAGCCGGATGACCTGTTGAAAATTGATCACTATTAAAAGGCAATTTCATAATATCTGTCCATTCTCCAGTGGCTCCAACTGTAGCTTTAAATAATTGCAATTTCAAAACACCTTCATCATCATTCTTTACAACATTATTATAATAATTATTACTCGTGAAATAAACAGTTTTTAAGTCTTTTGTAAACTCAACATCTGCTTCATGAAACTTATTATTAACTGTACCTTTTACTTTATGTTTTCCTGTTATTTGTCCTTTATCGGATACTTTTCCTATATATAGATCTAAATAAGGTTGACTATTAGGTTTCCAAACATTCTTAATTATTGATCTTTTACTTCTTGGTGATGCAAAAACAACACTATCTGCGCCAAAATAGGTTGTACCAAAGTCAGCAAACTCCGTATTAATATCAATATTCTTTATAACATATTCGCCAGCCGTAGTTTGCGCAACCATATTAAAGGTGCAAAACATTAAGACTATAATTATATATTTTTTACTCATGCCTTTACTATTTACTTGTTGGAGTTTTTGCTTTTTCTTTGAAAGGTTCATTTTAAATTGTTTTTTTACTAGAAAAATCTAGGTGATATAACATTATCTCTTGAAAGGTCTACATCCCACAATAAAAATACTTCGTGAGAACCTGAATTTAAATCGCCTAAATTAGTAGTGGTATAATCATATGCATATCCTATCCTCAAATCGTTTGTAACTAAGAAACTTGCTAGCCCACCAATCGAGTCATCTAACCTATAAGAAGCACCCAATTCAAATTTTTCATTAATTAAAAAATTAGCTGAAACATCTACAGATAATGGAATTCCCGGTGCAGCTTTAAGCATTACTGATGGTTTAAATTTTAAATTTTCTGATGCATCAAACACATAACCACTCGTTAAAAAGTAATGCATTTTTTCGGATGCGCTTGTGACACTATTACTCTTCTCAAAATGTTTTGTTTCTAATACATTAGGCAGTGACAACCCTACGTAAAACTTATTCGTATAATAAAATGCTCCTGCGCCAAAGTTTGGCAGTACTCTATTGTCAAAATCTAAGTAGGTTGGATCATTAGGGTCTATAGATGTTAATGCCAATGCATCTAGATTATGAAAAGTAAACCCCGCTTTTAAACCAAATGCTAATTTTCCTTCTTCAGAAGTATTAATAGTATATGAAAAATCAGCAAACAAATTCTGTTCTTTTAAAGGTCCTATTTTATCGGAAATAATAGAAACACCTAATCCGAGCTTTTCACCTACCGGAGCATGAGCCGAAAATGTTAATGTTTTAGGAGCACCATCTATACCTGTCCATTGTGTTCTTCCTAAAACACCAATACTTAACGTTTGTTTAGAACCCGCATACGCTGGATTCAACACATTAATATTATACATATACTGAGTGTACTGTGGATCTTGTTGACCATAAAAATTTATCGATAACAATACCAAACTCAGTACTAAAAATAATTTTATTCTTTTCATCTATATTATATTTTTGCTGGAATGAGAATCTATTCCTTTATCCTTTAATAACTTAAATTATCTATTTAAATATACCCAACCCGACTCAGGTTTTTTATTATTATCATTAAAATTAATCATATAAAAATAGGTTCCTGTTGGCACTTTATTATTGGCACCTACAGTCATTCTACCTGTTGAGAAACCATCCCACCATTTTGGATTTGAACTACCATTATTTTTATATTCATAAACCAAATTACCCCAGCGATTATACACACTCATTTCAAAATTAGGGAACAAGTTTGCCAGTCCCGGTATTTCAAAAACATCATTGATACCATCACCATCTGGTGTAAAAAGAGTTGGTATTGTAACATTACAAGGTTTAACGTCTAAGTAATCTGGAGTACCATCTTCATCACAATCATCATCAATTGGATTTCCATTGCTATTAGCATCTTCTTCAATAGTTAGTATATCATCATTATCATCATCTGTGTCCATATAATCGGGTGTACCATCTTCATCTGTATCTAAACCATCTTCATCTCTATTAATCACATTGTCACCATCACAGTCTAACTCATTCCATTCTTCAGATGGATCTAAAGTCCTGCTTTCTGGATTAAAATCACACGGATCATTTGAATCAGTACTATCTGTATTTTCTCGACTATCTGTTACACCATCTCCGTCTGAATCAGGATCAATAATAATGATTGTAATTATTGCTGTATCACATACTTCCGGATCTATAGCCGTATTACACACTTGATACTCTACTGTTACAGACGAATCAACTTCAGTTGAAGCAGGAAGATAACTCACCTCACCTGTTAATGGATCAAAACTTATAGTACCTGTGGCAGAACCACTAATTTGTGTAACACTTATATCTGCTCCAGATAAGAAATCATCATTTGATAATACATTAAACGTTGTAGCATCTCCTAATGCTGCTGTAAATTCATCATCATTAGCTGTTGGAAATAACGGATTTGGATCCATTTCATTTGGATTACCGTCGCCGTCACAATCTGCTGCGTTCCATGCTGCATCTGGTACAACCGTTTGACTTGCAATTACTAAACTACATGCATCTTGAACATCTGTACTTTCGGTAATTTCTGTGCCATTTGGTACGCCATCCCCATCACAATCTAAGGCATTCCAAGCCACTGTTACATTGGCAATAATTTGATTAGAAGCATTATAATCACATCCATCATTTAGATTGGTTCCATCTATTATTTCCTGACCGTTTGAAACGCCATCACCATCTGTATCACCATCAGTTATTGTTATGGTAATTGATGCAGTTGCACAAACGTCTGGATCTACGGCTGTGTTACATACTTGGTAATCTATACTTACCGTACCTCCTGCTATAGCTTCAGTAGCCGTTGGAGTATATGCAACTTCACCTATAGTCGGATCAAACGTAAAACTTCCTGTTGCTGTGCCTGAACCTAAATCTGTAATACTTGTATCCGTTCCTGGTAAGAAATCATCATTGCTTAGAATATTAAATGCTGTTGAACCACCAAAGGTCGCTATGAAAACATCATCATTTGCAGTTGGAACTAATGGATTTGGATCTGTTCCATTTGAATTACCATCTCCATCACAGTCTGCTGTATTCCATGCTACATCTGGTGTAACCGTTTGACTTGCGATTAGTAAACTACATGCATCTAGTACATCTGTACTATCGGTAATTTCTGTGCCATTAATCACACCATCACCATCACAATCTAACGCATTCCATGCTGCTGTTACATTGGCAATAACTTGATTTGAAACATTATATTCACATGGTAAATTAGGGTCAGTACCATCTAATAATTCTTGTGTGTTTGACACGCCGTCACCGTCATCATCTAAAAATGTTATGCTCTCTGCTTGTAAGTTTATTCGATATAGATTCTCATCTGAATCATTATTTGAAATTAAGATAGTAGCTGTATTTATTCCTAAACTAACAGGTGCTGTA
>Ga0209633_10005579_pt1 | contig 11005 bp, 6 predicted proteins | sample Cruoilmetagenom1_FD_187290 | JGI IMG/M metagenome (GOLD analysis project Ga0209633, IMG submission 187290) | Oil polluted marine microbial communities from Coal Oil Point, Santa Barbara, California, USA - Sample 1 (SPAdes) (version 2) | ecosystem: Environmental > Aquatic > Marine > Oil seeps ... | reverse complement strand
AGAGCATGATCAGCAAAGGTGTACGCGGTTTGCAACGAGTTGCCGGTTCGATCATGCGACCGGTAAAAAGAGAGTGTAAGGTGTTTGCGCAAAGCAAAACACCCGCGCACGAGGCACGGGTGTTCAATTGGTCTCAGATATTTAATTTTGAGGTCCAGAATAACGCGATTTAAGATGCGGTCATACTGCCGGGAGCTGTTTTCTGGCGTTTGACCATCAGCTTGTTCAGAGCACCAAGATAGGCCCGGGCTGAAGCAACCAGCGTATCAGTATCAGCACTTTTACCAGTAACCAACTTGCCGTTCTCTTCGAGCCTTACCATAACTTCCGCCTGCGCATCGGTGCCTTCCGTGACGGCACTGACTTGATAGAGGGGCAGGCGGGCATCATGAGGAATGATTGCGCGAATGGCATTGAATGTCGCATCCACCGGGCCATCGCCCGAGGCTTCGCGCGTGTGCTCAACACCGTCAATCTCGATTGTAACCGTTGCCTTTTGCGGGCCACCTGTGCCGGCGATCACCGTCAGCGCAATCAATTTCAAATTTTCTGAAGCCGAGCTCATTTCATCGTCAACAAGCGCTTCTATATCTTCATCAAAGATCTGCTTTTTCTTGTCAGCCAGATCCTTGAAACGCTGGAACGCATCCTGAAACGCATTGTCACCCAATTCGTAGCCAAGATCCTTCAACTTCTCCCGAAACGCATGGCGTCCCGAATGCTTGCCCATAACAAGTGAGCTTTCCTTCAGGCCAACCGTCTCCGGCAACATGATCTCGTAGGTTTGATTGTTTTTCAGCATGCCGTCTTGATGAATGCCACTTTCATGGGCAAACGCATTGGCACCAACAATCGCTTTGTTATATTGCACCGGAAAGGCGGTAACAGCCGAAACCAGTTTTGAGGCAGGCACAAGACGGGTGGTATCAACACCAGTGGCGTAAGGTAACACATCACTTCTGGTATCTAATGCCATCACGATCTCTTCAAGTGCCGCATTGCCCGCACGTTCACCAATGCCATTGATCGTGCATTCGATCTGACGCGCACCAGCCCGCACGCCAGCGAGCGAGTTGGCAACCGCCATGCCAAGATCATTGTGACAATGGGTGGAGAAAATTGCCTTATCCGAATTAGGAACGCGTTCCCGCAACATGGCAAACATTGCATAATATTCGTCAGGCACAGTATAGCCGACCGTATCGGGGATATTGATCGTAGTGGCACCGGCTTTAATCGCAGCTTCCACGCAGGCGCAGAGAAAATCGTGATCCGTGCGCGTTGCATCTTCTGCTGACCATTCCACATCATTCGTAAAGCTGCGTGCCCGCTTCACACTGTCGCTTACCGCCTGAAGCACATCATCTGCCTGCATTTGCAGCTTGTATTTCATATGCACAGGGCTTGTCGAAATAAAGGTATGTATGCGCGAACGCTTCGCATGCGCCAATGCCTCGCCCGCCCGGTCGATATCTTGTGGACCCGAGCGCGCCAAACCGCAGACCACAGCGTTTTCGGTAATTTTGGCGATTTCGCTCACCGCCTCAAAGTCACCGTTTGATGCGATCGGAAAACCGGCCTCGATGATATCGACGCCCATTTCATCCAAAAGCTCCGCAACCTGAAGCTTTTCAGTCAGTGTCATCGATGCGCCGGGGCTTTGCTCGCCGTCGCGCAAAGTGGTATCGAAAATAACAACGCGATCCGCGTCATTATCATTGGTTACGTCTTTGTTTGTAATCTTATCCGTCGCATCCTGCGCCATCGGACTAATCCTTCAAATGCCGGGCTCAATTCTTCAATTCAGCTCTTATAAGCTGGAATATCAATGAGGAAAAGAACCCTGAATATTGTTCTGGGTTTGCCTGAAATCCCCTAAACATCCGACCGGGACAATTTCTGGTACAATTATTCGCGAAATTTAGATTATTCGAGAAATAATGCCATCAATTCGCCCTGCGAGCCAAAAACCCGGCGGTCTGCCAATGCTCAGGGGCTGATAAGGAGCGTATTGAGGTTAAACCCACCAAGGCTTGAATACAGGCCTAGGCCCAGTAACAATAGGGCATTGAGGTAAAGGAAATGTAACTTGGCGCGCTCACGTTTTTGCTTGGCGAGAAATTCTCGCGCCTTCCTGCGATCAGCTGCTGAAGTGTTGGACCCAGTGTGATCTATTGGAATGTAAGCTTTTTGCCTCATGTCACATACCTTTTGCCGGACCACTTCGCATCTCAGGTAAGAGGACGCGTCCGGTGAATACCCAATATATACATCATTTTTTAAATTTCAAATATTTTAAAGTGCATCTGTGTCGCAGGTCACCAACAAGCATCAATCTGTTAACGTATTCTTAACGCCATATTAACAGACAGGTAATATATTTCACGGTTCGGACATGCGACCGGTAAAAAGAGAGCATGTACAGCAAAAGTGTAAGCGGTTTTGCGGTTCGGACATGCGACCGGTAAAAAGAGAGCATGTACAGCAAAAGTGTAAGCGGTTTGCAACGAGTTGCCGGTTCGAGTGACTTAGTCACCATGCGACCGGTAAAAAGAGAGCATGTACAGCAAAGGTGTACGCGGTTTGCAACGAGTTGCCGGTTCGAGTGACTTAGTCACCATGCGAAAAATCGATTGGTTGGGACGCTTTATCCCGATTTCAACTAAACTGAAACCGCTCATAGTCAAAGCTTCGCATTCAAGCGTGAATTCAAACCACGCTTATTTATCTTTGTACCAATAAGAGAGTTCGTCCCTCCATGAAGAAAAATTGCAATCAAAAAATTATAGCGAAAAAATACACGATGAAACAATTCACCATGCTGGGTTTGTTGACCCTTCTCCTCGCCTCAATCACGACACTGCTGCCCGGTAGCAAAGCGCACGCTGAGCCGACATCAATGTTTATCCTTGATGCGTCAGGTTCCATGTGGGGACGCCTCCCAGACCGCCAGTCAAAAATCAGTGTTGCGCGCAAGGTCATGGGAAATCTTCTCGGCGCACTTCCAAACAACATTTCCGCAGGCCTCATAGCTTATGGTCATCGCCGCAAAGGTGATTGCTCGGATATTGAGGTTATTCTCGAAGCGCGCGCCGGTGGTGGTGGAATGATTGCCAAAGAGCTTCACCGCCTCGTTCCTCGCGGCAAGACGCCAATTTCAGATGCCCTCAAGCTTGCGGGCGAAAAACTGACCGGTATCGAAGACACAACCACTATTGTTCTGGTTAGTGACGGCATCGAGACCTGCAAGGGTGATCCTTGTGCGGTGGCCGAAGCTCTCGCCAAGGCGCATGCCAATCTAAAAATCCATGTGGTGGGTTACGGCGTAAACCGCGCCGCGGGCCAGCAATTGCAATGCATCGCCGAAAAAGGCCGTGGCGGATATTTCGGCGCCAACAATACCAGCGATTTGACAACCGCACTCACCCGCGTGACCGAAAGCATCAAGACGCTCGAGCCGATTAAAGTCGAGCAGCCAACCGTTGATGACACCGCGACCTCCATCAATATCAATGTCACCGGCCCCGGCACAATCCGCCTCAAAATTGGCGCATGGACCCATATGCCAAAATATTGGAAGGTGCTTAATCCGGAAACCGGCGAGGTGATCGCCAGAACCACAAAAGGCGAAGTTGAAGTCATGCCCGGTCAGTACCAGATTGCCTGGCGCCACCTTGAGCACGGTGCCGAGGAGGTGACACTGCCCCAGGTGGTCGATGTTAATTCAGGCAAGGTCTCGGAGGCACTTGTTACTACCGGATTGCAACTCATCCCGCCACAAGGCATGAAGCGCCCCTATTTCTGGCAACTACTAACCGACGATACGGATCTCAAGAAGTGGTATTCCAAGCGAACGCCCGCTGCCTGGTATTGGGTTTGGGATGCGGTTCCGGTTCCTGCCGGTGAATACACTCTTGTCATGCGCCAGACCGAGCACGGTCATCAACAATCTGTACTTGGCAAAATTACCCTTGAAGAGGGCAAACTCACCCAGCTACCGCTTGATCAGGGTTTCAATCTGCAATGGCCTAAATCCTGGGGCAAGCTCTATTATGTCAAATTGACAGATGCAACCGGTCGGAAGATGAAGATGGAATATCGCGGTCCAATTGTTCTTGCACCCGGCACCTATGACGTGGCGCTGCGTCTCAAGGAACACACCCATAATGAAGCATCATTTGGAAAAATAACCGTGCCCGAGAAGGGTTTTATTGATGCGCGCCTCACATCTGGCATCACCTTCCTGACCGACCGGAAGGGCGAGTTCACAGTCTATGCAACCGATCTAGATACGGGGGCAGAAAGCAAAATGTATAAAAGTTGGGGGCCGATGCCTTTGGGTGCCGGTCGTTATCGCTTTGACCTCAAGCTCGGACACGGCAAGCGTCAGACCATTGTGCCGGAGCTCAAAATCGCACCGGGCCAGTTCGTCAAAGCCAAAATGTGAGCCAGAGGTCAGGGACTAGTTCCATGTCTCATATCCCGGGGGACGCCCCCCGGGGATCGTTTCAGGCCACATCTTGCCACCTGAGATCCGGCATGTGCCTTCTCAATTGTCAGGGCTTTAGGGCCTGGATGAGCATTATGAATGCCCTACTTTTCTATCTTGTCGCTCCGGCTCGTCATGAATTTTCTAACCACAAATATCAACCCAACGACGATAGCAATCACAAGTACGAAGCTACCCATGCTGTCTATTGCACTACCCATAACGGTCTCCTTTTTATAATTATGACTAATATCGATTGGAAATCACTCAATAGGCTAGAGGCTTAGCCACGACCTCTACTACATTCATGTTAATCCTGTCCGAATATTCGGTATTGATGTGGATCAATGCTGCGTCAATGTGCGCATTAATCAGATAACTGATTATATGAACGAGCATTTAGGTTTGCGCTATGTTTTCACCGTACTATATCCACCCAACTAATACTACGTCATATTATCGCCATTCGCTCCAGTGCACATTTACCAGATGCATTGTTTAATGCCGAAGGGCCAATAAACTGATGATCAGAAAAGTATCAACTGCGCTAAATCTGACGATCCTCATCGCAGCTTTCATTACACTTGGCTGTGGTATCTTTCTTGCGGGTCGCGCCAAGCTGGCCGCACTCCCCCCTCCGCCCTCTGAGTGGGCTGGGGACGCGGGTGCTGGCGACCTCTTTCATCTCACGGGTCATGATATCGCCTATTGGGGCAATCCCGATGCGCCCTACGGTGTGACCGCGACCAAACGCAAGGAAAAGCCACGCGCCGTCATCGTCCATTTTACCCGCGCAAAGCCTGTACTCGACATGATCAAATATGGTCACACGCGCGATTTCAGTCGGGGTGGTGGTGCGTTTGGCTATCATTTCTATATCGGCCGGGCTGGCCGCATTGCCCAGGGTGCACCTTTGAGCAAACGCACCAACCATATCAAACCAACATACCGCAAGCAGCGGACAAAGACGGCCCGCCACCTCTGGTCCGGCAATACCATCGGCATATCGCTTATCGGCGGCTGTGATCCTCTGATGGAGTTCAAATTATTCAGCGAGTGGGGCTGCAATGGCGAATATCTCACACCCGCGCAAACGCGTGCAGGACTTGATCTCATCCGGGCCATTCAGGAAAATTTCGAAATTCCGTGTGTAGAGGTTTACGGGCACGGCGAATTACAAACTGATCGGCTGGATTTCGAGGGCGCAACGCTAACGAAAATGGCGCGTGCAAGTTGCGCTGTGGTGGCCAGCAACAGTTAACCTCTCTCGCGATCAATTGCCGATCTGCAAATCATCAATCCAATGTTCAAACTCGGTCAATATGGGATCGACAATAATGTCTGATGGTCGCAGGGCGCGGGTAAATGAAAGCCCGGCCATGGTGCGGGCGCGCGATATCGCCACATAAGTCTGTCCAGACGCAAAAGCTCCCCGCTCAAGGTCAACACGCACATCATCAAGCGTCAGTCCCTGCGCCTTGTGAATAGTCGCCGCCCAGGCCAGAATAAGCGGGAACTGGCTATACGCCCCGACAACTTCTGCTTCGACTTTTTTCTGATCTGCGTCCCACTGATAGCGGATATTTTCCCAACTTGCCTGCTCAACCTTGCGCGCTTTGCCGTCGCCGTCAAACACCACCGTGACATGATTGCGGGCCATTGATTTGACCGTGCCAAGCGAGCCGTTCACCCACCGGCCCTGAGGATCATTTTTAATAGCCATGACCCGCGCACCGGCTTTTAGCGATAGCTGTTCAGGAGCAGGAGGACGCCCCTGCTTGAGCTCAAAACTGCCCGTTGCCTTGCCAACAAATGTCTCAGGCTCCAGGTCGATCGCCCGCAGACCAGCCTCATTATAGTGTGATGCCCGCGCATTCGTGCCCGTCAATATCATTGGCTTGCGGTCAGCCCGGTGTTCCTGAAAACACGATGCGTTTAGATCGGAAAGTGCCACATCAAGATTGACCCGGTCCCTGATCAAGCTGAGAATATCCACAAAATAGGGATCCGTCTGACGGTGCACGGTCGTCAGGCGAACAAACCTCGGTGAAGCATTTTGAACAATTTTGGCGCTGAAAACAAATGGCGAGCTATACCCCATATGTTTGAGCATCTCCGCTTCCCTGCGCGGAGCAACAGGTGGGAGCTGAAGGAAATCACCAACAAGTACCAGTTGCACGCCACCAAAAGGGCGCGGGTCTTTACGCGCCCGCCGGAGCACAAAATCAATCGCGTCCAAAACATCAACCCGGACCATCGAGATTTCATCGATAATTACCCGCTTGATTTTGCGCCAGAGTTTGTTTGAGCGCCGCTGGCTTAATGCCTCCTCGTCAAGCACCCGTGTGGGCAGCCGGAAGAACGAGTGAATGGTCTGACCGCGCGCATTAAGAGCCGCCACCCCCGTTGGTGCCAATACCACCTGCGGGATCTCCTTGTCACGCTCAGTCAGATGTTTAATGAGGGTGGTTTTTCCAGTGCCCGCACGCCCGAGAATGAAAACGAGCGGGGCGCCGGAATCAAGCGCTTCCACGGCATTTTGAACGTCCACGTCATCCCAATATGAGGATGGAAGATCCTGGCCTGTCGTATCGTCCATCTCTTATGCTGGCTCGCCTGATGATTATTGTTGTGGAACGAGCGACGCCTGAATATAGAGGCCGGGCCGTACGCCGGTTCATGGGAATTATGCGTGATTCCCACCAAACATGCATATTTGTTTCCCTCACCGCAAGTCAAACCCAAAGAGTGAGCCTCCGCCCACCCGATGGAATGGGTCTTACGGGTGCTTGGGACGGGGGAAAGCTCGCTTCCAGTTAAGACGGACGGAGTCTAATAAAAAAGGGGTGTACATTTCTGCACACCCCTTATTCGATTTGGGTAAATCCAACCGGTGTCGCGTCAATCGTGACGCGTCCACCCTCTAGCGTGACGCATATTGGCGATTACAGGCGCGACCGCGATAACCTTTCACAACAGCCAGATCCGTCATGCCAGGTTGCCCGACATTCAGTCGTTCTGACGTTGCCTGATTAAACGCCCGAAGTGCTGCCCGCGATTTGCGGCCCCAGATGCCGTCAACATAACTCGGCGAACAACCAACCCGCATAAGCTGGGTTTGCAGTTGCCTTGTCAGGACATCTTTATCCAATGCAACAATCTGCGGCTCAGGCTTGCGAGCAGGCGCTTCAACCGAAGCAAGAACCATGGCCGCCACCGGAGCTTTAGCCTGGATCAGGGGTTTGTGAACACCACCAGATTTCGGCGCGACAGCTTGATCCCCTGAAGGTTCAATATATTTGATCGGCCGAAGCGGTTTATTCACATCGATCTTCTTGGCTCCAATGCTACGCGCATTTGGTGTGGTCTGAGCCGCTGGAACCGCATTTTTATCTTCAACAACTGTAGGAGCCACAGATTTGCCCCCGAGTTTGTTTTGAATAATTGCAGTCAATTGCGACAGCTGAGCACTCATTTGCGCAACAGTTTTACGAAGGTTTCCGATCTCGTTGGTTGCAACCATCTCGCGACGGTGCCCCGTTCTAACAAGACCCGTAACCCGGCCATCATTGCCAACCGAGGTGCGGATAATCGCGCCTGGTCCAGACCTCATTCCGTCATAGAGCTTGGCTTCCAGAGTGCCAGTGCCGCCACCGAGCGCAGAGCCACCAAATTCTCGTTTGACCCGTAAAATATCGCCGGGAAGAACGCGGGTATACTCATCTGCTTCAATGGTCTGATAACCCATATTGGTCGGCCGGATAAGGCTGTACCGGATTTTCGGAACAAGTGCCCCACTATTAAGTCCGGTTAATTGCAGCATTGCCCCGTCGTCGCCAATTGCGTCACTTGAAGCCTGAATAACGCCTTCGTGAATATCAATCCGGTCTGTGACTGCTTGGATTTCTTCCTCGATTTTGCGCTGGCGATCCAGTGGCAACATGGTGAGATCACGTTGTGCCCGAACAATGGCCCGTGAAGCACGTGCAATCGCGGCCATAACTTCGCTCGCCTGTCCCTGCAACTCGGAAATATCGTTGCTCTTGGCGTAAACGCGTGTCCGCCTTGTCAGCCCACGTTTGGCCAGATTTCTCAAATCCTTGAACTCAGCCTTATGCTGTTGCTCCTGAATTCTGATCTGAGCGAGCTGATTGCGGTAGGCTTTAAGTTCCTCGCGCGACAATGTTTCCATTTGCTTGAGGTCTTCCGTCCGCCGTTGCTTCGCAACAAGACGCTGCGCAAACAAACCCTTTTCCTGCTCAATGATCTGGTTTGCCTGAATCTGCCCAACCAAAGCAACAAGACGCTCGGTCGGAACCAGTGTTGTCAGGCCATTGCGTTCCGCCTCAAGCCGCGAAAGCTTGGCAAGAGAGCGTTGCAAACTCTTCATGGCTCTTTTGCGCTTCCAGACTTCACGTGTAAGCTGAAGCCCTTGTGCGCCACCAGTGGTAATAGCACCCGTGGTCTTGGTGCCACCAGCAAGAGCAAGTGCGTGCAAAACATTCATATTTGGCACATAAGCGTATTGGCCAGCCTTGTTAACCGTACCAACAATATAAAACGGACGACGTTCAATCGCTTCAATGCTCAGGAAAGTTGGTCGTTTGGTGAGGCGGGTCAAAGCCGAAGAAATTTCGTTTTCGAGTTTTTGCGCACTTTTCCCGATGACCACAAAATTGCCGAGGAACGGTAGCGAAACAGTGCCATCCAGCCGTACTTTGTAAACGCCTGTAAGATCGTCCCTGTCATAGAAGGAAAATTTGATCTTGTCTCCGGCATTAAATCGGTAGGCAAGGCTTTTTCCGGTAACGTTTCCCGTAGGCATCCCATCGCCACTGTTACGATTGAGATCTGCACCTTCAACCGATGCGTTTTGCGTCCGTCCCGGGGTTAAACAACTATTTGTCCCCTGCTGACACATAGCGTCAATAGCATCAAGCGGCAGCAATTCAATCCGTGGAAGGACCGATGACGCAGATGCAATCTGATCTAAAGGCTGGGGGAGAGCGACTTGTTTGGCATTTATAGCGGTACTGGTGAATGTCACCAATAATATTCCACTTGATGCCAGAAGTAATTTTCTTGAAATACGTTTCATGGCGTTTTCTACTTTTTACTGACTTTACCCAAATCAACTTAATCAACTTATCGAGCAGACCGATCCACTAAGCCGCATCAAAGTGGACGTCTGGTCATGACTGCTATCGCAAGAACGAAGTAAACTTTATCACCTGGCCCAAAATTAAGCAGATTACTGACGGTAGGATGTCAAGAAGTCTGACTTAAGCATTCAGGTGATCCAATATGCCTCGATCACAGGGCGTAACGCCTCGATTGTAGGTTTCTACCTATTTTAACATCAGTATCCAAACCAACTTAAAATCAGTATCCGAACCAACTGAAAGGCGATAACTATTCAGTATAGGCGCATAAAATGTCAGAAATCAAGACTTATACGTCATTTATTTACGTTTAATTAACGGTTTTTCAGACGCGAATTCAAGAAGCTGGTTAATCCGGGTCTTGTGGGGATTTTATTCAGTGCAACTGCATGAATTTTGGACTTGTGTTCGGAAATCGGTTCAATGGTTTCCTTTATGGTCGCTGCCGATGCGCGGTCTGCCTCCAGAATCATGACAATTGAATCCGCATCATCGACCAGAGTACGTGCATCAACAAACCGGCCAAGAGCTGGCGTATCAAGAATGATAAGTTGAAACTGTTCTTTTGCCTCGCGCAAAAACACGCCCATTTTTGTCGATGCGAGTATATCCATAGGGCGCAGTGGTGAAGGGCTGAGGACGGCCGGGCAAATCGATAAGCCCGTTGTCTCGTCGACAACGACAACATCGTTCATTTCCTTCCCGCCATTAATGATATCGATCAGTGAAAGCTTCGGTTGCGGACGTAAAATCGTTGTAGCGTCAGCTTCATGCAAATCGCAGTCAATCAGCAGCGTCCGAACTCCGATACTGGCGGTATAATTTGCCAGATTGACCGCCGTTACTGTTTTTCCTTCGCCATCAAGCGCCGAGATAAAAGCAACAACCTGGCCGCTGCCCTCGGGCTTCTTTTTTCTTAAAAATTCGTTCAAAAGGAAGATCTGCTGCTCATATTCTGATGATCTTTGTCTCATTGAATGCCCGGCAAAAAGCTCGCGTGTTTCGTCTCCGCTGGCGTTCCGCGAATTGACGCCCAAAAGCGGAAGCTCAACAACCTTGTTGAAGTCGAGATATCGACGGACATCAGAGACATTTCGTATGACATTGCCCATGAATTCGCCGAGTAATGCGAAGCTGAAACTTAATGCAAATCCTGCCATCAGACTGCCTGCCAAAGTCAGTAATTTTCTTGGGTGGGATGGTTTTTGCGGTGCCTTGGCGCGACGTACAATCCGGGAATCCGCACGCTGCAGGCTGGCACGAAGTTCGGTTTCTCTGAGCTTCGACAAAAGCAATTCATAAAGGTTATTATTGACCTTCGCCTCATATTGCATCTCTGCAAGCCGGATCGTCA
>Ga0209633_10005578_pt1 | contig 11006 bp, 5 predicted proteins | sample Cruoilmetagenom1_FD_187290 | JGI IMG/M metagenome (GOLD analysis project Ga0209633, IMG submission 187290) | Oil polluted marine microbial communities from Coal Oil Point, Santa Barbara, California, USA - Sample 1 (SPAdes) (version 2) | ecosystem: Environmental > Aquatic > Marine > Oil seeps ... | reverse complement strand
GTGATATTGCCGGGTTCAGCGAGACGAGAAGCGACTAGCGGCTAGGCGTGCGACCGCGGGACTAGCTGTAGCTAATTCAAGGGAGCACAACAACGCTGATAGTCGCTTCTCGTCTCGCCCAAAGGGAGCCCCCCAAATGCGCCACTACGGCGTTGCAGTCCTTGAAAAGGACGCGCCATTCCCTGCGGACTGCGCCTTGTATTGACGCATTTGGGGGGCTCTGAACCCGGCAATATCACATTGAAAGAGTACTAGTATCACCACCGATTCTAGCGAAATGGCACAGGTCTAAGTGCCTATGTCCAGGGCATGATTAAATCACCTATATGTTGCGGCCATGACAGGTCCTCACAAACATGAAGCCAAGTCACTCTAAAGAGTTTTCATTTAATAGGGACGCTGGGCAGACTGTCCCCGATTTAACGGTTACTTATTATCAGAGACAGGTATCTCTCATAATGAGTGTACCAATCTGCAGGCAACGTAAATCGACTAGAAGGCATACAAATGAGTTTCAGCTTCGCTGCAAAAACCGTAAAGGAGAATGTCAGGACAACGCGGCAGCAGATAGTTGTTGGGCGGCTAAAAAAACAGGTTTATTTATCATGCGGATTACAAAACAGGAGCATAAGCCAGACGGGGACTGCATCTGACTCTGTTGTTCATAATGCGCACCCTCACAAGATTGTCCGGTTTCGTCGCTGACGAAACCGGACAAAAGTGGTTAGATATTTTTGTTATCAGGCCTTTGCGACTTTCGCTGGCAATCCTTGTCGGGCAACATTACCAACGACCCAATCACCCAAGACCGAAAGACCCTTGCGCTTAGGGTCGGCAAATCCCAGATCGTTGATATTCACGCCATTGCCGGCACCGGGCACCGTTGCCTCGGTCCGCCTGCCGATGCGTTGCGTGTGGGCACCCAATTGGCGATGGCCGAAGCCGTGCTCGATACCAAGCACACCACGCTGGATACCCGCGCGCACCTCGATGAGTGCCACGACACTGCCTCCGGGGGTGGTGACACGAATTCGATCACCCGTATTTAGACCCAGCTTTTTAGCATCATCGTGATGCATGCCGATAAAGTTTTGTGGATGAATCACCTGCAGCGATGCTGTACCAATCGTATGACTGGACTGGAGTTGGGACTTGGTGCTAACCACCTGGAACGGCCACTCATTGGCAGGATAGACAGTCTCCATAGCAGAGCCATCGGCCAGCGCCGGTGGCACCCAGGTGGGTGAGCCAATGAATGTCTTGCCGGTGAGGGAGTTGCGTGACGTCGCCAGTTTTTCGTCATAGAGCTGCATCGGCTTCTTATAGCGGTGGCCCAGCAACTCGCCATTATAGGCCTTGTCACCATCCTCGAAGCGGCCGCCACGCGCATAGACATAAGCCACCTTACGCCACTCTTCCGGCTTGAGTATCTTCTGCAATGCCGGGACGATCTTTTGCACCCCGCTCATGGCAATATCCTCATCGCTGGCATCGGCTACTGGCTTGCCACCATAAGCGACATTGGCGGCAGCACGCAGATAATAATCTTCAGCGGTATCCAGGGCATATTTTCCACCCTCCTTGTCGGCGATGGCCCCCTTGCCAAATCCCGGCAGGCCCATGCGTTTTGCTACAGTGATGAAGAAGGCCTCCATATCAATGGTCTGACCTGCCGCATTTTTCGCCTGGGCCGGATCAACCACCGGCCAGCGGGCCGTGCTCACCTTGGTGAGGTTGCCACCCCAGGCACTGGCCCAACCCCAGCTTTCGTACAATACGGAATCGGGCACGATATAGTCGGCATAGGCGTTGCTCTCATTAATAAAGGGATCGATGGAAACAATTAACGGCAGGGCCTTGGGGTCGGCCAGCTTCTCCTTAACCTGTTGCGCCAGTCCGGCGATGCCATAGATTGGGTTGGAACTCCACAGGATTAAGGCCTTAAGTGAATAGGGATAAGCATTGAGTGCCGACGATAAAAACTCCGACGTCATCGTGGGTGACACCGGATACCAGGGCGCCTGCGTCGGATAGGGATTCTCACCCTGCGCCTTCCTGCGCTTGAACTCGCTTGATTTTTCATAGGGCAGACCATTGCGGCCCAATCCCAACCCCTTGGCCTTCACCATGCCGGGGAATTTCTTCAGGTTATAGCGCGGTCCCGGGGCAATTTCTTTATAACGCCCGCCACCGGCGCTGGTGCCGCCTTTCACATTGAGGTTGCCCACCAGGGCATTGAGCATTACGATCGCGTAGGCATTATAAAAGCCATTACTCGACATGGTGCCACCGTGGGTGTCCACCGCGGCCCGTTTGCCATGGCTGGTAAATTCCTTCGCCAACCCGGTGATGGTCTCGACCGGAATGGTGCAGGCCTCGGCATACTCTTCGAGCGAGTGTTTCGTCGCTTCATCACGCAACAGGCTCAGGCTGGTCTTGACGGCAATCTGGCTACCATCCTTTGCCGTTACGGCACCATCATAGAACAGCGCCGCCGCTCCAACCTTGCCCTGAGGCTGCATTTTGCCACTGGCCTCATCGATGACCATAACCTTCGCTTCACCCGCGATGCCGACATCAGCGGTGCGCAGGAACTTACCGTTCTTGGGATGCTTCTCATCAGCGATGACCAGATAAGTGGCATTGGACCAGGCGGCCTCGTTGGCGGCTTTTGCCGCCTTGGGGTTGGGGCGTTTCAAAAAGTTGGCGTCGTAACGCTTATTTTCCAGGATCCAGCGGATCATCGCCATCACCAGGGCGCCATCGGTACCCGGTTTAATGGGGATCCAGCCGCTACGGTCGCCTGCGGCCATATTATCGCTATTGGTCAGCACCGGATCGACAACCACGTATTTCAGTTTACCCTCGGTGCGCGCCTTGGCCAATTGTTGTCCCTGACGCTTGAACGGGTTACCGGCATTAGCCGGCGCCGTGCCGATAAACAACAGGAATTCGGAATTGGCAAAATCGGGTTTCAGGTGAGGTTGCTTTTTCCAGTTACCCAGCAAGGCCGCATAGCCGGAACGCATGGACAGCCCGCAATAGGAACGGTGCCCGGCAAAATTCACGGTACCAAAACTCTGTTTGGCAAACCGGGCCGCCAGACGTAACCGCCCATCCTTGAAGGGGCATATAACCGCCAACTGGTTGGCCTTCGGTCCGAACTCGGGTTGCTGCGGATCAATCGGCGTTTTCAGGTCACGTATCGCGCGCAGCCCCTCCACCTTGCCTTCGCCAAACAAATCACCACCCTCAACTACTTCTTTGATTAACTGTTCGAAGGAAATGGGTGCCCATTGATCACTGCCACGTGGACCGACACGTTTCAGCGGCACCTTGACGCGTTGCGGGCTGGTCAATTTCTCCAGCACGGCGTTACCACGACCACAGGCCGTGGAGCGGGATGCCAGGCCTTGTTCCTGATAACGGCTTAAGGCCTGGAAACTCTCACTGACGGGGGTCGCATAGGGCAAAAACGGATCGGAGGAGAGCAAGTGATAGGGGTTGCCCGTCACACGCAGCACCTTGCCTGTCTTGTTATCGGTGCGGACCCGCACACCACAAACCGTGGTACACCCCATGCACATGGTATAGGCCACTGTCTGGTCAGGATTCAACGCCAGCTTGCCGGTTTTGGGATCGACACTGTACTCCGGTTTTGGCGCATTGCCGGTAATCGGATCGGCCGGGCGGTCGCTCTCCATGAGTCCTTTTAAAAACTGATGTGTGGTATGGCTGTAACCAAATCCGGCAACACCCAGGGCGCCAACGGCAGTCGCTTTTTTTATGAATTTTCGGCGCGTTTCGGACATATCTAATTCTCCTCGGGCTTATTCTTAATATCTGATAAATGTCGTCAAGTCTTATTTAGTGAGGGGCCTTGCCTGTTGCAGAGGCCGATCCGCGCCACGGTAGAAACGTGGTCACGATCATCACCAGTAACACCCAGAGAGCGAAGGTACCCATCAGGCTCAGCATGCCTTCACTTCCCCATGGAATGTCATAGGGAAAGAAGCCGGCACCGGTTTTGGGAATACGTTGCCCGTCGATAAACATGCTCCAACGGAAAATCCAGGCGCCGAACACGGCCAATGCACCCGCCGTAGCCGGACGACTCTTTATCAGCACCAATGGGGCAATAGTCCCCAGGACGGCCCACAACAGCCAGAATGAAAGCGGGTTATATTCTGTTGCCAGTCGCATAACCGCCTCACCTGACACCAACACACCCGCCATACCACTCAGCAGCCATATGATAGTCAGCAATGCGGTTAAGCCTAACGTCACCAGCATAAAACGGCTTAGCCCGACCTGGATGTCTCTGTTATCACCGGCATGGCTATAGATGTTGCTTAACACCAGGGCCAAACCACCCGCCCCGGCCAGCGCCGTGGTCAAAAACAACAGTGGCATAAATGGCCCATGCCAGAGTAAACGGGTCTTTACGATGGCCATTTCCGCACCGGTATAGATAACCACCAGTACCGCGGCAATGGCGGTGATGAGGCCAATAAACTTGACCGCTTGTGGCATTGCAGGCCCGCCCAGTGCTTTGAACACTGCGGCCGCTATACCACCCTGGTTCTGTGCCTGCGCCGCTAATCCCGGCCGATAGACCAGCCATGCATAGATTACCAGGCCGACAAGGTACGTGGAGAGGAAAAAGGTTCCCCAGGACATCCAGGAACCGGGCGTGAAATGGAGATAGAAATTGTAAAAACGGTCGGGATGGTGCAGATCAGAAACCAGCGCGATAGGCGCGGCAATGCCACAGGATAGCGCCACCACCAAACTTACACGGGCGATCCTTTCAAATTGACTACGGCCAAAGACAAAAGCGGGCATAGACAGGAAAAAACCCGCATAGCTAAGACCAATAAGGAAAAAATATAACACGGCCCACGGTAACCAACTGTTAGCCTGGGTCACATTGATCAGCTCTACGATATGTCCATCCATTATTCATCCCCCTCAATAATTGCCTCAGCATTCCAGATAGCCGCTGTCCCTTCGACCTTACTCTGGAAACGTGAATTGAGACCGACATAATAGACGTGGGGTTTGGTTTTCATCTCGGGTCGCAAACCCTTCGTCTCTTGTTTATCAATAATCTTTGATACCACACTGTGCGGATCTTTTAGATCACCAAAGATGCGGGCACCGCCCACGCAGGTTTCGACACAGGCGGGTAATAGGCCTGCCTCAACGCGATGTACACAGAAGGTACACTTATCCGCGGTTCCTGTTTTGGGATTGATGAAGCGTGCGTCATAGGGACAGGCCTGCACGCAGTAACCACACCCGACACAACGGGTATTGTCCACCACGACGATACCATCATTTCGCTGGTAGGTTGCCTGAACAGGACAAACAGGGATGCATGGTGGGTCTTCACAATGGTTACACAGCCGCGGTAATACCACGCTGTGCACCTTGCCGCCCTGTTCAATCTCATAGTTATTAACGATGGTGCGAAATTTACCCGTGGGTACGGCATTTTCCATACCGCATGCCACCGTACAGGCCTGACAGCCAATACATTTACCCAAATCGACCACCATCGCCCAGCGATGCTTGTCTGTTCCCAACGGCCGTTTGACTACAGTGGTCGCATCAGCTTCACTGAGTGATGTTGCACCGAGAGCAGTAATGGCCGCCCCTTTAAGAAAGTTTCGTCTGTTTTTATTCATTTTAACATATGCCTCGTTTGGCCCTGAAATGTTATGCCTGCTTGACCGAACTAATATCAAGTTTTTATGAGTATTTTTCTATGTTCTAATTTAATTATAGACACAACCCTGTTTTAGTCCATGTTAGTTAATATGATTTTGATCAGTTTTACCTGAACAAGGTAACTGTCGCATATATTTTAAGTAGAAGCACCCTATTTTGCAGACGATACAACCAAGGTTACTGCGATCTTGATTGCTCATCTACAACGGGAATTAACCGCGTGTTTTGATAAATTCAATGTTCCAATGAACACCCCATGCACTATTGGGCGCATCCTTCCTGATAACAGTTTCTCAATCTCATTTAGTAACTGATCATTACAGAGGTTTCATTCACCAATACCTTGAAGACATATAACATCTAAATAATCAGCGGTTGATTGCCCACAAGCTCCATAGTAATTTCATAAGGTATTATAGATGTGTCACACAACATACAGGGCTTAGAACAAACGTGTTGCCACTAATCAGCAGAAGAGAAATCAACCCATTGGCGGTCAGATCTATATACCCTGACTAACGCCAAACGGGGACGGACCCAATGCCAGCTTACTGGCAACAATAATCACTGATGGATGATATTTATCACCACTATAATAATGCGACAATCGTGATGGTGGCCAGACAGAACATGACGATGGCCTTTTTGATTATAGCCATGACAACATCGTTTTGTTACTGACTGATGGAAGCCGGTATAATGGCCTTGGCGCAGAAGAACAATGGCATATATCTGGTCACGCCATCGCACTTTCGCAATTAATAGCTTCGCCCTAAAAAGTGACTTCGAAACTTTCGGCCATATATCAGTTCAAATAATACAGATAGGAAGATAAGTGAAAAAAATATCAAAACCGCAACAACATTGGCTCGGCAGGTATGAATCAGTAGCAGCAGGAGCGAGGTAACGCAGAACACTAAGGCAATAAAATATATCCACTGATTACCACCGATTTTCTTTCGCAGTTTAAAGGCACTTGCGTTCACCAGGGAAAAAATCAGTAAAAAACTCGCGCTGCCGATGATGGCGATTTCAGAGAGTTCAATCGTATTGGCTATCAGCAAACTAATGATAGCGGTTATCAGAACACCCATAACCGGTTTACCCCAAAATTCATAATCAAACTCCTCAGGCAGTTGCCCATCTTTTGCCAGAACATACCCCAAACGTGCATTTCCATAAATGGTGGCATTAATAGCCGAAAATGTCGCCAACAAGGCGGCAATGGAGACAAGTGTAAAACCAGCCTGACCCAGTGCTGGCCTTGCCGCCACGGCAAGGGCAAATTCTCTTGCCGTTGAGAGTTGAGCTTCCGACACCGTACTGACGGTGATGGTTGCAATTACAACATAAAGGATCATCTCCAACAGCACAGAGAGCAAGAAGGCTAGAGGAAGGTTGCGTTCCGGGTTATCTATATCTTCCGCGGCATTGGCAATCAACTCAAAACCTTCATACGCGACAAATATGATCATCCCGGATGTTACATATGAACCCATCGAACCCCAGTGTGCAGGCGCAACATGTTCAAGCCTTATATATGGCAGGCTGAACAATATAATAACAATGAGTAAAACAATTTTTAGCACAACAATCATTGACTCGGATTTGGCGACAAAAGATACACTTGTCAGGTTAATGATCATTGGCAACAATATAGCGAAACTAATCAAGATATGTTTAAAAAACGGTGAAATATTTTCATGAAAAAAAGTTGCCGCATAAGATGCAAACGCAACGGCATATAAAGCAATGGTCACTAGTGGTCTAACAACTTAGTATTGAGGGGTACAGTTGGTCTGTCAGCGTTCAGGGCAAGGCGCGCCTCGAAGCGAATGGCCATAGTCCTTTGCGAGAGGTGGAACGTTGCCATGGATGCTGACAGGCCAACCCTTCGGGCGCTTCTGTGGTGTCCCGCGACGGTGTTGCCATGCTTGACAAGGACTGGGCCATTTCCTGCGCACGGCGCCTGGTCGCGAAACACCACAGAAACGCTGAACCCATCAATACTAAGTTGTTAGACCACTAGATAACTTAACCAGAGAATCAGATTCGAGCTTCCGGATAGGATATTATTTCCGAAGGCAGCATCTATAAAGCAGGCTGTGCCACCACGATTTTGATAGCTGACCGACAGTTTTGCATATGAAATAGACGTCAGCAGTGCCACCATTCCGGCAATAAGAAACGCGATCGGTGTTGCACCATGTGAGATGGAAACTGCTTCACCCAATACGGCGAATATCCCACCACCCACCATGCCACCCACACCGATAGCAATAGCACCGATCAGGCTGATTTTTTTATTTGTGTTACTCATATATTCACTAATCTTAATGATTCACATACCTACATTCAAAGCCGGCTTAAAAGAGTTTTTTGATTATCCCTGAGCATCGATCGCAATATTTCAATCACTAAGGAGCCTCTCTTCTGTGAAGCAACCTCGAATATTTGTCCCTGGATATTTCAAGGCAATGTAAGAATATATCATTTTGGTTGCAACGCAATTTTGATTTTGACCTACATTAATGTATAGATAATTTTGACTTAGATAAGAATAATCAACAAAATCAACAACGCAATCGTTATTCTTCCTGATAACTGCGATTTCGTTCTTGTTGTTTGGCTTGATAAAGAGCAAGATGAGTACGTATCATCTTGCTGAGACCAGACAAACCCCGAACTAACACTCAACTACATCGCCCCAACACATCAATGAGTCATGGGATCAGGTTGTTGTAGTACTCGTTGATAAAACCTATATTGCCGCAGCATCATAAAGCACAAATATCAACTATACGAACTGTCGACATAAGTGGAGTGGCTGGCATTGGGTCTCCATTGGATTTTTGCATGAAAATCCTGGGGAAGTAGATTCAGATCAAACAGATAAAATCTGTTGATGATTACTCATATAGAGGATAGTCTTTTCGAGACGTTGTTCCATGGAAATATTTATAACGAAATATGGCATCCTTCCCATGACAGTCTGCGCAGACAATATATTCACTATTATAATTACGTAAGAAACTTGTCAACGCATTACCTTCTATATTTTTTCCGCTGCCTTTTTTGTCAGTGCGTGGATTCCATTTGTGTGGATTATGGCAGCTCGGACAACTGATAATTCCGACGCGAGCATGCTTGCCCTTGCTATCAAACACCTCTATGTCAGGCAATTTATGTTCATTGTTTAGCTGACGTATTGCTCCTGACCAGGCGATCACATTATTAGGATGTCTTAATGCAGGCGGTATTTTTGCTTTTGCCTTGCCATTTTTATTGTGACAACTAGTACACTGTTGTTCCTTGATGTCTTTGCCGTCACCCGGCTGTAATGCCCAGAGATCGGCTCCCAGGATCGAGTTATGAACAGAATGACACTGCCCGCAGACACCGGTCATTTCAGGCGTATGTCCTGCTATATTTTTTGCATCAGGTGCTGTCACACGCATATCATGATCTGTGCCGACAACTGTGGCCTTGTCTTTATGACAGGTAACACAGAGTTTTGCATCGTTGGATGCCGGTATTCGCAGGTAACTATTTGAGGCATCGCCCTCTTTTTTATCTTGTTTTCCTTTAACTTTAACCGTGTCTTTCTCTATTTTCTGTGTCCATTGATGAGGATTATGACAAGTCGCACAGTCAACCAAACCATTATGATCTATTCGTTTGCCATTTTTGTCGAACAAGGGCAACAAAGATTTGTCGTCAAGTTGCGTTGGTTTAACACCTAAAGGATGGCTATGTTGCTTAATGATTTTATTTTTGGCTAGACCATCTTTTTTATGACAGCCCCTACACCAACTCTCAATCGGTTTTTTACCCGGCTCTTTCTTGAACTGACGCAGCGTTATACCTTTGGCATTGTGTACTGCATGGCAATGTGCGCAGGTATCATTTTTATTAACTAACATAGCGGCCTCATCAGTACGGGACAATTCTATATTGTGCGTTGTGTTTTTAATTGTGCGCTTATCAACATGACAGTTCAGGCATAAGTTGCTGTCACTACCTTGGGCTATACGCAAGAAGCTGGTATTACCATTACCTTCAACTTTTTTTGGATCAGACACAATCTTTAACCCGTCTATAACAGACCAGTTGTGGGGGTCATGACAAGTAGGGCAACTGACATGCCCCTTATTACTACTATCACGCCGGCCATTTTTATCGAATAGGGGCAAAACCTTTGGTGAATGCTTGCCCTTTGCGAGAACATGTTTGCTCTGCCAGTCTTTCCCTGTGATCTTTATACCTAGTTTGTCGAGGGTTTTGCCGATAGGGTGACTATGAATACCGGTGGTTTTTTCTTTAGCGACGCCGTGCTTATTATGGCAACTGATACAGACACCTGCGGCCTTGTCTTTTTGTCCGGTGGGAATGTTACGAGACCATAAACCCACACCTTTACCTCCATGTGGTGCATGACAAGCGCTGCAGGGGCCTTTTATGTTGACATCATCGCCATGCATGTTTTTTAGCTCCGGCGCCATTTTAGTCATATCATGTTTACTACCAACCAGGTTGCGTTTGTTTTTATGACATGAGTAACAAAGAGCGGATTTCATATTGGATTTAACCAATATGGCGTCCTGTTTTCCTCCATGTGGTCGATGACAGGATTGGCAGATCACACTGCCATCACTTGCAAAGCGGGCTCCAGCCTCACGCATACCATCAGGGGTATGCCCAGGTTTTTTAAAAATAGGGTGGTTACCTTCTTTAGGGCCGGTACTTTTATCGAGATGACAGGCAATACATAAACTTGAATTTATATTCTTAACACGCATGAATATCGGTGATTCCTTACTGTCCCAGTCAACGCCGTGTGCAGTATGACAGGTTCCACAATACATTTTGCCATCTTCATTAAGCGGGAAAATGGTCTTACCTTCCGATGTTGGTAATTTCATGCCTTTAGGCGGCTTTTTACCAACCGGGTGACTGTGCGCGCCCGTTTCCCAAAGAAAGCGTGAGTCCAGTACGAAACCATCGTGACAGGAAAAGCACATGCGTTCCGTACTGGCAACATCCTGTTTGCCAGTGCTGACAACAGGTTTTGGATCGAATGGAATTAGAGCTGTAACATCTTTACGTTTGAATTCATCCAGCCACATGATATGGCAGGTGGCGCACTCTCGCTTGGCCTCTACCGAACGTGCAGCATGAGAAGGGGTGGAAGATAATGTCAAGGCAAAAAAAATGACCAGATAGCATGCCAGCATGCAGATATCTGTCAAATTTGATATTTTCAAGTTTGACAT
>Ga0209633_10005577_pt1 | contig 11006 bp, 8 predicted proteins | sample Cruoilmetagenom1_FD_187290 | JGI IMG/M metagenome (GOLD analysis project Ga0209633, IMG submission 187290) | Oil polluted marine microbial communities from Coal Oil Point, Santa Barbara, California, USA - Sample 1 (SPAdes) (version 2) | ecosystem: Environmental > Aquatic > Marine > Oil seeps ... | reverse complement strand
GACTAACTCATAAAGGTAATGTGGTTCTGCCCATTCTACATCAGGAAGGTTTGATATTTTTTTTGAGATATAAACAGGATCAAATATAGTGTTGAATTTATAAGTGAAAATTTTATTTAAATCTTTTCCATATTCATTTTCTTTGTAAGTAGTGGCAAAAGTTTTTTCAACCGTTTCAATATTAAATTTTTCAAACAATTGAGTTGTAGATTTGCTAAGAACTTTATTCTCACTTTTTAGCTTAACAACAATTCGATCAGAAAAATAATATTGATTACCATTTTTAATTACGTTGGATTGAGGATATATAAAAAGAGGTACTAGAAAGAAAACTAAAGAAAGAAAAAAAGTATTTTTACGGATCATTAAAAGACCTTTAATAAATTAACAATCCGCAAAAATATAAAAATTAACTTAAATCATATATGCAAATTTATTTCACTAACAAGCTTTTTTTAGTCATTACATTATTACCACTTTTAAGTGAATAAAAATAAATTCCACTTGTCAGATCTGAAGCATTAAATTCTACTTCATAATTACCTGGTGATTTATTTTCATTGACTAATGTGGTAATTTTTTTACCAAGTGCATCATAAACTTTAAGTATCACATTTGTTGTTGACGTAAAGTTTGCATCGACTACCGGAATAGAATATTTAATTGTAGTTGTTGGATTAAATGGATTTGGATAATTTTGAGAAAGAGAAAATGTTTCTGGGATACTATTTTTATCTAGTTCAAAACCTACTGCTCCATCATAATTATATGTAAGTTTTTCAGAATAGTCCCAAGCACCAGATAATTTATTATAAATTATCACAACTAAAGGATTTCCCTCAGTATCATTGCTATATTCCGATTTTGATAATTCAATCCATGCTGATGAATTATCATCCCAATTAAAATCTAGATCTTCAATTAAATAATTATTTGAATCATACTCAGATTGCAGTTTGGTTTTTGTCAACATGGAAAATCCGGAAAACTCAATAGCCATAGTTGCCATATATTCAATACGATTCCCGTTAGCATCATATTGGAATTCATATAAATAGTAATTTTCTTCACTCCATTGTTGGTTATCAATATCCCAAGATTTTGAAATCTCTTCACTTATTTGTCCATTCGGATAATACGTAGTTGTTGTTAAATTTGAATTTTCAAAAACATTTCCACTTTCATTCCATATTTCAATCAATTCCTCAATTTGTTTTCCTTGAGCATTGTAAGTATAAGTATACTGTTGAGATAGTTCCCAATCCAAAACAAATCGGTATTCTGTTATCTTGCTAATAAGTTCGTTGGAATATTCAGACTCCCACTTTAAGTCGATCTCCCATTTTGAATTATCAACATCCCATTCAGACCTTATTGCTTCTACAACGTTATTTCCTGCATATGTCTGCTCCCACTTAGTTCCCATTCCTATTGATCCATCATCTTCATAAAACCACATATAATCAACTACCATTTGGTTTTCTCCATTATACTCAAACTGCACTTCCATTTCAGTTTTCCATTCAGAATTTTCTATTTTCTGAAATTCTAATTTTGACATTAATCCAGCATCAGTATAATCATACATTTGTCTAGTGTCATCCACCCAACTTGATGGAATCCAAATTTGTCCCAAAACACTTGTAAGTTTTTTGTTTAATAATATTTCCGAAGCTGTTTGAATCTGACCATTTTCTACTTTAGGATTAAAATCTGCTTTGTTAAAATTTTGACTAAATAATGATGATGTGAATGAACATAAAATAATTGCTATTAAAATTGTGAATAATCGTTTCATATTATTTTTCTCCATTGTTTAATTGAATTGTATTTTCTTTTAATGATTTTATTATTTTTTTTATGTTTGGCACTGAGATTGGCTTTTGCTGAATAATAATATTTATATCGCTTGATAATTCTTTTAGCAGTATTTCACCATCCTTAATTACTATTAACGTTATTCCTTGTGATGCTATTCTTGTAAGTTTTTCCAGGTAACTATTACTATCAAGAGTTTCAAAACCTAGCTCAGTTATAACAACACTTATTTTTTCTTCCTTTACAATATTTATAGCATCATACGGATTTTTAGTGGAGTGAATAGTTTGGAAATCATCCATAAGAGCAAGTGCAACACCCTTTGCGAGAAATTCATCTTTGATAACAATTAGTAGCGATTTCATTTCTTTTAATCTTTTATAAGAGATATATCACTTAGGCAATTCCCGTGCCTAATAAAAATGTTTGAATTTGGGTTAAAATGGAATTGAAGAATAGTAAGTGTAAACTATGATTAACAGAAATTGTTAACTATGATTAACTATTATACTAATTAGTTACTCTCAATTTGTACTTCAATTTTGGCATTCAAATCTCGGAGGTTTTGAAAACCTCGGAGATTTTATTAATGCTATTTAAGAGCAATGGAATATTCTTGAATTTTTTTGTGAAGTGAAACTCTTGATAACCCTATTGATTCGGAGGTTTTCGTAATGTTAAAATTGTTCTTCCTCAAATGATATTCTAAAAAAGATTTGTCAAAATTATTTACTGAGTGATTGAGTGCAGTTTTATAATCCTCGTAAATGAAATTAGTTTCTTCAGTGGCAATTTTTGTGATATGAAATAATTTATGCGGCAACTGATTTTTTGTAATAGAACTGTTATCATTTGTTACAAGTAACATTCTAATTAAATTTTCTAATTCTCTGATATTTCCGGGCCAGTCATAATTGAGCAATATCCCAATTGCTTCCTCAGTAAATATTAAGTCATGTTTGTTATACTTTACTAAAAAATAATTAATCAAAAATGGAATATCATTTTTTCTGGCTGACAAAGATGGAACCTCAACCTCAATTACATTTAGTCTGTAGAACAAATCTTCCCTAAATTTTTTCTCTTCAACTAATTGTGATAGTTTTTGATTTGATGCACTTATAAATCTTACATCAACCGGCTTCATTTCATTTGATCCAATTGGTTGAACTATCCCATCTTGAATAACACGTAGTAATTTTGCTTGCACTCTCGGACTCATTTCACTTATCTCATCCAAGAAGACTGTTCCTCCAGTAGTGCTTTCGAGAAGTCCGGATTTATTTTGGAGCGCACCGGTAAAAGCCCCTTTAACATATCCGAACAATTCGCTTTCCATTAAATCATCAGAAAGTGTTGCACAGTTAATTGGAGTAAATGGTTTATTTTTTCTTTCCGACATAAAATGAATATTACGAGCAACTAATTCTTTTCCAGTCCCACTTCTACCATAAATATAAACTGGTACCGAAGAATCAGTTGATATTCTTTTTAGCATTTCTTTTAATTCTTTTATTAATTCACTTTCTCCAATAATTTCTGGTAACTCATACTGAGTGATTTTCTTTTTAAGATCATAATTTTCTTTAATGAGGACTTGAGCTTTAGCAACCTTTTTGATTTTTATAAATAGTTCATTCAAATTAATGGGTTTGGTTAAATAATCCTCAGCTCCTTTCTTCATTGCTTCAACCGCACTTTCAATAGATGAGAAGGCTGTCATTATTATTATTGGAATTGTTATTTTATTCTTAATTAAATAATCTATCAATTCTAATCCACTCATTTCTGGCATTTGAAGATCAGATAAAATTAAATCATATTTATAGTTTTGTAATAATTTAGTTCCTTCAATTCCATTGGAAGCGGTATCAGTATTGAATTTATTGGAATTTAGAAAGTTGCAAATCCCTCTATGTAAACTTTCATCATCATCAATTACAAGTATTTTCATATCTACTTCCTGTTTTAATTACAGTTAATTTCGAACACGCTTATTGAGAGAAATCCCAGAACCCATATGGCTTAAAGATTTCTCAATCGCTTAAAAAACAAGCTCATTTCGAAATGACAGATTTTAGCTTTCCTTTATCCAAAAAATAATTTAGTTGTAGTATCATAGGTTATTCAGAATTTTCTGGTAATGTTATTCTAAAGCATGCACCTTTCTTCTCTCTTTGAAAAGTTACGATTGAGCCATCATGTGCTTCAACAATATTCTTTGCAATGGCCAAACCTAAACCACTGCCAGAAGATTTTGTGGTAAAAAATGGATGGAAAATATTACCAATATTTTCTTCTATTATTCCAGACCCTTCATCACAAATAGTAAAAATTATATTTGAATTTCCTTTCTCTATTTCAATTGAAATTATAGAATTCTCTGGACTAAAATAAATTGCGTTAACCAGTAAATTTTCAATTACTTCTTCTATTAGATTTTCATCAAGCTCAAGCTCGTTTTCTTCCAAATTGATTTTTTGCTCTACTTTTATTTTCTTTTCATGGATATCTGAACTATATTTTTTAACAACTTTTTCAACAATCTTAATAAAATCAACTTCTCTTTTTTCTAAATATGGTTTTCTATAAAACTTTTTGAAATTCTGCAACATTTCCATAAATGATTTTAATGAACTTTTTATTTCATTGACGTAAAGCGTAAGGTTTTCATCTGCAGAAGTTTGCATCTCTAAATTTTGTACCCAAACACTTACTCCGCTAATTTTATTCTGAATTTCATGAGATATTTTTGAAATTGTTTCTCCAACAAAAGCTAATTTCTGTTTTTTACTCAGTTCAATCTTAGTCTTAGTTAATTCATCTATTTTTACTCTTAGCTCTTCATTGTTCAATGATAGCTTGCTGTAACTAGAATTCAATTCATCTATCATAACGTTAAATGAATCGATTAAAAGCCCAAATTCATCATTGCGTTTAATTGCAATTTTATTTTCAAAATTTCCTTCTCCTACCTTTCTGGTAATGGTAGTTATCTCGTGTAAGGATTTGGAAATTCTTTTTGCATAAAATAGGGTAAAGAATACAATCACCACATAAATAAATATAGAATAGAGTAATAAGTTGTTTAGTAATGAATTGAAACTATCATATGCTGATGAAACATTATGACAAATTATTACTTCGCTATTTAGATTCTCGGAAAACCATTTCCCATAAATTATTTTTCGTTCATTATCCTTAAAAAAGTTTTCCTTGTACTTTGGGGCTGAAAAGTATTTATCTAATTTTTGATTTATCCAAAATTTGTTTGTTGAATAATTAATAATTTCATTTGAATTACTTATACAAAAATTTATTTCTTCGGTTGAATATATGTTTTCTAAAATATTTTCATAAAATGACAAATTCGCAATCTTAATTATGATTGAGAACAAATCCATTTTCTTTCTTATATAGTAATCCGAATAGAGTTTGTTTTTTGTATAACCAAACTCAGAATTATTATTACTTAATTGAGAAATATTTATAGAATTAAATAGCGAATCAAATTGTTCATTTTTTAACATGTTAAAATTAATAATCTGTTCACCCCTTAAAACAGTAACCGGCAGTACACAAAAGGATTTTTTTGAATCATTATATTTGAGATAAATTTCATCTATCTTGGTCGAATTATTTATCAATATATTCTGAATATTTTTATTTATTATTTGCTCAACATTGCCACTACTATTAACGTTTACGATAAGTGAAGAAATGTAATTTGAATATTGGTCTATTTGATTTTTAACAGACTGATCAAATCTTTTAGAGTAATTCTGAAGTTCTTTTACAGAAGAATTATTTATAAATGAATTACCTGAAAAATAAAAGAAAGCGAAGCTTCCGGCTATTAGGAAAAAGGAAACTGTGAATACAAACAAAAGTAATTTTGTTGTTAACCTACTTTTAAGTTTTATCATTTATTCAAAATATGCTTTAGTAAAATCTAATTGAACGTATTTGAATTTTATATTTTTCAGATTTTGAGGAAGTATGTAATAACTTGGTCCTGGATGTGTTAAATAAATTGCTGCAACTTCTTGCTTAAGAATTTCTTCAAGTTTGGTATAATATTTTATTAGTGTTGAATCATCTAGCTCGTACAAAATCTTTTCATATAGTCTATCGTATTCTTTATTATTAAATCTGCCAAAATTATTATCACTAGAACTTTTTGAATAAAAAAGTGAGTAATATTCAATAGGATCTGGATATGATGGATACATACTAACCCTAAATAAATCCGGCTTTAATTTTGCAATTTCTCTATAATAATTGTCTTTTTTAATTATTCTCTTAGTTGGTATGCCTACTCTGGTTATTGCTTTTTCAAGCTCAATTAAATCTGGTGTAATTATATTCGAATAAATCACGAGCGAATCACTATACAATTTATTTGGGGGAAATGTGTTTGAAAATTGATACCACCTAAATTTACTATCATTTAACAAATGAGAAGGAACCAGAGATTCTGCCAGTTTATTTTGATTTCCTTCATCAATAATTAAATTTCTGTTGAAAGATTTTGCAATTGCTATTCGAATAAACTTATAGTTTTTGTTATTTCCATTATGAGAAAAGTTAAATCCCCAATACCTAATATTTTCTCCTTTGTTAATATCAATTACGCGAAAGTTATTTATTAACAATTTACTTTTCTTCAGTTTTTGAAAATCTATATTATTTATTTTTATTATGTGAGTCGACTTTTTAAAAAGTTCATCAATTACATTCTCTGATTTACCAATTGTTGAGTAGCAAATTGATTTTATGTATGGAGGTTTAGTTTTATTACTATCCATTAAATAATAATTATCATTTTTTACCAATTGAACTTTTTCGTATTTCCTAAATTCAGAAATTCTAAATGGACCAGTACCAACTGGATGATATTTGAATTCCTCTCCAAAGTATTCTATTGCTTCTTTTGGTACAATGCAATAATTAGGTGTTGCCAATATTTTTAGAAATGGTCCAAACGGTTGTGTTAGTATGAATGAAATGGTTAGAGAATCTTCAATTACAATTCCTTCTATTGATTTTTCTTTTTCATTGTGAAATTTATTTATACCTAAAACTTTATCACTAATCATATACCAATTAGGAAAATTATTTTTAGAACTCCCTAACCTTTCAAAAGTATATTTTATATCATATGAATTTAACTTCCGACCATTTCCGTTATCAAAAGAAGGACTGTCTTGGAAATAAACATTATCTCTTAGGTTAAAAGTATATATTAGTTTGTCTTCACTAATTGAAAAAGATTCTGCTAACTCTGGAACCACCTTCCCATTTTCATTTAATGACACAAGTGATTCAAAAATATTGGTTGCAACTTTCCAATCTGAAGAATAAAGAATTTGAAGAGGATCTAAAGTTTCAACTGGATCAGTTAATAAAATTTTTAGTTCTTGATTTTCTGACTTCACATAAGAGTTCGGGTCTGATTTTTGTTCGCATGATTGGAAAACTAAAAATGTGGAAAATAAAAAAATATGGAGAGGTATTCTTTTCAAAGCAGTATCAATGTTAATATTAAAAAAACATTAATTATTTTTGATTTACTACTTATTCATCTTTCAATGTACTAAAAATAATGCTCTAAGTAAACAATTTATAATATTACAGAATAATTTCAATCTTTTTTCCTTTTGTAATTTCTTATATAGCAACAATCACAAAAAGCTCATAATAATTCCCAAAATGATAATTGCATGATCTACCTCACAACTTCTATAAATCTTTGCACTTTATTGGTATCAAAATCGAACAACACTTGTAAAAATATTCTATTGGAGATCTCGTGAAATTTAATAAAGTCCTCATAACATTGTTTGTAACAGTTTTAGCAACCCTTACTCTAATTTATTTTAGCTATGAGGCAGGCTACAAAAGATCACAAAATAATTTTGGCCCTTTAACTATGATGATAAATATCGATAGTAACTTTGTAACTACAGGAATTTATGAATCCTTACCGAATAACGTTAAAAAAACAATGCAATTTTCGTTAAAAGGTTCTCCTGCTATTGTAAGTGATGTAAAACTATTTGCTGAAATAAAGTATATATCGGTCGGCGGAGAAGAAATAAATGTAAATGATGGAAATATTTGGAACTATATAAAAAGAGAAAATATTTATCAAAGACAGCTAAACAACAATAATGATTCCAAGGATGAAAAAGAAAGCAAAAAAGAAATAAAAGGTGGTAATTTAGCTTTATTAAGTAATAATTAGAATGTAAGTATATAGGAAATCAAAAGGGAGAAAGCAAAATGAAAGATGGATTATTCAAAAAAAATAGTCAGAACGGAGTGCAGCTAAGTTCTAATTATAATGAATCAAAGAAAACAAATAAATTTACAAGTCTATATGATACAAATAGTCAAAATACTGTTGTTATGTTAAATATAGAAAGGGCAACTGTATACGAGGCAAAAGAATTTTTAGAATACGTAAATCAAATAATTGAAGATGGTAAAAATAGAATTATCATAGATTTAGAAAATGTTTACTTTTTAGATTCAGTATTTTTTGGAACTCTAATAAAATTATTGAAAAAAACTGGTAAAGAAGATGGTTATGTTAAGCTTATAGTTGATGCACAAAGCAAACCTGAACTATTATCAATTGGTAATTTTGATGGTATATTTCAAATTTATTCAACATTATTTGAAGCAGTTGCAGGATTAAAAACTAGCTAAAATATTAAAATTTTATATTTTGAGGGTCGGGCAATAAATACAAAACATATGCTCTCTCCTAAAGACATCTTTGTCCGATCCTTAATATTTAATAAACCCTTTCACAATTAATTTCAATCCTGTAAAAATTATTTAAGATTCATGTACCTAGATCACAATTCAATAATTAAAATTATTTATATTAGTTCAATTTTTAATTAATTTAATCTTATATTTGTCTCTTATAATAAGACGTAAAAGATATAGATTCCCCTTTATTAAATTGAGTTACGTTTATGTTTAAGAATGAAATTAAGTTGTTAGCAGAATTAAGTGTTAATAAGCTTAATAAAAAAAATGATTTTTTTACACTAGCTGATATTAAAAAAAGTGAAATCCATCCAGCAATTGTAAAATATATAGTTGCTTCTGTTGAAAAACAAATATTTTTTGATGTAAAAGAATTATACAAAAACTCAAATTTTGATTATTCTAGTAAAAAAGTTAGTAAGTATATAAAATTAATTAGTGAAGATATAAAGAGTAATAAAAACTTTAGTATTGAAGAATTAACTAAGCTGATTATAAGAGCAATAGTTTTTAATATTAATTTTTTAACACGCCCAAACAAGACATTAACAGAATTCATATTCAGAGAATCTAAGAATAAAAACATTAATGAAATAACCCAAGATCTCATGTTTGTTTATTATTATAGATTCCTTCCTAAAATTCTTCTTGGTTATCTTACAAAGAAAAGAATAAAATCGATTTCAAAAATTGAATTTGGGAACCTTTTAAGAAAAGTTGATGCTATTGCTAAAAAAAATCACCTTCAAGGAACTATAAATACTTCAATAGATTCTATGGCTAACTTTTTTGATATGGGGTCAGAAAAATCAGAAAAAGTTCCTGTTTTAGCAGTTGATTTTTTCTTACGAGAAAAAGGATTAAAAAGCTATAGCGAAAAATTAAATGAACGATTTTCGGATGAAAAATCCACTACTTTTTCTGGTATAAACATAAAAGAAATACTAAGTAAACCAAAGGAATTAGAGAAGAAAATAATTGATAAAAAAGTTGATGATACCGTTCCAATACAAGTGAAAAGTGATAAGAATATAATTGATGTTGAAAATAAAATTTTAAATGTTGAAGATGACGAAGAACAAATTCCAAATGAAGAATTATTAAGTAGTGAAAATAAACTAGAAGAAAAAGACATAAGTACTTTAGATAAAACTATTGAAGAAAAAAGAAGTACAAAAGAAAAAACTCCTGAAGTAACACCTATTTTTGATGATAGAGAAGATATATTTCAGGCAAAAGAAAAATCGATTGAGAACATTAGCCCTGTTGAAGAAGCTAGTGAAGGAAAAACTGAAATATTAGTAGATACCTCTAATATTGTTGATGCTAATGAAACAATTGAACCTTTAGAAGAGTTAGAAGTTGAAAACTCAAATACAACTAAACCTGATGCCCGAGCTGCTATAAAAGAGTTAATAGATATTGCATCATTTTATTCATCACTAAGCAGAGAACCAAGACCATCCGAGAATGAAATTCTTGAGACTAAAGTGAGTGAAGAATCTAATCTATTAAAAAGTAAAACGACAGATTACAAAATTGACATTTCTGATTTGGATACAGAATTTAATATTCCAGAAGAACAAGAAAAGCACATCGAAGATATAGAATTTCAATCAGTTTATGAAAGCGAGACAGAACAACTGGAAGATTCTAATATTGATCTTGATAAATTTGAACAAACTGTTGAAACAGAAAAAGTTCAAAATATAAGTTTAGAAAAAGAAGAATCAATAATTAATAATAAAATTGACTCTGAAGAAACATTAGAACAGACGATTTCACTTTCTGAAGAAAGTGGAGAAGAAATGTCAGAAGTTTTCTCTGACATAACCTACCTTGAAAAGGATGAAGTTGAAAATGTTATTGAAGAAGAAGCAGAAGAACCCATTCTTGAAGAAAAAACAGATGACGTTTCCGAATTAAATAATTTCGAATTAGAAAATAATGAATTATTTGAGAACACAAATGACGACACAGTGACTGAAGTTTCAACAGAAACACAAACTTCTTCAAAAACAAAAACTTTTACAGAAGTTGTTTCAGAAAATGACATGTCTACAATTATTGAAACAGTTTTTGACTATGATATGGAAGAATATCATGATATGATATTAGCTTTAGCCGAAACTGAATCCGAGACTAGTGCTATTCAACTTGTCAACAAGTATTGCGTTCAAAACAATATTAAACTCTCAATGGTTGATGTTGCATCATTCAAAACCCTCATCACAAATTATTTTACTCAACTTAAAGCCTAATGTTTATTGATCACGCCCAAATATTTGTTCAAGCCGGAAAAGGTGGTGACGGAGCCGTAGCTTTTAGACGGGAAAAATTTATACCCAAAGGTGGTCCTGCTGGTGGCAATGGTGGAAAAGGTGGAGATATAATTTTAGAAACCG
>Ga0209633_10005576_pt1 | contig 11006 bp, 6 predicted proteins | sample Cruoilmetagenom1_FD_187290 | JGI IMG/M metagenome (GOLD analysis project Ga0209633, IMG submission 187290) | Oil polluted marine microbial communities from Coal Oil Point, Santa Barbara, California, USA - Sample 1 (SPAdes) (version 2) | ecosystem: Environmental > Aquatic > Marine > Oil seeps ... | reverse complement strand
TGCGGCTTCCGCTACATCCCCGGGTTCGGACTCTGCGGCGTCCTTAGCCTCTTCTGCAACGGCTTCCGCTACATCCTTGGCCTCTTCACGCGCTTCCTCTGACACGTCACTCGAATTGTCATCATCGGAAACGTCTATCGATTGCATCAGCATAGCGATCGTTGCTGAATAACTCGCCGTGGGTGTGGCTGCCGCCGCGGGCCCTGCGCCCTGAATGCTCATCGCCGTCGCAAGCGCTAGGGCCGATGTGCATGTTTTCCAATTACGCATACTTTAATCTCCTTTAGACTCGGTGTCTCAAGAGGTGACGTGTGAGAGGCGCTATTTATTCACCGTGCGAGAAAATTTTTTCACTTAATGCGCATACAGCTTTATGGTGAATTATGTATAAAAACAGGCAAATGGGCCGCATGGCGTATTTGCTGTCCTGGAGGGAATGACTGCCTTTGCAGTATATGAACGATTTCTTTCCGCCAGCGTCAGGATTAGCGTCAGATTTTAGACTTTCATCCGGCGCGCATAACACTGATTTTGATACTCGCTCGCAACTATGCTGGAGGCGATGTGGCCGCGGTGAAACTGCCACATAAAGCGCGCGAACCGACGCCTAAGCCCCCTAGCAGGATCCTTAAAAATCCAGCCGATAGCCGCCGATAAAATAGTAGCCTTTAATCGTTTCACTATCGAGCGTGTTATCTGTATTTGTCCATTCCCCGCCAGCTTCCAGTTCGAGCTGGAACAATCGCGTCGGAATGTAATTGATGCGTATCGAAGGCTTTACTGTGAATTGCGTTTGGTCAACCGTTTTCGAATCGCGCTGCGCGAGACGCATTCGAGGGCTGATCCTTATCTTTCGACTAAACGGATAACGCGTGTTGAGATCGACAACATATCGGCTTGCCGCTGACATATCGTCATATCTGAAACCAACTGTCGTAAGATCGCCTTCCATAAGGAGGCTCGTCGCGAGGAGTTGCGCTGAATAAAAAGCCTCAACGCCAGTGCCAGGTTGCCCCATTACGCCGCCGGCATCCTCGGTCGGCGACATATTGGCGAGCGTGACACCGGCATTCATCTGAAATTTTTCAGATAATGGATGCGAGACCGTGAAAGAACCGGATTTCGTGCGCCCCGCACGCGCTTCGGCCAGAAAGTACAAATCATCATCGGTGAAAGTCGAGCGAAGCTCGTCAATCGTTTCAACGCCCTGCCCCTGAAGCGCATCAATAGTCATCAATGTTGGCGCATAGCGGTAGTCAAACGCGACGTTAAATGTCGTGTTGTCTTCAAGCCGCCATGTGCCATTGAACAACGCCAGATTCAGTGAATCATAAAACGTGTCATAGTCGAACAGGCCATATGCGGATCGATGATCGTCCACATAACGCAGCTCGAAACCAGCCGCCTGCCGGTCAACCAGATCATCGACATTCTGATGAATAAAATAGACTGTCGTATCGAGCCCTTCGACAATCTGGTTTACGTCAACGCTGGCGCCTACGAAGCGGCGCGAGTCATCGACAAAGAGATCGCGCGATCGGATCACGGGCGCTCCGCCAACCACATTAACGCGAACATTGTCGGTTGCGTCAAAGCTCACAAGCCCGCCATCAAACCGGCCAAGAACGCCGCCGGTGCTCCGTGTTTGCCGTCCGAATCTGGCGGCAAGACGCGTGGCGCTGTCGGCAATGTCGATGAACAAGGCGCTAATGGCGCCAGTATCGCCTTTGCCGTCTTCTATAAAGTCTTTGGTGTGCGATCCGGAGAGGCGCAAACTGGCGTCAAACCGGTCATTGCTTATGCTGGCTGTGATGTCGGCGCCGGAAACGAGCGCATTGCGATTTACTTGCTTGTCCGGATCCGGAACAAATTCCGGTTGCTCGAGCGTAATCGTACTCTCATCGCGCTGATAATATTGCGACAGGCTCGCCGTCAATCGCGTCACATATTTTCCCGCACCGCCGGAGGTCCCGTCCCGCAATTCCGGCGGCGCCTCTTTGCCCGCAGTCAACAGGGCCGATAATCGTTGGCGCACGCGAGCCGCCGCATCGCCGTCGGGATAGCGTTGAAGATACTCCTCATATTCGGCCTTGGCATGGGCGAGTTGCCCATTTCTTTCCCGGGCAAGACCGAGCAATTCACGCGCCTCCGGCGTTGCCGCGTTTTCTTCCAGCGTCAGCGCCTTGGTCAAAAGCTGAATCGCACGGGCGAGTTCGCCGTCAGCCATCAGCTTGCGGGCCTGCGCCACCAGCGACGCGGCGTCAGCATTCCCTGGCAGCACGTCGGACGGTTTGGACTGAGGAATAAGCGCAATATTTCTCTGCGCCGCTTTGCGCGCTGCAAGCCAAGTCTGGTATACGGTCTCCCGCTCGTCGGCGGTTGTCCTCACAATCCATGCGTCAGGATATGTAGATTTTATGTTGCTGGCGACAGATTGCGCTTCAGTGCGCGTTTCGAAAAAGCCTAACCGCAAACGGTTCCACACAACGCCGTCCTCCTCGAAGCGGGTGACATAGGCTGCGTATTTAGAAAATGTCGGCAGTCGAGGCAGGTCGGATTTTTCAATCATCGACTGTTGCGAAAGAAGATTTAGCGCATAGACAGCGTTCGCATCTATTGCATCCGGCATCGAATGTAGAACTGACTTTGCTTCGTTGTATTTCTTCAATGTGCTCACTTCAGGGCCCGCGCGCAATCGCGGCGCGTTGCCGGAACAGGCTTCGGCAATCGGAATTCTGGCTATTTTTAAATCCAGGCTTATGAAGTCTGAGCCCTGTTCAATTTCAAAATATCGGTTTTGATTGAACGTGATCGTCAATACCGGGCCGGTTGGAGCGTCTCCATCATATTGGATTTCCTGAATGCCCGCCTGGCGACTCGACGGCGGTCGCAACTCTTCGCGCGAACGTATCGCGTTCGAGTTCGTACGGCCTGCATCGATAGGCCGTAGATCAATCCGAACATGATCGCCCCGGCTTTTCGGAAAAACCGACTTCACCTGAACGGGGAAATTAAATGAGATCGTGGCGACGGCGCATTCTTCGGTTTCACTGACGCGAATCCTTGAAAGAACGCGGTCGCGAACCGGCTGCGCTTGCGCCACAGTTGACAACCCCCCGCCAACAACCGGCGCCGCTGCTGCGAGCAGGCAAGCAAGCAGGAGCGGCTTCTTATTTCCTGTTGCTCTTACCATTCGCGATCGGTGGTCCTGTGCCGGCTGTTGCGTCGCTCCTTTATCGTTGCAAGAGAGCTATCCGTGTAGATATGACATGAGCCCGTACAGTCGCGCAGTTCGCTCACGGTATAGCGGAAGTCCGGGTTTTCGTGCTTTTTGTGCGGGTCTGGCTTGAAGTCATTAGCGTGACAGCCGGCGCAGTCAGGCTGATAGGCGCCAAACTGCCAGGCGATCGTTTGCGAATTTGTCGTATGGCAGTCGGTGCAGGTAACGCCCGCACCATGATTGCCAGGATAAGACGCAGATGAATGTGAGAAACTAATAGGCAGCCAGGCTGTCGTGCGGTGGCACTCGTCACATTGGAGCGATGTCGTAAAATGGGTCGCCGGTTTCCCGGCCGCCGTCGATCCGTTGTGGCAACTTGAGCATGAGCCGGAGACACTCGCATGATCGAAATTGGCCGGCGCCCATGCGAGCGTGGTGTGGCAAACGTCACATTCACCCGACGTCGCTATATGCAATGGCCCTTTGCCAGTGGCCGTCACGCCATTATGGCAACTGGAACAGGAACCGGAAACCGCATTGTGGTCGAACCGCACAGTGGTCCAGTTGGATGTTACGTGGCAATCGTCGCATGTGTTCGTGGACGCAATATGCGTCGCCGGCTTACCTGTCGCCGTCGAATTGTTGTGGCACGTAAAGCAAGCGGCCGTAGTCGCAGAATGATCAAATCGGACATTGGTCCAGGTTGAGGTAACGTGGCAATCCTCGCAGATATTCGTCGTTGAGATATGCGTCGGTGATTTCCCGGTCGCGGTCGTTCCATTGTGGCAGGAGAAGCAAGAACCAGCGACGCTTGCATGATCAAACGAGACCGCCGCCCAGTTCGACGTTACGTGGCAGTCGTCGCATGCGTTGCTGGACGCGATATGATTTGCGGGTTTGCCCGGCGCAGTGATGTTGTTGTGACAGTTTGAACATTGCGCCGTCGTAGCCGCATGATCAAAGCGCACATTGGCCCAGGTTGAGGTAACGTGGCAATCCTCGCAGATATTCGTCGTCGGCATATGCGTCGGGGGCTTGCCGGTTGCCGTTGTTCCATTGTGGCAGGACGCGCAGGAACCGGAGACACTGGAATGATCGAAAGAAACATTCGTCCAGTTAGAAGTGACATGGCAATCGTCACATGTATTTGAGGATGGAATATGCGTCGGCGTTTTTCCGGTCGCAGTGGTTCCATTATGGCATGTTGAGCATTGCGCGGTCGTCGCCGAGTGGTCGAAGCGGACATTCGTCCATGTCGATGTAACGTGGCAATCCTCGCAGACATTCGTCGTCGGGATGTGCGTTGGCGACTTGCCTGTCGCTGTCACTCCATTGTGACAGGACGCGCAGGAACCGGTGACGCCGGAATGATCGAAACGCACATTCGTCCAGCTCGACGTCACATGGCAGTCATCACACGCCGCCGAGGTTTGAATGTGGCTGGCGGATTTTCCGGTCGCTGTCGTTCCGTTGTGGCAGGACGCGCAACTGCCAGAGACCCCCGAATGACTAAAACGCACATTCGTCCATGAAGACAATGTATGACATTCCTCACAGATATTGTTTGATCGAATGTGATTTGCTGATTTCCCCTCGCCGATGACGCCATTATGGCAGGCGCCGCATTGCCGCGGAGCGCCCGCGAATATACCGTTCTGGTGACAGCTTTCGCATTCAACGAATCGATGCGCGCCCTCAAGGGCAAAGCCGGTTTTCAAATGATCTTCGAGTTCGAGCGGTGTCGGCGCAGCAAAAGCCGACACGACCAGAATAGAAACCGCAAACAGGCTCGAGAGAGCCAGCTTAAGGGATGTTGGCAGGCATAAACTGGAAGCAGGCGTCAGCAAACGTCCGCACCGCAGCGCGGCGCTGTCCTCTCTTCCCAAAAATCCGCCCTTCGCCATATGCAATCTTCGCCGACAGCCATGTTCTCAACGCCAACACAGCCACCCGATAAATATTTCGCTAAACTTTAACCGCGGCCTTCGCGGCTGGCTTTCATTCCGACAATCCCTGCAAGGAATAATTTTTCTCGCATGCATCTTATTGGAAATTGACGTATAGAAAGGTTTATCTATTCCTTGATTAATTGAATTTAATAATCCGCCGGCGCGGCGCGCATTTTTCACCTGAAGGCGGCTGCATTGTAGACATGCAGGCCGGAGTCTTTTCAGGGGAATTTAATTGATTTAAAATTTGACGTATTGTGGCAGCGCTCGCAATTGGCGCCATATGCCCCACGGTGTTTGTCGTCCGCCCTATGGCAGGCGATACACTCTCCAGACTGAGAAACAACGTCTTTAGACACTGTCTTATGACATGATTCGCATGTCAGTCCCTCATGTGCGCCGGTAAGCTGAAACTCAGTCTGCACGTCATGGTCAAAAATCCATAGTGACCATTTGTTAGGGTTATGGCAAAGCCCGCAATCCTTGCCGAGCTTGCCCTCATGCTTGTCGTCTTCTGAATGGCAGTCGACGCAATTAGTCGACGCGTCGCGAAATCGTTTGCTGAGATGGCACGCGCCGCATTCCACATCTCTATGCTTCCCTAACAGCGGAAAGCGCGACAGATCATGGTCAAAGCGCGTATTTTCGGTCCATGAGATTTCATTGTGGCACGAGGCGCACTTTTCGCCTTGCCCGCCCTCATGAGGATCGTCATCACGATGGCAGTCAATGCACGCAAGGCCGGGCAATTTCTTGGTCACCGCCTGCAAATGGCAACTCTCGCAAGCCACCGCTGAATGGGCCCCGCGCAAGGCGAACTTGGTGTTCTTATTGTGATCGAATTTAGTCGCCGTCCAAGACGATGTCACATGACAGTCAGCGCACGCCCCGCCATTGCGGCCTTTGTGGGTATCGTCTTTTCGATGACAGGAAATACAATCCTGTTTCAGCTTAGGCTCAAACAAAGTACCGGTATGACAAGCAGCGCAGTCTATTGCCGCGTGCCGGCCCGTTAAAGCGAAACCGGTTTGTTGCTGGTGGTTAAAAGCTATTTTCACCCAGGCGGATGGCTCATGACAACTTTCGCAATCCGCGCCGAATGAACTTTTATGGACATCATCTTCTTTATGACAATCAACACATTCAGACGGCAGTCCTTCATAGACTTCATCGATATGGCAGGACGCGCATGTCGCGTCCCGGTGCTTTCCAAATAACGGGAAATCGGTCGTTGAATGATCGAACTGCACTTGTGTCCAGTCGCTGACATTATGACAGGACTGACAATCGGTTCCGAGTTGTCCTTTATGCGGTTCATCCTGCTTGTGACAGGAGACGCAATCTGAAGGCGCTTCTCGAAATTTCTTACCTGGCAAATGACATTCGGCGCATTCCACCCCGCTATGTCCGCCTTTTAAGGCGTAATCCGTCAGCGCATGATCGAACGCCGCTTGATCAAAATTGGCGATATCAAATGTGAAGCCTTCATGTTCCGTATGGCAGGCTTTGCACGGCGCTCCTTTGACATCAGGTGATTTGCCGTGAAATCCTTTTGAAAGTTGAACATCGCTTGCGACTTCCTCATGGCATTCGAGACACAAGCTCTCCTGCGCATTCTTATCAAACGCCGTATGACAGGCGCTGCAGGTTTTCTCATGTTCCTGATGCGCCTCTGACAACGGACCCGGCGAGACCAGGCGTTCGATGACGGTTTGCGCGATTACCGGCGGCGCCCCGATGACGGCCAGAAAAAAGCCGATTACGAGGCTACGGCCCGCGTTAGTAAAGATGAACCGCAACGACATGGATGACCGCCGTGATGATGAGCAGGAAAAACAGCGGCAAATGCAAAATATGCCAGGCAGCGAATAACCGCTCATAAAAAGAAAGTTCCGCAGCCTGCTCAATTCGTTGAAAATATCGTCTGCAAAAAACCAAATGAGACCGCAATTCCGCTATGCTTTCTTTGTCGCGATTCTTATTCGCCGCTTTCACACTCGCGCGAATCTCGCGGCGCACGATCCCATGCAGGCGCCGCGCGCGCGCTGTCGTGACGATGGCTTTAGACGCAGCCCCAAACATGCCATCGGCGCTTTCAAATGCCGTTTTCTCAAGTTTTTCGATCCGCGCCATCAGAGCTTCGCCGATATCGGAATCAAGAGCGCTGCGAAACGCCGTAGCTTCCGTCAGCAATTCACGCGCCTCCGCCCTCTTTCCGTAGAGACCGCGATGTATTTTTGCGTAGAAAAAGCGCCCGACCAGACCGCTGCCCGCCACAATGAGCATCGACCACAACGCCACATTACTGTTCGCGGACCCGAGCCCAAAATTGGCGTGATAGAGAATAAGCGTCGGGCCGATAATCCCTAAAGCCATATGCAGGCGAAACCAGAAAGAAACCGGCCCCGCGCCTCGCAGAAACCCGACATATTTCCGCAAAGGATAAGCAAGCAGCGCCAGCATAGACAGCGCGCCAGCGATCCCGACATAATACCCAACGCCGGATTCGGCCGTCAGATAGACATCGCGATTAAGCCACCCCCAGGCCAGCGCAGAAACTATCAGGACCGCAAAAATCAGTGTTCCGAGCGATGTGGGCTTGCGTTGACGCGGAACGTTTGTCGGCGCCCGCCGAGACTGACCCGCTGGCGCTGCGTTGGGTTTCGCCGCGCTTGAGCTGGTTTTCAACGCCCGTCGCTCCGCGTTATCTGGTTCCCTAAGAATGACTTGCATTATTAGCCCGCTGCTCGATCGACACTGCGCAAATATCCAAGTTCGAGATCAAAGATTGGTTTTACTTTCGCATCAATCGTTAAAGGTTTCGCTTAACAATTTTTTACCTGACCCACGGACAAATCAGCTATTGCGATACGTCATACGTTTGCAAATTAATTGAAAGACAGCGCGATGGCCCCTGAGCTTGGCTTTTTTGCGATAATTTTGGCGCTAATGCTGGCGCTGATGCAGTCGTTTGTTCCTTTGATCGGCGCTTATCGTCGTGACGATACCCTCATGCGCGCCGCCGATAGTTTCGCCGCCGGGCAGTTTTTGTTCGTGCTTTTTGCTTTCGCCGCCCTTTGTTACGGATTCTTAACATCAGATTTTTCCATCAAGGCGGTCGCTGAAAATTCCCATACGGCAAAACCTGTGCTTTATAAGTTCGCCGGAACATGGGGTAACCATGAAGGCTCGATGCTCTTATGGGTGCTTATCCTCTCTTTATTTGGCTGGTGCGTTGCGCAGTTCGGGCGAGACCTTCCGGCAACGCTAAAAGCGCGCGTTCTGTCTGTACAGGGAATGATCGGGTCGGCGTTTCTGGCGTTCATCGTCTTTACATCAAATCCCTTTGCCCGGCTCCATCCCGCCCCCCTCAACGGCGCCGATCTTAACCCGCTCTTGCAGGATCCCGGCCTCGCCTTCCACCCGCCCTTTCTCTATCTCGGTTATGTCGGATTCTCGATCGCGTTTTCGTTTTCTGTTGCCGCACTTATCGAAGGCCGCGTTGATTCTGCCTGGGCGCGATGGGTCAGACCCTGGGTGCTCGCCGCATGGTGCTTCCTAACCATCGGCATCGCCCTCGGAAGCTGGTGGGCTTATTACGAACTCGGATGGGGCGGCTGGTGGTTTTGGGACCCGGTGGAAAACGCCTCCTTCATGCCGTGGCTTGTCGGCACGGCGCTGTTGCATTCCGCCCTTGTCGTCGAGCGGCGTCAGTCAATGATCAATTGGACGATCCTTCTTGGCATTGTCGCCTTCTCGCTGAGCCTTATCGGAACGTTCCTTGTTCGCTCCGGCGTTTTGACCAGCGTTCACGCTTTTGCGGTCGATCCGGCGCGCGGTGTTTTTATTCTGGCGATCTTACTTGTTGCATCATGCGGGGCGCTCATGCTTTACGCCTGGCGTGCACCGTCACTCGAAACCGGGCCGGCATTTGCGCCGGTAAGCCGCGAAGGCGCCCTCGTTCTTAATAACATCTTTCTTGTCTGCGCCGCCGCCACGGTTTTTCTTGGGACATTCTACCCGCTGATCATTGACGCCATGGGGGACGACAAGATTTCCGTCGGCCCGCCTTATTTCAACGCGACCTTCGGCCCTATCATGGCGCCGATGCTCATTGCGATGAGCGTCGGCCCATTACTCAAATGGCGAAAAGACAATCTACGGTCGGCGGCATCGAAGCTCGCCGTCCTCGGCGTTATATGTCTTGCGATAATCGGCATAACAGCCGTCATCGGCAAAAACCTGTTGTCCGCCTTTGGAATAGGGCTTGCCCTGTGGCTAATCTTTGGCGCGTTCATCGCCTTTGCGCAGCGGGCGCGGATCGGCGCGGCGTCAGCGGCTGAATCATGGCGGCTGGCGCAGGCGCTTCCGGGCGCCGCATACGGACTTCTTATCGCTCATGCGGCAATGGGCGTTTGCGTAGCCGGTATTGTGGCTATGAGTTCCTGGGCGAAAGAAGATATTAGGGTACTCTCGCCCGGCGAGGCTGTAGTGCTCTCCGGCTTTGAGATTCGATTGACGGATGTCGTGAGGAACAACGGCGCTAATTATGAAGCAGAACGCGGCGTCTTTACCGTCGCACGCAATGGTCGAACGATTGCAACGCTGAATTCAGAAAGCCGCTACTATCCCGTACGCCAGCAGCAAACGACGGAGGCGGGCATTCGAACGCATCCCTTCATCAATATATACGTGGCGCTGGGCGAGGCGCGCGGCGGCGGATGGGTTGTCAGAAGCTATTTTCATCCTCTCGCCTCCATGATCTGGCTCGGCGCGCTCGGCATGGCCCTTGGCGGGTTTGTTTCCCTGAGCGATCGGCGTTTCAGGATCGGCGCCAGGATAAAACCACTGGCGGCGATGACGCCGGCGCCTAACGCTCAACCAGCGGAGTAAACGATGCGCTTGAAACTCTCTCTGCTCCCTCTCTTGATAATGGGCATGATCGGCGGCGGTCTCGCGCTTGGCCTTCGCAATGATCCGAGAATATTGCCGTCCGCCATGATCGACCGTCCACTTCCCGAGTTTGACTTGCCGCCGGTGCGGGCGGAAGCAATAGGATTCAAGCGGAGCGATATTAACGGCCAGGTCGCACTGGTGAATGTATTTGCATCATGGTGCGTTGCTTGCCGTGTTGAGCATCCTACCCTGATGCGATTGGCCAGGGAAAATCGCGTTCCACTCTACGGCGTCGACTGGAAAGACAAGCGCGCTGACGGCGCGGCGTGGCTCCAAGCCTTCGGAGATCCGTTCATACATGTCGGCGAAGATCGCAACAGCAAGCTGGCTATTGAGCTTGGCGTAACGGGGGCTCCAGAAACCTATATCATCGATCGCACCGGACGTATCCGTTACAAACAGATCGGGCCGATCACCGAGGAAGTATGGACGCAAACCATTGAGCCGCTCGTACTTGCGTTAGAACAAGAGGACGCAACATGAGAAGAGTCCTTCGTTCCTTCACCGTTGTTTTTCTTTTTTGCCTGGCGGCTGTCCCGGCGCTTGCGGTTCTTCCCGACGAGGTTCTCGCCGACCCGGCGCTGGAAGCAAGAGCGCGCGCCATCAGCAAGGAACTGCGTTGCGTCGTGTGCCAAAATCAGGCGATCGATGATTCCAACGCCCCGCTCGCGCGTGACATGCGCATCCTCGTTCGCGAGCACCTTACTGCCGGCGACAGTGACGCTGAGGTAAAAGAATATCTCGTTGCCCGCTACGGCAATTTTGTTTTGTTGCGGCCGCCGGTGCAGCCCAATACGGTCTTCCTTTGGGGTGGGCCGCTGTTATTTCTAAGTACGGCGTTCGCCGGGTTTGCGCTCTATCTGCGCAAAAAAAGAAATATT
>Ga0209633_10005575_pt1 | contig 11008 bp, 6 predicted proteins | sample Cruoilmetagenom1_FD_187290 | JGI IMG/M metagenome (GOLD analysis project Ga0209633, IMG submission 187290) | Oil polluted marine microbial communities from Coal Oil Point, Santa Barbara, California, USA - Sample 1 (SPAdes) (version 2) | ecosystem: Environmental > Aquatic > Marine > Oil seeps ... | reverse complement strand
CCTATACTTTAAGGCACATCCTATTCCAAGAGTAATATAAAGAACCTAACTGCTTAAGCTATTTTCTTTAATCTTGAGTAAAACTTAACACTGGATTGGGCTGACTCAAAAACAATTTTGTAATTAATCAGTAATTAATAATTTGTAAAATTAACAAAACATATAAGGTATCAATATTATGAATGAATCTTTAAATAAACTTGTCGAATTTACAAAAAACCTTACATTAATGTATGTGGAAGATGATCAATATTCTAGAGAACAAACCTTAAGTATTTTGGAGCTTTTTTTTGACAAAATAGTTATAGCAGTAGATGGACAAGATGCTTTAGGAAAATACAAAAAAAATAGAATAGACTTTATAATTACAGATATAAATATGCCACATATCAATGGCTTAAAACTAGTAGAGATAATAAGGAAAACAAATAAAACTATCCCAATAATTATTGTATCAGCTCATGGAGATACTGATTATTTTCTTGAGTCTATAAAATTTGGAGTTGATGGATATTTGATAAAACCAATAGAGTCTGAACAGTTTATTTATCAAATTAGTAAAAATCTTCATAATCTTTATTTAGAAAATCAGATTAAAGATTATCACAATAATCTCGAAGAGCAAGTGATGAAACAAGTTAAAGAGTTAAGGGAAAAAGATAAAATACTCATTCAACAAACAAAACTAGCTACAATGGGTGAAATGATGGATATTATTGCACATCAATGGAAACAGCCTATTAATATTATCTCTATGAATAGCTCACTAGTTTGGGAGTTGTATTCAGAATATGATAAGGCTATTAAGCCAAAAGATATTGAAAAATGTTATACATCAGTCAAAGCACAAGTAAACCATTTGGTAAAGACATTAGATGATTTTAGAAAATTTTTTAGACCTAATGAAATTATTGAATCTATTAATTTAAAATCATTAATAGATTCGGTATTACTACTTATCCATGATGAGTTAATGAAAAATCTTATTACAATAGAGATTGAATGTGATGAAAAATTGACTATCAATGCAAATACAAATGAAATAAAACATATTTTTATAAACCTTATAAATAATGCAAAAGATGCATTTAATCAAAATGATATAAAAAATAGAAAGATAATTATATCTTGTAATCAAAATGAAAAATATCTTACTGTAGATGTATCTGATAATGCAGGTGGAATACCAAATGAGATTGTAAAGAGTATTTTTGAAGCAAATTTTACAACAAAAAGTGAAATAGGAGGAACTGGTATTGGACTTTATATGTCACGTTTTATTGCAAAAAAGAATAATGCCAAAATAGATGTTCAAAATATTGATGATGGGGCAATGTTTACAGTCAAGTTTCAAAAGAATTAAGGCAAGAAAGACTCTAAAGGTTTCCCTATACAATATCCTTGAGAATATTCAATTCCCATTGATTTTACTTTTTCATAAATCTCTTTACTACTTACTGATTCAGCTATAACTTTAGCATGCATTGATTTTGCATATTTAATCATTGATTCCACCATAATTACAGCTTTTTTATCAGTAAGTAGATTTTCTATATAATATCCATCTATTTTTATATAATTAATTTTTATATAATTAATTTTTATATAATGAAGATTTTGTAAATTAGTATGATTTGTACCAAAATCATCAATAGCTATTTGGAAACCTAAGCTGTTTAAAAGTGATATATTTTTTACAATGTTATCATCTTCTAAAATAGAAATAGTTTCTATAATTTCAAAAATAATTTGTGTTGGTTTTATATTATATTTTGATGAAGTATTTAATACATAAGTTATAAAACTATTGTCAGACAAATCTTCTTGTGTTATATTAATAGCAACTGTAAGGTTTTTATTTTCCATATTTTTAAATACTTTTGACACCATCACTTTTGTTATATCAGGGAGCAGTTGAAATAATTTAGCATTTTCAAGATAATAATATGGTTTACTTACTCTGTTCATCTCTAAAACTCTCGCTAAAGCTTCATAAGTTTCTATTTTCCTTGTTTTATTATTAATAATAGGTTGATAGTATGGGATAATTGCATTATTTTTTAATACTTTTTTTATTTTTTTAAGCCATTTTAAATTGTGTTCTCTTCTATTTATTAAAAGTGAATTATTAGAGTAAAAACCATACTTATCTTTTCCTATTTGTCTAGTTTCTTTTATCGCAATATGGGCTTTTCTTAAAATCTCTTCACCTTTACCATTACCAATACCAACGGTACATGATAATTTGAAATCATCTATATTTGTATCAATTTTTGTATTTTCAATAGTTTTAATAATATTGGAAATAAATAATATTAATTCATCTTCTGTGATTTTTGAGAATAGAAATGCAAACTCATCAGAGATAACTCTAAATAATTTTGAATTATTACTATTGATATTATTAAGTAAATCTGCTATTTTTATAATAATCTCATCACCAATGGTATATCCATATTTACAATTAATGAGATCAAAATTATCAATATTGACTAAAATAAGATGGTAAGAATTATTGCTATGTAGATAGATATCAAGTTTGTTTTTATTGTTCAAGTTTGTTAATTTGTCTTTAAATATATTTTTATTTGATTGTGTTAGTTGTGAGACATCTGTATGTGAAGCAGTCTCAATATTTTTTACGTATTTTATAGAGATGATTGCTTTATGTAATATATCTATTATTTGAGTTGTTACAATTGGTTTTGTAAGAATATCATTGATACCAAGAGTTAGGAGTTTTTTATAGGTATTAATATCTTGATGAGCAGAAACAACAATAATATACTCTAAAGGATTTATCTCTCTAATCTCTTTTATTAAATCAAAACCACATTGAACAGGCATATAAATATCAGTAAATACAATATTTATCTCATCTAAATATTTATTGTAAATATCTAGGGCTTCTTGAACATTACTCGATACATATACTTTTTTAAAAAATAGTTCTAATAAGTCTTTTAGTTCTAAGCGTGATTTTTCATCATCTTCCACACACAATACTGCAAATTGTTTTGTATAAAAAGTAAGTTTTTTTATCTCATTCATATTTTTCCTTTGGGAAATAAAGTGTAAATATTGCTTCATCTTCATCATTAGTCACATTAATTGAACCATGAAAATGTTTTTCTATAATAACTTTTGTCATGTATAAACCAATACCAGTTCCCTCACCTTGTGCTTTTGTTGTAAAATATGGATTAAAAATTTTATTGAGTATCTCTATTGGGATACCTCCTGCATTGTCTATAACTTTTAGTACAGTTGTCTCTTTATATTCGTCTATACTTATTGATATGTTTTTATTGTCACAATCATTGTTTTTAAAGGCATCTCTAGCATTGTTAATAAGATTTAACAGTATATGTTCAAATTCATTCTTAAAGCCATATATTGTAGTATCAGTACCATTTATTATAGTAAGTTTGATATTGTGGTTTGTAAGTTGTGGTTCTAAAAAGTCAAATATTTTTTGGTAAATATTCATTACTAAAAAATCTTCCTTTTTCGTAGAGGGTTTGAAAAAATTCATAAAATCAGTAATAGTTTCAGACATTTTTACACTTTGTTGCTCTATAAATTTTGTTTTTGTTTGTATCTCTTCATTTCCTAAAATATTGAGATGACTTGAAAAGTTTAATTTCATCGCTGCTGCATTTATGGCGTTGAGTGGTTGTCTCCATTGATGAGCGATAGAACCAATCATCTCTCCCATCTCTGCCATTTTTGCTTGTTGGGCGATTATTTTATTATTATGAATTTGTTCATTTTCAAGTTCTTTGAGTTTTGTAATATCTTCAAAAATAAATAATCGAAATAGAGTCTCTTTCGCATCTTTAATAAGTGTTGAAGAACCTAAACATATTTTTTGAGTGTTATTATTTGCAATTAACATATATTCATTTGAAATTGCTTTTTTATTGATAAAGAGTTTTTTATTTTCTATAATAGCACTATCTTTATGCTCTTTTAAAAATAAAGAATAAAAATCTTTATCTAAAAAATCTTTTTTATTAAATCCAAGTGTTTTATAAAAACTTTTATTGTATTTAATCAATTTACCATTTTGATTGATTACAGCTATTCCAGATTTTGCATGTTTAAAAATATTTGCTAATAATATCTGCTGACCTTTTTTCTCTTTTTTAAGTTTTTTTTTACCCTCTATAACTTCCAAAATATCAACTTTTACTTTTGAATAAAGGGTATAAAACAATACTAATAAAACTAGGGTAATAGAACTAAATCTAAATATAAACTCACTTAATTTATCTTCTATATTAAAAATATTTTGATAGTCAAAATAAAAAAACAACCCCACTAAAAAGATGGTAATAAGAAAAGTGAAAATAAAATATCGTACCATATTTTTTGAAAAGATTTAAGCTATAAAATATCTTGTGTACTTGTTGCTACACAAGATAGATAGATAATATTTTTTAGTTTTTTATTGAGATGGGTCATCAAATTACATTTTAAAATGCTTTAAAGCATACATATATGAGTTTCTTTCATAAGCAGCAGGATTATCAGTATGATTTAAAGAGATACTTCCTCTCATTTGATTGATTGATTCATACTCATTTTCTTCCATCCATTTTTCCATTTTGAAAAGAATATTTTGTAGATATTTTTCACCTTTTTCTAGTAAAATTGAAGCAATAGCTACACTATTAGCACCACTCATCATAGCTTTCAAAACATCTTTCCCTGATCGTATACCAGTATTTACACAAAGGTCAGCTTCAATATTATTGAAAAGAATTGCACACCATCGTAGAGATTCACTTTTATCTTCTGATGTTGAAAGATGGGCTTTTTGTGTTGCACTTAATGTGTGTAAATCTATATCTACATTGATTGGATTGTCAAAAAGTGTTAACCCATTTGCCCCAGCTTCAACAAATTGTTTTGCCATATTTGCAGGATTTGTAAAGTATGAATTCATCTTTATATTTAATGGTATTGAGATATGTTGTCGTAAGTTTTTTACTGTATCTATATACATTGCTTCTACTTCACTACCACTTATATCTATAGAAGTTGGAATATAAGTGATATTAAGTTCTAAAGCATCTGCCCCAGCTTCTTGTAATTTTGAACCATATTTTATCCACCCAGCATTACTTACACCATTTAAACTTGCAATTATAGGAACATCTGTAGATTTTTTTACCTCACTTACAAACTCTAAGTAGTGTTCACTATCAAGATTATCAAACTGCATATCAGATGGAAAATAATCTAAAGCTTCAGCAAAACTATCATTTTCTTTATATAAAAAATGATTTAATACTTTTTGTTCATGATTGACTTGTTCTTCAAAAAGTGAATGAAGAACAATAGCAGCAATTCCATTGTCTTCTAAACGCTTTATTCCACTTAAACTATTTGTAATAGGTGATGCTGAAGCTATAACTGGATTTTTTAGATTAAATCCTAAATATTGTGTTGTTAAATCAATCATTGTTTACCCCTTTATTTTCAAATTGATATTGTAAATTTTCATATCTATGAAACAATGTTTGAGCTGTTTTTGAAGCAGTTTCAAGATAACTTAAAGCAGCTTCTTTATCCATCTTTTCAACCATTTTAAATCGTGTTTCATTGTACATAAAATCTTTTACATTTAGTTTTGGAGCTTTATAGTCTAAAATCATAGGATTTTCCCCATTTTTTTGAAGTTCAGGGTTAAATCTAAAAATAGGCCACAATCCACACTCAACTGCTTTTTTCTGTTGCTCCATCCCATATCGTAAATCATATCCATGAGCTACACAATGAGAATATGCAATGATAATAGAAGGTCCATCATATTGTTCAGCTTCAATAAATGCTTTTACAGTAGCTTTGTCATTTGCACCAATAGCTACTTTTGCAACATAAACATTTTCATAGTTTATAGCCATAGAAGCTAAATCTTTTGGCATACCAGCTTTTCCACCAGCTGCAAACTTAGCAACAGCACCTGTCATAGTTGCTTTTGATTGTTGTCCACCTGTATTTGAATACACTTGTGTATCAAGTACTAAAATATTGACATTTTTTCCTGATGCAAGTACATGATCTAATCCACCATAACCTATATCGTAAGCCCAGCCATCTCCACCCATAATCCATACAGATTTTTTTACAAGATAGTCAGCTATGTTTTCTAGTTCTTTTACAGTATCATCATTAGAGATAGTTTTCAAACTTTCTTGAAGTTGTACCACTCTTTTTCGTTGAGCATTTATATCTATTTCTGTTTTTTGTTCAGCATCTAAAATTTCATCTACGAGTGTTTTATCAAGTATAGGTTTTAGTTGTGTTAAGAGTGTTTTGGCTTTTAAAGTGTGACTATCAACAGAGAGTCTAAAACCTAGTCCAAATTCTGCATTATCTTCAAAGAGTGAGTTTGACCAAGCAGGTCCTCTTCCATTTGCATCTTTTTTCCATGGAGTAGTAGGTAAATTTCCACCATAAATAGAACTACACCCTGTAGCATTTGCTATAAGCATTCTATCTCCAAAAAGTTGTGAAGTAAGTTTTACATAAGGTGTTTCTCCACACCCAGGACATGCACCACTAAACTCAAACAGTGGTTCTAAAAATTGTGATTCTTTTACATTTGAATGGTCAAGTTGTTCTCTTGGTACATTTGGTAAGCTAAGGAAATAATCCCATTGTTTAATTCCTTCTTCTCTTAAAGGAAGTTGTGGTTGCATATTGATAGCTTTGAGATTTGTTTGAGATTTATTTTTAGCAGGACACACCTCTACACATAATTCACAACCAGTACAATCTTCAACAGCAACAGTGATATTAAAAACATCATTTTCTCCAAAATGTTTCCCTTTTGCTTTTTTGAATAGAAAGCTTTCTGGTGCATTTTCTACTAAAGTTTTATCAAATACTTTTGAACGAATAACAGAGTGTGGACACACAAGAACACATTTGTTACATTGGATACAAGTATTTGGATCCCATACAGGAACCTCTTGGGCTATATTTCTTTTTTCGTATTGAGTTGTTCCTGTTGGCCAAGTACCATCAGCAGGTATATCTGATACTGGGATATCATCACCTTTATATTCTGTAATTTTACCAATAACGTTAGAGATAAAAGGGGTTAAATCTCCTTTGAGTACACTGTGAAGTTCAATAGTACTTGAAACATTTGCAGGAACTTCCACTTCAAAAAGATTTTCCAAACTAGTATCAACAGCGGCATAATTCATCTTGACAATTGATTCCCCTTTTTTACCATAGGTTTTATGGATAGAATCTTTGATTTTTTCTATTGCTTCTTTTTTGGGAAGTATTCCACTTATTGCAAAAAAACAAGTTTGCATCACAGTGTTTATTCTTGAACCCATATTACTTTTTTTGGCTACACTATAAGCATCTATTGCATAAAACTTAAGCTTTTTTTCAACTATTTGTTTTTGTGTTGCTTTTGGTAATCTATCCCAAATCTCCTCTTTTTTATATGGAGTGTTGAGTAAAAATGTAGCTCCATCTTTAGCAATATCTAATAAATCTAACTTTTCTAAAAAGACTGCTTGATGTACCCCAACAAAATCTGCTTTTTGAATCAAATAACTTGATTTTATCTCTTTTGGTCCAAATCTTAAATGGGAAGTTGTCATAGAACCTGATTTTTTAGAATCATATACGAAATATCCTTGTGCATAGTTATCTGTTTCCATCCCTATGATTTTAATAGAGTTTTTGTTTGCCCCAACTGTCCCATCACTTCCAAGTCCATAAAAGACAGCTTCATATTGGTCACTATTTTTCATAATAAGATTTTTGTCATACTCTAAACTTGTATTGGTCACATCATCGTTGATACCAATAGTAAAGTGATTTTTAGGAAGTTTTTTTTCTAACTCATCAAAAATAGTTTTAATCATACTTGGAGTGAACTCTTTAGATGAAATCCCATATCTTCCACCTATGATTTTTGGCATTGGAAATGAAAGCTTTTCTTGCGATTCAAAAAGTGCAGTTACTATATCGTGATAAAGTGGTTCCCCTATACTTCCAGCTTCTTTTGTTCTATCTAGGACTGCTATTGCTTTTACTGTTTTTGGTAAACTAGATATAAATTCTTCTATTCCAAATGGAAGTGCTAATCTTACTTTTATCATCCCAACTTTTTCATTTTCTTTTGTAAGATGTTCAATAGTTTCATCAACAGCACTTGCCCCTGAACCCATCACTACAATTACTTTAGTAGCATCAACAACCCCTACATAATCAAAGAGTTTATAACTTCTCCCTGTTAAAGTGGCAAATTTATCCATCTGTTCTTGGAGGATTTTAGCAGTTTGTTCATAAAATTTGTTTACTGTTTCTCTCCCTTGAAAATATACATCAGGGTTTTGACTTGTACCTCGTAAAATTGGTTTATCAGGTGTCATTCCTCTTTGTCTATGAGCATTTATAAGCTCTATATTAATCATTTGTTTTAAAATATCTTCATTTATAACTTCAATTTTATTTACTTCATGAGAAGTTCTAAAACCATCAAAAAAATGTAAAAAAGGGACTCTTGATTGGAGTGATGCTGCTTGAGAGATAAGAGCAAAATCATGAGCTTCTTGCACACTATTTGATGCCATCAAAGCAAACCCTGTTTGTCTTACTCCCATCACATCTTGATGATCTCCAAAGATAGACAACCCTTGAGCTGCTAAACTTCTAGCCGCAACATGAAAAACTGTAGGTGTTAACTCCCCTGCAATTTTATACATATTTGGTATCATAAGAAGCAAACCTTGAGAAGCTGTAAAAGTTGTAGTTAAACTTCCACCTTGTAAAGCACCGTGAACAGCACCACTAGCACCACCTTCACTTTGCATCTCATATACTTCAGGGATAGTTCCAAAAATATTTTTTTCATGTTTTGCACTATAAAGGTCACTTAGTTCTCCCATTGGTGATGAGGGGGTAATTGGATAGATTGCTATTACTTCATTGATTTTGTGGGCGACTAAAGCTACTGCTTCATTACCATCGATTGTTTTAAACTCTTTACTCATAGAAAAATCCTCGTAATAATATTAGGAAAAGTATTATAAAGAGTTATTGTTACATTTTAATTACACTTTGATAAATTAATTGACTATTTTTACCTCTTATTTTACTTATGTTAAAGCCTTTTTGTAAAAAGCTTCCTAAAGATATTCTACAACTAATTTACTTAAGAGTTAAACTAGAAAATGATTTGTTAAATAATTTAAAAGTAGGAAAAAATATATTAGTTATTCTTATAAAGAAGTTTTGCTCCTTGAAGTGAACCTTCATTTAGTTGGGAAAGGGTAATTGTTAAACTATCTCTTTGAAATGAACTTTTAGAAAATTGCTTTTCTAAAAAGTTTTTAATATTTTCATTTTGTCCAACGCTTCCACCTAAAACAAGATGGTTAAAATCAAAAAGATTTAGAGATGTATGAAAAGCGTGGGCAAGAGCTAAATAAAAGTTATCTATAATTATTCTAGCTTTGTAGTTATCTAGTTTTTCTAGTAAATCAACTCTTTGGTACTTTGTATCAATATTGAAATAGTCACACCATTTTATAATCCCACTACCGCTAGTATAAAGTTCCAAACAATCATCTCTTCCACAGCCACATTTAAAAGGAGATTTTTTAAAAGGGATATGTCCTATCTCTCCACTTTTATTATTTGCACCTGTTACTAAACTATTATTATCAATAAAAGCACTGCCAAAACCTGTTCCTATATAAAAAACAGCAAGAGAACTTACTTGTAAATAATCGTGTTCTGCTAATGCTGCACAATTTAAATCATTGTCAATATTGAGTGTAATATTATATTTTTCTTTAATATATTTTTTCACATCAAAGTTTTGTGTATGTGCATTTGGGGAAGATATTATTTGTCCATTTTGTACTTGACCAGCAAAAGATATACCTATAAAAGATATATCTGAATGTTTTTTTATTATCTTATCAAGGAATTCTTTTAGGTCTAGCTTATCACTTTTGAGTGTTTTTATTTTAGAATCGTTCATTTGATATCTAAAATTTGTACCACCAAAATCAATATAAAGATTCATATTTTATGACTTGTAAAGCTCAATATACTCTTTTGATGATTGTTTCCAAGAGTGATCAACTTTCATATTGTGTTTTGAAATTTGCTCAAATTTTTTATGATTTCCATATAAAGACAAAGCTTTTGCAATAGCATGCATAAACCAAAAGATATTATGCTCTTCATAGGTGATACCTATACCCATATATTTTTTTATTTGATTATAATCAACATCTGTAAAATCTGTAACAGTATCTCTTAAACCACCAGTTTTAGCAACTATTGGTAAAGTTCCATATTTAATACAAATCATTTGATTTAATCCGCAAGGTTCAAATAAAGATGGCATGATTAAAAAATCAGCTCCAGCATACATCTTTCTAGCAAAACTTTCATCATATCCAACTTTAATGTAAACATTTGGATAACTCACAGAGATATTGTTAAATACAGTATTATAATGCTCTTCTCCACTTCCAAGAACGATAAAGTTTGCTTCAAAATCTTTAAAAAAGTTGAAGTTTTCAATTAAAAGGTCAATCCCTTTTTGGTGTGTAAATCTTCCAATAAATACAAAAAGTGGTTTATCACATTCCACAAACCCTACCTCTTTGAGAAGTTTTTGTTTGTTAATATCTTTATTTTCATAATTTTTTGTGCTAAAATTTTTATATATCATCTCATCTTTTTTAGGATCAAACACATCATAACTTATACCGTTTAAAATCCCTTGAAGTTTATAGTTATTTGTTCTTAATACATCATCTAAGTCATTTCCAAATAGTGGTGTTTGTATCTCTGCTGCATAAGTTGGACTTACTGTTGTTACATTATCACTATAATATATTCCAGCTTTTAAGAAATTTACTTGGTCATGGTATTCTAAGGATTCTGGTCTAAAACACTCTTTCCAGTCTATATCAAGGGTTTTCATTGTCTCTTTATGAAATACTCCTTG
>Ga0209633_10005574_pt1 | contig 11009 bp, 9 predicted proteins | sample Cruoilmetagenom1_FD_187290 | JGI IMG/M metagenome (GOLD analysis project Ga0209633, IMG submission 187290) | Oil polluted marine microbial communities from Coal Oil Point, Santa Barbara, California, USA - Sample 1 (SPAdes) (version 2) | ecosystem: Environmental > Aquatic > Marine > Oil seeps ... | reverse complement strand
ATGCCGGTCATGGACGGCTTCGCTTTCGCCGAGGCCATCGCAACCGACACCAAATGGGCGGCGATACCGATCATCGCCCTGTCGTCGCGCACATCGCCGGACCTGATCGAGCGCGCCCGGCAGGCCAATTTCGCCGACTATGTCGGCAAGTTCGACCGCGAGGGGCTGATAGACGCCCTCAAGGAAGCGGTCCAGATCGTTGGAGAAGCGGCATGAGCGGCGACGGCCACGATCACCTGGACGGCTCGACCGTGGAATTCGTGACGGTACGGATCGCAAACCAGCTGTTCGGCCTTCCGATACTGGATGTGGAGGACGTGTTCTCGCCGACCGGGATCACGCAAGTGCCGCTGTCGGTTGCCGAGGTTGCCGGTGTGCTCAACCTGCGCGGACGGATCGTCACGGCGATCGATATGCGCCGGCGGCTCAGGCTGAGCGATCGCGACGGTGAGGGATGCATGGCGGTCGGCATCCAGCATGCCGGCGAATCCTACGGTCTCATTGTCGATTCGGTCGGTGAGGTTGTCCGGCTGCAGCAGGACGGACTTGAACAGACACCCATAAACCTGAATCCCAATTGGAGTGAGGTGGCCGCGGGCATCTACCAGCTCGAGCATGAGTTGATGGTGGTGCTCGATGTCGCGCGGGTTCTGACTATCGGACGAAAGCGGGGGCAGGTCGCCGCGTGATGGTGATCGGGGCGACGGAAACCGCTTCTGTTTCGTGTGAGTGAAAGGTCGAAAGGCGAAGCAATGAAAGAGTGTTTGGTTGTCGATGACAGTGCGGTGATCCGCAAGGTCGCTTGCAGAATACTGCAGGAAATGGAATTCGACACGACCGAGGCGGTCGACGGTCAGCAGGCGTTGAACCACTGCAGACAGAACATGCCGGATGCCATCCTGCTCGACTGGAACATGCCGGTCATGGATGGGCTGGAATTCCTGATGGCGTTGCGGAAGGAGTCCGGCGGCGAACGGCCCGTGGTGGTTTTCTGCACCACGGAGAACGACATCAATCATATCACGACGGCGCTGAGCGCAGGTGCGAACGAGTACATCATGAAACCGTTCGACAGAGAGATCATAGAGGCCAAGTTCCAGCAAGTCGGCCTGATCTGATCCCCGCCCAGAAAACCTGTACCGTTCCGGAGTCTTCGCCTGATGTCACTCGGCGCCACCGTATCTGCTGAGCAGCCCGCATCGAACCCGACCGATGACATCCGTGTCATGGTGGTCGACGATTCCGCGGTCGTTCGAGGCCTGATTTCGCGCTGGTTGCGCGAGCTGCCGGGCATCGACGTGGTTGCCTCGCACCGCAACGGCCGGCTGGCGGTAAAGGACGTGGTGAGCAGCGACCCGGATGTCGTCCTGCTCGATGTCGACATGCCGGAGATGGACGGGCTGACCGCCTTGCCCCAGCTCCTGGAGGCGAAATCCGACATCAAGGTCATCATGGTGTCGACGCTGACCGCGCGCAATGCTGAGATCAGCCTGCGCGCGTTGTCGCTCGGCGCCGCCGACTATCTGCCCAAACCGGAATCGAACCGCGGGGTCACGACGTCCGCGGACTTTCGCCGTGAGCTGTGCGACAAAGTGGTGGCGCTCGGCCGCCCGGCGAGCGCTGAAGTCTCTTCCATGCGTCCCGATCTGTCCGCGGTTGTCGGCTTCAAACCGGGCGACGGCGACACCCACTTCTCATTGCGGCGCTTCAACCGCGTCGTGCCCAGGATCATTGTCATCGGCAGCTCGACCGGCGGGCCGCAGGCCCTGTTCGCGCTGACCAAGGCGATCGGCGGGGCGATCGACGATGTGCCGGTGGTCATCACTCAGCATATGCCGCCTACGTTCACCACCATACTTGCCGAACATGTCGCCAAGAGTTGCGGCCGTGCCTGCAAGGAGGCCGAAGACGGCGAGATCATCATGCCGGGCCGGATCTATGTTGCGCCGGGCGCCAGGCATCTGGTGCTGGAGGAGGTGGATGGCTCGGTCTGTGCAAAGCTGGACGACAGCCCGCCGATTAATTTCTGCAAGCCGTCGGTCGATCCGATGTTCCGGTCGGCGGCCGACATCTATGGAAGTTCGGCTCTCGGCATCGTCCTGACCGGAATGGGGCATGACGGGTGTGAAGGTGCCCGGGCAATCGCCGATGCGGGCGGCAATGTGTTCGCCCAGGATCGCGGGTCCAGTGTGATATGGGGCATGCCGGGCGCCGCGGTCGCCGCCGGCGTGTGCTGCGCGGTGTTGCCATTGCCTCAGATCGGTCCGCGGACGGCCCGTGCGCTGAGCGGGGTGGTCTGATGAGCCCGTTCGATTACGAATTCATCGGCGACTTGTTGAAGCGCCGGTCGGGTCTGCTGCTGGCGCCGGGAAAGGAATATCTGCTCGAAAGCCGGTTGATGCCGATTGTGCGCGAGAGCGGACTGGGGTCGTTGGAGCTCCTGGTCGCCGATCTGCGCAAGCCGGGCAGCGACGCGCTGCAGACCAAAGTCACCGAAGCCATGACCACGAACGAGACGTTCTTCTTCAGGGACAAGTCGCCGTTCGACATGTTCCGCGAAGACCTGGTGCCGGCCATGCTGCACTCGCGCTCGGCGGAACGGAGGCTGAGGATCTGGTGCGCGGCATGTTCGACCGGCCAGGAACCCTATTCGCTGGCGATGATACTGAAGGAGATGGCCGACCGGCTGGTCAACTGGCGGATCGAGATCGTTGCAACCGATCTGAGCGGCGAGGTGCTGGAGAAGGCCAAGGTCGGCATGTACAGCCAGTTCGAGGTGCAACGGGGCATGCCGATCGCCATGCTGGTCCGGCACTTCACCCAGATCGGCGAGATGTGGCAGATCGACGCCGACATTCGCGCCATGGTCAAGTTCGGCAAGCTCAATCTGCTTGAACCGTTCGGCGATCTGGGCAGGTTCGATATCGTTTTCTGCCGCAACGTCCTGATCTATTTCGACCAGGCGACGAAGCGCGACGTCTTGGAGCGGATCGGGACGGCGATGTCGCCGGACGGCTGTCTGCTGCTCGGCGCCGCCGAGACGGTCTTGGGCATCACCGATGCCTTTCAGCCGGTGGCCGGAAAACGCGGCCTCTATGTCACGCCGCATGGCGAGGTGACCGCGCCCGGCATCGCGACCAGACTTCCGGCGCTCAGAGCGATCTGAACCGAAACGCCTTCGACAATTTCTTGCACGTCATTATCGCGAAACCGCTGCCCGCTTTCGGGAGACATGCTTCAGGCAAAAGAAAAACCCCGGCATGGCCGGGGTTTTTTTGCTTGCGTCCGGGCCCGTTCGAAGGGTCAGGCGGACTCGCGCATCTCTTCACTATCCTCAACCGGGTCGCGCAGCACGTAGCCACGTCCCCAAACGGTTTCGATATAGTGCTTGCCCTCGGTTGCCGCGGCAAGTTTCTTACGTAATTTGCAGATGAAGACGTCGATAATCTTCAGTTCCGGCTCGTCCATGCCGCCATAGAGATGATTAAGGAACATCTCCTTGGTGAGCGTGGTTCCCTTACGGAGGGAAAGCAGCTCAAGCATCTGATATTCCTTGCCGGTCAGATGCACGCGCTGGGTGTTAACTTCGACGGTCTTGGTGTCGAGGTTGACCTTGAGGTCGCCGGTCGCGATGACCGACTGGGAATGACCTTTGGACCGGCGCACGATGGCATGGATCCTGGCGACCAATTCGTCCTTGTGGAACGGCTTGGTCATATAGTCATCGGCACCGAAGCCAAGCCCGCGAACCTTGTTCTCTATGCCGGCAAGGCCAGAAAGGATAAGGATCGGGGTGTTCACCTTGCTGACGCGCAAGGTTTTCAAGACTTCGTAACCGCTCATGTCCGGCAAATTCAGGTCAAGCAGGATGATGTCGTAATCATACAGCTTGCCCAAATCGACGCCTTCTTCCCCCAAGTCGGTAGTATAGACGTTAAAACCTTCGGACTTCAGCATCAACTCAATGCTTTGCGCTGTCGCGCTGTCGTCCTCAATCAGAAGAACTCTCATTCGAATCCCCTTTTACATTGCCCCTTCTGGGCCGAAACGCCGACGCACTCGTTAACCTGGCGCATGGGTAACCCTACTGGTTTTATCCAATCGTTAAGATACGCGACAATTGGTTAACAAAATCTGATGGCCGTTAATTGATTCGAGGCCTTGTCCATAAGGTTACCCAATTTGTGCACCGATTAAACGGCAAACCGAATCCGTCACGAGCGCGGGCGGCGTTTCCGCGCTTAAATCGACAAAACTGACTGGGAACAAGGTTTACTGAGCCTTAAAGCCTAGAAGGCACTATACCCATAGTGAGTAGATGATTCTGCGAATCATGTGAAGGCCCGTGACGACAATTTGCAGGGAGATCCGGGTTTGAAGACTCTGATCAACGAAATCGAGGCTTTGTCGCCGGTCGAATATTACGGCCGCGTGGTCTCCGTGCAGGGCCTGCTGGTTGAAATCGCCGGACCGCTGCAGGTCATGAGCATCGGGTCGCGCATCACGGTTCACAACAGAGCGGGCCGCTCGGTGCCGTGCGAAGTCGTCGGCTTTCGCGGCGACCGGGCGCTGTGCCTGCCGTTCGGCGACCTCGAAGGCGTCCATATGGGCTGCAAGGCCAGCGTGGAGAGCACCGAGGCCCGTGTCCATCCGTGCGAGGCGTGGCTTGGCCGGGTGGTCAACGCAATGGGCGAGCCGATCGACGGCAAGGGCCCGCTGCCGGCGGGACCGTCGTCCTGCGCTCTGCGCAGCGCGCCGCCGCCGGCTCACAAACGGGCGCGGGTCGGACCGCCGATCGATCTCGGCGTCCGGGCTCTCAACACATTCGTTACCTGCTGCAAGGGCCAGCGCCTCGGTATCTTTTCCGGCTCAGGCGTCGGCAAGTCGGTTCTGTTCTCGATGCTCTCGCGCAACACGAAATGCGATGTCTCGATCATCGGCCTGATCGGCGAGCGGGGCAGGGAAGTGCAGGAGTTCATCGAGGACGATCTGGGCGATGAAGGCCTCGCGCGCAGCATCGTCGTCGTATCGACCTCCGACGAACCGGCCCTGATGCGCCGCCAGGCGGCCTACCTCACCTTGACGCTGGCGGAATATTTCAGAGATCTCGACAAGGACGTCCTGTGCCTGATGGACAGCGTCACCCGGTTTGCCATGGCGCAGAGGGAGATCGGGCTGTCGGGCGGCGAGCCGCCGACCAGCAAAGGCTACACGCCGACCGTCTTCGCCGAGCTGCCGCGGCTGCTCGAACGCGCCGGACCGGGGGCGGGGCAGGGATCCATTACCGGTTTGTTCACCGTATTGGTTGAAGGTGATGATCATAACGAGCCGGTGGCGGACGCTGTGCGCGGCATCCTGGACGGTCACGTGGTGATGGAGCGGTCGATTGCCGAGCGCGGGCGGTTTCCGGCAATTAACGTTTTGAGGTCGATCTCGCGCACCATGCCGCGATGCGTCGATCCGGACACCTACCCGCATGTTTTGCGGGCACGGCAATTGCTGTCGACCTATGACGACATGGAAGAGCTGATACGTCTCGGTGCGTATCGCCGGGGGAGCGATCCGAAGGTAGACGAGGCAATTAGTTACAATCCGCGCCTGGAAGCATTTCTGGCGCAGACGAAGGACGATACCTCCACATTGGAGGAAGGATATGCCTTGTTGGCCCAAATCTTGAATGACGAAGACGTATCAGTTGGTGAGTTGAAAGAGTAAGCGCTATGAAATCACGGGAAACACTTATACGCCTGCACAGGTTCCAGGTTGACGAAAAACGCCGCCAAGTCGCCGATATCGAGGCGATGATCGCGGATTTCCGCCGGATGGAAACCGATTTGGACCAGCAGATTCAGTCCGAACAAGAGCGTAGCGGCATCAGCGACGTCAGCCACTATGCCTATCCGACCTTCGCCAAAGCGGCCCTGGACCGCCGGAACAACCTGCAGCGCTCCATAGAGGAGCTTGAAGCGCAGCTTGCCGGGGTGCGCGAGGAATTCACCGAAGCCTTCGCGGAGCTCAAGAAATACGAGCTTATGCAGGAAAAGGAACAGGACCGCCGGCGCGGCGAGGTCTCGGCGCTCGAGCAGCGCGAGCTCGACGAGGTCGGTATCGACATGCACCGCCGGGGATCGACGATCACCTGACCGGGCCGCAACATAATCCCAAAATGAAACACCCCGCTTTGCGGGGTGTTTTGCTTTTGGGGCACTGCCGGTGCGAAATCAGAGCGGCGCTTCCGCCCGAAGCCCCGCCTTCAATGCATCCAGGTGCTGCTCGTAGCGCTTCCATTTGCCGACCGAGGTCTCGAAGATCGGCTGGCGTACCTCCCAGAAACACGGCGAACTGACACTGCCGCCCTTCTCCTGGAAGCTCAGGCAGTCGGCGTTCCAGTCGAGCTCAAGAAACTCGACGATGCGGCGGATCTCCTGTTCCGGCTCCGCGACCAGCCTCTCGTAGTGAACCTCCAGAACCGGATTGGGCAGCGCCGCGGCCCAGTGGTCCATCAGCTTGCGATGGTGCGTCGAGATCGTGGCGAGGTCGCGCAGGTCGCACGTGTATCCCATGCGCTCGGGCATGCAGGTGAAGTAGCTCGACCAGCACAGGTCCATGGGATCGCGGCGGCACAAGATCACCTTGGCCGTCGGGAACATGAGAGCCGCCAGCCCGAGACGTCCATGGGCATGGGAGACCCGGTCGGTGACGAGGCGGGCATCGCTTGCCCGGGCCGGAACGGCATCGAGGTAGCGTCCGGCCAGCTTGTTCAGATCCTCGCCGGTATAGTCCGAGAGCGTGTCCTGGAACTTCTCGGTCCGGTCGCTGCCGCTCTCAACCGAATGCTCGTCTTCCATGAACCCGACCAGTTCGCCCGCGACCGCGGCATCGGGATGGGTGGAAATGATCTGCTCGACCAGGGTAAGACCGCTGCGTGCCAGGCCGCCGACCAGTACCGTCTTCGGGTCTGACGACCGGCGCTCCGCGTGCCGCTCGTAAAGCGCCGGCGTGAACATGTCGCGGACATTGCGGAAGCTTTGCGCGGCCGTTTCGGTGGAGACGCCGAAGTCGCGCTTGAACAGGTCGTTTGCATTGCGGCAGTGCTCGAACGCCCGGTCGTAGTCTTCCGCCTGATCGCACAGGCTGGCCGCCGCGTAGTGCATGTTCATGCGGGCATGGGCCGGCAGGCCGTCCGTCCCCAGATGCCGGTCGAGCAGAGCCATCTCATCGCGAGCGGCGTCGCCCGCGGGATGCATCGCGGCCAGCAGATAGTGGGCGCGGCCATATTCGGGCCCGCTGTCGAGCGCCGTTCGCAGGTGGCCGAGGGCTTCGTCGAATTTGCCCTGTGCCTGCAGGCCGTGGGCCAGTTCGGTACGGGCGGCGGGATAGTCGGGTTTGAGGTCGACCGCCTGGCGGTGGTGGACAAGCGCTTCGTCCTGATGTCCGAGCCTCTGATAGGCAAGGCCCAGGTTGAACTGGACCTCGGCCCAGCCGGGTCGCTGTTTCAGCACCGACTTGAACACGTCGATGGCCTCGACCATGCGATTGCACTCGAACAGCGACCGGGCGAGATTGTATTGGACGATCAGCGAGTCCGGGTCGAGCTTGAGGGCGGTCTCGAAGGCCTCGATCGCCTGGTAGAGCGTGCCCGCCTGTTTCAGGCAAACACCCATATTGACCCAGGACGGAAAGTGGTTCGGGTCGCACTCGACGGCCTTGCGGTAGCTTTCGATCGCGCCCTTGACGTCTTTGCGGCCCTCCAGGACACCGGCGATCAGCATGTGCGCGGGTGCGTTCCGGGGATCTTTCGCCAGGACCTTCTCGCACAGCTTGCGGGCCTTGAGATACCGTTGTTCCTCAAGACATGCCGCCGCCTGGCTCAACAGTTCGTCGATGGTGTCGGTTTGCGTTGTGGTCGTCACGTGCGGGATCTCGCTGGTTCTGTTTGGTCGCGCCGCCGGGGTCGCATCACGTCTATGCCGGGGCGTCCAGGTTTTCGTCCAGGGCAACCTTGAGCGGCGCCAGATGGGCCTCGAAGTTCTTCCATTTGCCGATCGAACTGGTGAACAGGGGTTTGCGCACCTGCCACAGGCTGGTGGTGTTCACGACACGGTCGTGCTCGTGGAACGCCAGGCACCGGTCATCCCACTCGAGACCGCAGAATTCGACGATCCGCCTGATCGAGGCCTCCGGATCGGCAATGATCTGCTCGTAGCGAACCTCCAGCACCGGCTCGGGCAATACGGTCCGCCAATGCGCCATGGTGCGGTCATGTCCCGCATGATAGGCCGCCAGATTGTCGAAGTCGCAGCTGTAGACCACGTCGGAGATGAAGTTCTGGCTGTAGCACGACCAGCAGGTATCCATCGGATCGCGGCTGCAGTGAATGATGCGTGCATTCGGAAACATGAGGGCGATCATGCCGAGGGCGAGCGCGTTGCCGGGCGTCTTGTCGACCACCTTCGAGGCTTCCGCTGAAGCCGCCGGATAGTCGGCGAGGTAGCGCTCGGCCAACCTGGAAATGTCGTCGTCGGTGAGTGCCGCCACGTTGGCCGGGTAATCGTCTCCGGGCGCGGCGCCGATCGAGCTCAGGTTGGCAAGCTCGCCGGCGCCGTAGGCATCCGGGTGCGCCGCGATGATCTGTTCAACCAGCGTGGTGCCCGAGCGCGGCACGCCGACCACGAAGACCGGCCGCTCAGACCGGTCCCCCGCGCCCTGGTGGCGTGAGAAAATTTCTTTCGGAAAGGCCTCGGCGATGCGGTCGGGCAGGTCAGCGAACCCCGCCCGGTCGAAGCGATAGGACGCACCGCGCAGGTCGTTGCCCGATTTGTACTGGCTGAAAGCCCGATCGTAGTCGCCGGTCCGCTCGTAAAGCCTGCCGGCGGCAAAGTGCATGTAGATGCGTTGCGCCGGCGGAAGGTCCGGCCTGCGCAGTTGCTGCTCGATCCGGGACATGGTCTCCGGGTCGGACTGGGCCTGGTCGGAACAGGCGAGCAGATACTGTGCCCGGCCGTTGTCGGGCTGCTGGCCGATCGCCGTATGGAAGTGTTCGGCCGCAAGGGCGAACTGGCCGACCATCTGCAGGCAGGCGCCGAGATTGGTGTGGACCGTGGGATTGTTGCGGTCGATTTTGAGGTACTTGCCGTAGGACGAGATCGCCTTGTCGTGTTCGCGTGCAAGCTCGCGCAGGAAGCCGAGCTGAAAATGGACCTCGGGAATGTCGGGACCCAGTTCCGCCGCCTTTTCAAGGTCCGCGAGCGCCGGCACCATGTCCTTGCGGTCGCAATGCACCAGCCCCCTGTTGTAATAGGCGTGGAACGAAGAGGGGCCCGCGCCGACCGCCTTGTCGAGCGCCTTGAGCGCCGCGTCGTAGTCCTTGCGCGCCCGGCAGCAGATCGCGATGTTGACCCAGCCGGCGACCCTCTTGGGATCGAGCGACACGGCGGTCTGGTACGAGGATATGGCCTGGCCGAAGTCATTATGGGCCTGATGCACCACGCCCATGGCGTAGTTGAGTTCGGCGCTGTCGGGCCGCGCGGTGAGCGCGTGGGCGCACAGTTTACGGGCCTTGAGGAGCCGGCCTTCGCGCACGTTCTGGTCGATCGCGCCGATCGCCGCCTTCATGGCCTGCGGATCGTTGGCGCGGAGCTGATCGATATCGAAACTCTGCTGACGCTTAAGCTTCGCCTCGCGCCGGCGGTCTATCCGGTTCACTCCAGCAAACTCCTGACGATGTCGGTTGGAACTGCCGGGCTATATAGAGGGTTTGCCGCCGGTTTGGAAACAATTTGATGACGCCGCGGGGCCGATCCGCATCGCGTTGCGGCTAAACCTGGCCGACGGTTTTGAGCTTGGCCTGAGGATGGATCTCGCCCTGGGACATGATCACGGTCTGCGGCCTGAAGCGTTCGATGATCGAGCGGACATAGGGACGGATGCCGGGGCTGGTCAGGAGAACCGGCGTCTCGCCCATGAGGGCGGCTTCCTCGAAGCGGTCGCGCACGGTGGTGATGAAGTCCTGCAGATCGGACGGCGCCATGGCGAGCTGGCGTTCTTCGCCCTGGCCGACCAGCGATTCGGCGAATTTCTGCTCCCACTGCGGCGACATGGCGACCAGCGCGACGTAGCCTTCGGGGCCGGCGTTGCTGGCGCAGATCTGGCGGCTCAGCCGGCCGCGGACGTGTTCGGTGAGCTGCGTGGTCTCGCTGGTGAAGCTCGTCGCCTCTGCGATGCCCTCGAGGATCGTCGCGAGGTCGCGGATCGAAATCCGCTCGCTCAGGAGCGACTGCAGGATGCGCTGCACGCCGGTCACGCTGATCTGCGCCGGGATGATGTCGTCGATCAGCTTCTGGTGTTCGCTCGGCAGATCGTCGAGCAGCTTCTGGACTTCCGCGTAGGACAGAAGCTCGGCCATGTTGGATTTCAGGATCTCGGTCAGATGGGTCGAGATCACCGTCGCGGGATCGACCACGGTGTAGCCCTTGAAGGCGGCTTCCTCGCGCAGGGAGGCGTCGACCCAGGTCGCGGGCAGGCCGAAGGTCGGCTCGGTGGTGTGGGCGCCGGGCAGGTCGACCTGCTGGCCCTGCGGGTCCATGACCATGTGCTGGCCGACGAACACCTCGCCCTTGCCGGCCTCGACTTCCTTGACCTTGACCACGTAGCTGGTCGCGTCGAGCTGCATGTTGTCGAGGATCCTGACCGAGGGCATGACGAAGCCCATGTCGCCGGCGAGCTGGCGCCTGAGCGCCTTGATCTGGTCGGTCAGCTGGTCGCCGTCGCCCTCGTTGATCAGGGGCAGCAGTCCGTAACCGAGTTCGAGCCGCAGCTCGTCGAGATGAAGCGCCGTCGAGATCGGTTCCTCGGCCGGTATGTCGGCGGCGGCGGCCTGGACCTCCGCCTGGGCGGCGGCCGTCGCGGTCGCCTCATGGGACTTTATGGAGTTCCAGGCAAGCCCGCCGGCGATACCGCTCAGCAGCATGAACGGCACCATGGGGACGCCGGGCAATATCGCCATGACG
>Ga0209633_10005573_pt1 | contig 11009 bp, 11 predicted proteins | sample Cruoilmetagenom1_FD_187290 | JGI IMG/M metagenome (GOLD analysis project Ga0209633, IMG submission 187290) | Oil polluted marine microbial communities from Coal Oil Point, Santa Barbara, California, USA - Sample 1 (SPAdes) (version 2) | ecosystem: Environmental > Aquatic > Marine > Oil seeps ... | reverse complement strand
ATGCCGATCTTGAAATGTACAAATGATGCCTTAGCCAAGAAAATGCCAAATGCCACACATATTCATCTTTCTGATGCCGGACATGAAATGTGGATGACTCATCCTGAAATTTTATCTTCTCACTTAAGAGTTTTTATATCAGCGAATATGTCGGGAACCAACAAATAAAATCTACAATCCATGGAGATACTAAAAAAATAAAAAGCCTACACACAACATGGTATATGACGGTCATGCCCAGCAAAAGCTGGTCATGCCGCATATACTAGACCGTTAAGTCACATTCAGCTGAAGCTGACTTGCGTTATTACGTGATTCGCACTCCCACCCCACAAGTAAAATGTGACTTAACGACCTGCTAAACCAAATTGCTTAGGGCATTTATATAAACCACAGCTCCACCTGACAGGCTCAAGCCTTTTACGAGACATAACAATAGCTAAAGCAATTTGGCTCTACTTCTTGAACTCCCAATCTAATAAATTTAAAAACATACGGTAGCTACGCTACCTTGTCGACAAACAATAATTCGAGACACTGCAATAAACATCGGTCACATTCTCAAATCATTGTTGCTTAAATTTATTACCTTTTCGTTCGCAAAGCAGAACTGCGTTTAGCAGGTCGTTGTGTGTAAGTTTGAAAATCTAATCTATGATAATTACTGAATCTTCAAAGAAGAGGCACTTTTTACTAACTTTCTTCCTTTCAGTTTTCTTCATTGCGGATTTTTTGCTCTTGAAAAGCTTGTTTTCTGTAAATGACTCTGGTGATTTAGACCTTGAAAACTACATATTTGGATTTTTATCCATTGCCGATATTATTTTTATTGTATTCCTTTTTTATTGGAAAAAATGGGCCTTTTGGGGTGCATTATTTACAAGTATGTCTACATTCATTATTAACTTAACATTAGGGGTAGGATTTATTTCAATTGCCGGACTTTTAGGTATACTTATTATTTTTCTTTTATTGCAACTTAAAAGAGATGGTGTTAAAGGGTGGGATAACTTGGAATAAAACCAACACACAACAACGTGTATAATTAATTGCTTGGGTTTGTGTTACTCGGAAAATCCTTCGGATTTTCCTCACGTTCAGTTTCCTTTTACTAAATTAGTTGCGCGAGACTCGCAACTAGCCATTCACCAACCCTTAGCAACAAAGAACAAAAATCAGCTCACCAAATAAAAAAAAATTAAAAATGTCAGATTCCGTAGTTAAAAACAAATTGCAGAAACCTATTGATTCTCTAGAAATTACTAAAGAAGAATTAAAAAGGTTTTTACAAATCCTGCAGGAAAGAGCTAATTCGGCTTGCGAATTCGAGTGTAATCATATTGAATCATTTATAAAAGCCGAGGATTTAGAAAAGTCTAAAGATGATTTAAGAAGTTGTTCTACTTTAAAGATAAGTTTGACTGGAAATGATGGGGTTGAACTATTTGGTAATATTGAAGAAGTTTTCACTTCATTATCATTTCCAGAGCAGATTAAATCAATCTATTTAAATAGTGAATTGCTTTATAAATCAAAATTTAATTATATCCCTAGAAATCAATTCAAAATTTATTTTGACTTTAGAAAACCAAAAGTATTAGACTTCTCTTTTCAACCTAGTGACAAAACACCAAATGAATCTATGTTTAGTGTTGAAGGATATGATAGCACTTGGGTAAATGGCGTGTTTAGTGAAATTGACAACTTTATTAAAAAACACTCCTCAAGGTTTTCAGGAGTTCACAAAAATAGCATTTACGACTTGATAGTTTGGTTGCTTGGCCTTCCTCTCGGATTTTGGACTTGTTTTAAATTAAGTAATAGTATTAGTAGGTTTTTCACTAGTAAATTTCTAACAAGTGCTTTATATGTTTATGTTTTCTTTTTAAGCCTAATAATATTAAGAATCTTATTTCATTATTTCAGATGGTTATATCCCAAAGTTCAATACAAAACTAAAAAGGACATTTCATTAATTCATCGCGGTTTGTTTTTGACAATAACAATAGGGATCATAGGATCATTTTTATATGACTTAATTAGAATCTTTTTCAGTATAAAATAATGAAAGAAAACTCCTTGTTGCTAACGAAAAGTATATTGCATGCCGCAGTTAGTGCTACATAGAAAATGAAATATAAAGTTGAAAATACAGGAAAACAAAAAAGATAATTGAATAAAGTGCGGCACGCACCATATTCAAACCCTAAGCTACTAGAAATGAAAAACAGTTTATTCTTCCATTATACTTCTATTGAAACTTTAGCTTTGATTTTAGAATCAAGACAAATTAAATTTTCACGATTGGATAGGGTAAATGATCTGACTGAAGCTGAAACGAAAGATTTTGGTAACATGGGGCATCTCTACTACGTAAGTTGCTGGACAAACCAAAAAAATGAATCAATTCCATTTTGGAATATGTACACTAATAGGATGAAAGGAATTCGTCTAGAACTACCTTTTCCTATTCTTATGGAATATCAGGACAATAACATTATCGAAAATTCAACTTATACAAATAAAAATGGAGAAAGTTTCCTTCTATCTTATGACGGATTCAACCGTGTTCTCTATTCAAAAAGTGACGACAACTACCTTCAGAATTTATACGTAAACCAAGATGATTTATCGAAATTGTATGAATTTAATCCAAACATTGGTTTAATAAAAAAAGGTGTTTGGAAATTCGAATCTGAGTGGAGATATAAAATTAAAGTTTTTAACTTAAAAAGAGAATTTGACAAAGAGTCTGGACATCATGTTTCAAGACCATATACGAGTAGTTTGTCTTCAGGCAAGTTACCAAATGAATTATATTTTAAGATTAATTCTTCGGCTTTTAATAAAATGAAAATAAGACTTGGTCCGAGAACAACCTTAGCTGAAAAACTCATTGTCGAAGCATTGATTTCAAAATTCAATACAAATGCCATTATAGAAATTAGTGAATTAGACAAAGTAGTACGGTAGCTTACTATTTACCTGATTAATTGTTTTTAATACCATTACAGTATGCTTTTCTTAAAAAAGGGGAAAAACACCCTATAAAAAGGGGGAAAACCCTGTTGCAAATAATTAACTTATTATTTAACTTTAATAATTAAAACCTTATGCAACTAACCAAAACCAACTTCATACAGTACTTAAATTGCCCAGAATCATTATGGCTATTAAAAAATAAACCAAATGAATATCCAAACGGTGAATTTTCTTTATTTCTAGAAAAGTTAATTTCTGAAGGTTATGAAGTTGAAGAGTATGCCAAACAACTATTTTCTACAGGAATTAATATCTCCGAAAGTGGTAGTCCTGAACATACTAAGAGTATTATTGAATCTGATGGGATTGTGTTTTTTCAACCAGCTTTTGAAACTTTCAAAGGCGCATTCGCAAGAGTTGATATTCTAGAGAGGAAAAATGATATGACCTGGCACTTATATGAGGTAAAATCTTCCTCGTCAATAAAAACTGACAATAAACACAATCACTTAAAAGATGCCTGTTTTCAAAAATATGTATTGGAGGAATGTGGATATACTATTTCTCAAGTTTCTATTATCCATATAAATAAAGAATATATAAAGAATGGCGATATAGAATCAAGCGAACTATTAAAAGTAGTTGAAGTTACCGATGATTTGAATAATATATATTCTGCTACTGCTAATGAAATCAATTCTGCTTTAAATTTCATCAATACTAATGTATCAATAACCAACTGTTCATGTGTTGAGAAAACAAGAAATAACCATTGTGATGCCTTTTCTTATTTTAATCCTGAGATAGAAAATCATAGCATTTATGAGATAAATAGAATAAGTAGAAAAAAAATATCTGAACTAAGAGAATTAGGTGTTATCAAAATTTCAGATATCCCTGCTGATTATAAATTAAGTGAAAAACAGCAACTTCAAGTAGATTCAAATATTAAAAAAGAACCCATTTATAAGAAAGGTGAGATTAAAAATACTTTATCTGCATTAAAATTTCCTTTACATTTCATTGACTATGAAACCTACCCTACCGCTATCCCTAAAGTAGATAAATTAAGTCCTCATCAACATTTGACTTTTCAAGTATCTATACATACGCTGACTGAAAGTGGAAATCTATCTCATTATGAATATTTAGCAGATAAAATGGAGCTACCTGATCAACTCATTCAATTTATGATGGAAACAACTGGGCTTATAGGAACATTTATTTCATGGCATGCAAGTTTTGAAAAAGGTCGAAATTCTGACATGATTGCTTTGTTTCCCGAATATGAAAACTATCTAAACTATATGAATGCTAATATGTTTGATTTAGAAACATTATTTAATACAGCATACATGGATTATAGATTTCTTGGAAAGACTTCAATTAAAAATGTTTTGCCGGTTTTAAACTCAGAATTCTCCTATAACCATCTAGAGATTCAAAACGGTACAATGGCGTTAGATACATGGGGTAGATTGGTGTTGGATCCTGATAGTTTTGACGATATTGAAATGGTAAGAAAGAACTTATTGGCCTATTGTAAATTAGACACGTTAGCTATGGTAAAAATTTATCAAAAATTAATTAAACTATGAGTAAATTTTATACTATTGATGTCGAAACTGCTAATGCCGACTATTCAAGTATTTGTCAAATCGGAATTGCCGAATTTATTGACAACAGGTTAACAAATACTTGGTCAAGTCTTGTAAATCCTGATGATTATTTCGATGGAATAAATATTTCTATTCATGGAATTAATGAAACAGCAGTAAAAAACGCACCTACTTTTGGGCAGATTTATCCAAAGCTAAAAGAATTTTTAGAAAATAATATTGCAGGGCATCATATGCCATTTGATAGAATTGCTATTAATCGAGCCTGTGAGCTAAATCAACTTGCAACAATACAAACTTCTTGGTTGGACTCTGCTAAGATAGTTCGACGAACGTGGGAAGAATTTGCCTATTCAGGTTTTGGCCTTGCTAATATTTCTAGGCATTTGGGAATTAAATTTAAACATCACAATGCTCTTGAAGATGCAATTGCAACTGGTCATGTAATGATTCATGCCTTTGAAAAAAGTAAAATTGATCTGAGCAAATGGATACCACGAGTTAACAAACCAATTAATGTTTATAATAATGACTCCTCAATCATTAAATTAGATGGGAATCCTGAAGGGATTTTATATGGTGAGAACATTGTTTTTACAGGAACCTTGTTTATTACTAGAGCGGAAGCTGGAAAAATAGCAGCGGATTTGGGTTGTAACGTTACTAATTCAGTCACAAAAAAAACCACCATACTTGTTGTTGGTGATCAAGACGATTTCAGACTTGCAGGATATTCAAAAAGTTCAAAGCACAGAAAAGCCGAGAAATTAATAAATAATGGTATTAATATAAGAGTATTATCTGAACATGATTTTAAGTCAATAATAGCAAGTTAATATATTGGGTAAAGTAATTAGCCATGCAACTAGTATTATTTGACCTAGTAGAAGGCATCAATAAAGAGTTAAAAACAACTAAATTTTATAATTAATATTAAACAAAATGACACACCTAGAATTACTTATAGAATCTGTCGAAAACAGACTACCTATTTCCTTTAAGTATAATAAACCAGATAAAACGAAAGGAAATCGCATAGGAAATGTACATGCCATTTTTATCTTCACTTCCAAAATAGGAGAAATAAGCACAAAACTTCATATAGTTCAAACTGATGGAGTTTCAGATAGTGCAGATAAAGGAGATTTTCCTTTTTGGAGGACTTTCAACATTGATTTTATATCTGATGTGAAAATATTAGGAGATTCAAGTAAGTTTGAAATAGAAGAAGGATATAACCCAGAAAGTTACGATAATCCTCTAGCCAAAATATAATGAGTGTAGCCTACCATAAAGAACTCTTCAATAACGGCAAAATTAAGCTTATGGCTAACTTTGCGAATATCAAAGGAGACGTTGCTGACGAGAATATGACATTGAATTTTTATGCAGTAGATAGTAATGGAACACCTTTGTTTACAGAATCCTTAAATATTCAAGATATTCGCAGTTTATATAATCATTTAGGATTAATTTCAATCATAAAAGACGGAAATTCAAAATCCGCTAAATTCATTGAAACTTCAGATGAAATTAATTCAATTTTAGAAAAACTTGGTAATAGTGATCTAAAAACAATTCTTCAATTATTAGAGAAATTTGAATCTGAAGATAAAGTTAGAGAACTATTAAAAACCTTGTCAGATTTAGAAATTAAAAATCTTCACGGTGCATTTCAACATAAATTAATAACCGAAGAAATTGAAAACCTCAAAAAGCTAATTCAACTTGAATTAAATGGGAATATTACAACCGAGTTAAATGACCATGACGAACTTATAAAATATAAGGCAGGTCAACCAGAAAAAATATTTCAAAATTGGATTGAATCGAATGTTTGGGTTTTTGGGATTGATTATATCAAGCAACATAATTCCAGAAAAATAGCTCTATATAGTGAAGCAGACTTATTAATGGAATCTGTCGATGGCTATTTAGACCTTATTGAATTGAAAAGACCAAATCACGAATTGTTTAAATTTGATACTAGTCATAAATGTTATTATCCCCACAACAATTTGTCTCAAGTTATTGGACAAAGTCTATTTTATCTACAAAAGTTAAATGATTACAAATTAAATATCGAAAAAGAATACAAGGTAAAAGTTATAATGCCACGTGTTAAAATAATTATTGGAAGAAATAACAAATTTTCTGATGAAGAGAAGGACAGTTTAAGAATGCTTAACTCCAATTTAAATTCTATTCAAATTATAACATATGATGATTTAGTTCAATTCGGTAAGTTGATTTTAGCAAGTTTTGAACATTGATAAACCCCAAAACATATAAGAATTACTTACAAAAATGGATTTACAAAAACATTTAAGGTAATTACACATTACCAACGGAAACTGCTATATTTGACGGTAAAAATGCCTAAAAAATAAATTGGCTTAACAATCAATTCTATGACAGATTTGATAGTACTAAACCATATAACATGCATTTGAAAAAGTAGGAAATGGAAAATGTAGTAACAATATATTTTGATAGTCCAAAGGATTTTATTCCAGAGAATATAAGGCCATTAAACGGTATTGCTGGCTTGTATTTTATTTTTAGCAAGTCTATAACTATTAACTATCCGTTTGATACCTCTAAGCTCTTGTATATTGGCATGAGCGAGAAAAAAACGAATAGTATTGGAAGTAGACTTATGGGTCATTATGATGGTAAGTCTAGAAATACTGGATTATCTAATTATAGAAAGACAGAGCCATTATTATTTACTTACATAAATTTCGAGATGCTAAAAAATGTTTGGGAGTTTAGAATCGAAGATTTAGAAAGCTACTTTCTTCTCGATTTTGTAGATAAATATGGTGTCTATCCTATCTGTAACAATAAGACTAGTTCCGAGATTTTAAAAAATGAATTAATAACTAGCTTCCGAATTAACTGGGAGTATTTTAATTAGAAACAATGAACAGCGAAGTAAAATCAGGACAGGAAATATTAGATAACTTCTTTGACAAGATCGAGTCTATAGAAGATGTAGATCCTAAAATATCAAAAATTATATCAGAGCTATATAAAGAAGGTGCGCTTACCGAGGCTAGAATAAAAAACGAATTGCAACAACTGAGAATTCAAGAAAAGGATGAAGTTAAAGCAAATTAATATAAAAGGATTGCGTGGAATAAAGGAGTCTCTTTCTTTGGAACTCAATGGTAAATCTGTTGTTCTTTACGGTGATAACGGTACGGGTAAAAGTAGTATCTCAGATGCTATTGAATGGTTTTACACAAATAAAGTCGCTCACCTTTCGAGTGCTGAAATTGACTTAAAAGATGCTTTAAGAAATTCTTCATTAGAAGAAGACTTTGTATCTGAATCTGCATTGAAATTCTTTAAAAAAAGTGACTTTGATACTGGGAAAACTCTTTTTTACAAAAGAGGAAAGTTAGAGCAAGATTATACTGTAAAATCAGATGAGATACGTGATTATATAGTAAAGTCTAAAGAAGAGAATATACTGCTACGCTATAAAAGTTTAAATGACTTTGTGGATATTACGAAAGGAGACAAACTCAAGTATCTATCGGATATAATTGGTTTTTCTGAGGTAACTAAGAAGAAAGAGGTTCTTAGAAAGGCATTTACTTCTATAAAAACAGAAATAAAAAATCAAAATTTCGAGGGACAAATTAGTGGGCAAAAAGCCATACTTATAGATAAGATTGGAGCAGCAATAAGTCAGGATAAGGACTTATTTGAAATAATAAAAACGAAAATAGCTCCACTAAAAACAAAGATGAAAATTGAAAGCGTCGGAGATATCGATGCACTTTTAAAACACCTGAAATCTGCAACTAATGAAAAGCTATTAAAAGAAAATACCTTTTTAGAAAAAGTCCAAACAGGTCTATTAGGCCTTCAGAGTGAGGTGATTATAATAAATAATCATTTTGATACATATTATGATGAATTCCAAAAAATCGCTGCTGATGTAGAAGCTATAATAAAAATTTATGTTGGTGATCTTTTAAAATCTGGAGATAAGGTAATTAAGAAGTTTCATAAAGAAGATAGTTGTCCATTATGCTTACAACCTAAAGGTAAAGATGAATTAAGAACAGAGATTGCAGAACGTTTAAAGGAAATTGAAGAATCTGAAAAGAAGTTGAAAACTTTTCAAAAAGCTCAAGAGCTGATAAAAGGCTTAAGTATAGAAAGAATAAAAAGAATTGAGTCACTTTTATCTGAGCCACTTTTTAAATTTACAGAAAATGAACAACTAGAAAAAGACTTAGAATATATATATGGAAAACTAAAACTTATTGAGACAGCAAGTTTAGTGAAACCTTCCTCTGGTGATAAAATTCAAGATTCTAAAAGCATTGCGTTAAATGCTTCAGATTTCCTCTTTCTAGATGATTTAGCGGCTAGAATTAAGAAATTAAAAGAGACGATAAAAAAGGATAATATAACAGAGGTTTATGCAAACATATCGGCTTCTAAAGATGCGTTTCTTAAAATTAAATATTTAGAAAAAGAAAGAAAAATACTTGAGAAGCAAAGCTCTTCGTTATCAATTATTTATAATAAGTTTATAAAGGTTCAGAAAGAAGGCTTAGAAAATTTCATCTACTCTTTCTCTTCAAAAATAAATGAGTACTACCAATATATGAATCCTGATGAGCCATTTCAGGAGATTAAGATCGTTACAATTGGAGAAGAAGACGAACTTAATGGTATAACAATAGAATATAAGTATAACGGAGTTTGGGTTTCTCCGCCCCAAAAATACTTTAGTGAATCACATCTTAACTGCTTTGGGATATCATTTTTTCTGGCCTCTGTTGACGCTTTTAATGATATCAATGAGTTCATAGTTTTAGATGATGTAATATCTAGCTTTGACTCCAATCATAGAAAGCGATTTGCAGAGTTATTATTTGAAAAATTTTCTGAAAAACAAATCATTTTACTAACCCACGAAGAAGATTGGTTTACAAATTTTGTAAGTCCTTTAGCAAAAAGTAAAGGTTGGTTAATAAGCGTGATTAAATGGTCAGAAGATAAAGGAACGCATTTTGATGAAGAATCCAGTGATCTAAAGGAAAGAATTGAAAAAAATTTATTGGCAAGTAATATTGCAGATTTAGGAAATCCTATTCGCAAATACTTAGAATTCACACTAAAAGAAATAGCATTTAATATTGAGGCCAAAGTTTCTTTTAATTACAACATAGAAAATGAACATAGAATGCCATATGAATTGTTAACTCGTATTAAATCCGAAATTAAAATATGTAGTCCAGAATTGAAAAATCAGTTTACTTTAATCGATAATATTCTTACTTCTCCAATCTTGAATAACTTATCTCACGCGGGTGCATTTAATCCGAAAATTGGAGACCTAAAAGCTTTTTGGAAAGATGTAATTGAATTGGAAAAGGTATTTATTTGCGAACATTCTGAATGTAAAAGGCCTATGGTCTCATTAAAGAATTACGATACAGTTACAAAGAAAATAAGATGCGGTTGTGATAGGACAAAATATGATTGGAAGAAGTAAATATTTAGGATTTGTTTCCATTGAGATTATGAAATAACATTATTATGAAGATTGCTGTTTTAGGTTGGGGCTCATTAATCTGGGATCAAAGGGATTTAAAGTTAAATGACGTATGGAAGAATAACGGTCCTTTACTTCCAGTTGAATTTGCAAGAATTTCTAATGATGGAAGACTTACTCTTGTTTTAAGGGAAGGCTCAAAATCTATAAATGTTTTATGGAATTTAATGAACTTGGACAGTTTAGAGGAAGCAAGAGAAAATCTAAAAGAACGAGAAGGAGTACCAAATATTGCAAGAATTGGCTTTGTCAATCTGATTAATAACACATCACAATCACGATATGATCATGTAACATCCGTGATAGTTGAATGGGCAGAAAAGAATTCAATTGATGCTGTAATTTGGACAGATTTAGGAGTAAAATTCAAGGACTCAATTAACTTAGATTTCAATCATATGAACGTCATCTCATATTTAGAAAATTTGCCTTCAGAAAAAAAGACAAATGCGAAAAAGTATATTGTAAACGCACCTGAACAAATTGCAACAGAGCTTAGAGGACATATTCAAGAAAAAATGAATTGGCGTAAAGAAAATGAGCAGCAAGAACGAAAGCATGCAATTAACTTTAAAAGCTTAATTAGAAAATTTCTAGATATGTTAAACCTATAAAGTAACGAGGCAACTGAAATTATATCATCTGAAATATGTTTTAATTGCGTATCTTTACACCAAGACGATTTAGTATCAATTAAAGGTATTTTACAACAAAGTAAAGGTCAACAAATCGGTCAACAGTTTACAGAAAAATAGGGTAAAACGCTATAAATAAAGAACTTAACAACACAAGTTCGAATCCTATCGCGATCACGAATAAATTAA
>Ga0209633_10005572_pt1 | contig 11010 bp, 16 predicted proteins | sample Cruoilmetagenom1_FD_187290 | JGI IMG/M metagenome (GOLD analysis project Ga0209633, IMG submission 187290) | Oil polluted marine microbial communities from Coal Oil Point, Santa Barbara, California, USA - Sample 1 (SPAdes) (version 2) | ecosystem: Environmental > Aquatic > Marine > Oil seeps ... | reverse complement strand
GCCAGCACTGGACAAGTTTTTTCACATAATCCACACATATCACAATCTGATGATGCAATAAATGATTTAGCAAAAAAGTATCTTCCGAAAAGTATATAAAGAATTGATATCGGTGCAATTAAAGTATCTTGAATAATATCGTATAAAGCTCTATAACTTGTTTTTCCATCTAAGATTTTTATAGCAAAACATCTTACTTTTGGTTCAATATGTTCATATATCAATTCTGTTCCTTTTTTTCTTATGGTAGGATGAATTGATAACCAATTTGATGGTAAATCAACTGGTAATAATCCTACGATTTTAAATCCTTTACCATTAAGTACAAATGATGACCAATAATGTAGAACACCACTCAAACCCGGCAAGAATAATTTACCAATCCTTAATCCTCCGCGAGTATTAACAATAAAAGCACTAGAATTTTTTACTTTTGGGAATCCATTTATAAACCTCCTCATTATTTCTGGAAAATGAAAACCGTGAGTTGGTGAAATAAATCCTATTAATGTGTTTTCTGCTGGTTGTGATATTTCTTTGTGTTGGATTTTACTAATATTAATAATTTCAATATCAACTCCTTCTCTTTTTACTTCATCACCAATCCAAAATGCAGTATTTTTTGCGTTTCCAGTACCTGAAAAATAATAAATTACGACTTTGTGAAATTTCATTTTCATCTCTCTATTCTATAGTCTTAAATGCACTCTAACGTGTAGATAAAGGCATAATACCCTTTATTCATCCTAAAGATCTTAGACAAGCAATAAAGATAGAATTTGAACCATTGGAAAGCAATGATATTAATCAGGGCATAAAAAATACAGTTATTTTAAAATTAATAATATAAGTGAGTTTTTTAATATTGAGTAACATTTTCGAAGACTTTTGGGGAGTCATACATGTGCGCGAGAGGAGTATCAGAATCAAAGTATTCGGAAGTCATTACACGCATCCTTAAATAAATTTATATAACACTATCTTTTCACATACGTATCTGTAAAAGCAAAGTTACTTGATTAACGAGTTTTGATAAATCAATAAAATTTATTGAAACTAGTCTTTAAAAGCATTTCTTAATTTAGTTTCGGTTAAGGAAATAACCTCATCAATTTTATCTTTTTCAAAATTCCATTTTGTTCGGTATCTTTTAAGTCGATTATCATAATCAACATGTAATTCACCCTCTAAATCAGCTTTAAATTCTTCTAATTCCATTTTAACCCAAGAAAACCAGTTTTTAAATACGTCCGTTTTTATTTTACAATTCTCAAATACTTCAACCACACCATTTGCATATTGCATAAGTATATACGGGGAAGGGTATTTTAAAAATCCTTTATCTTGTCTTCCACTATCTCGAGCTTTAATTTTTAGTTGTATTAAATCAAGTCTCATCCTTTCAAAATCCTTCTTCATTTTTTCTATATATTTTAATTATTAATCAAAAAAAGTTCTACTCATAAAGATAGTGATTTGAAAATTGGCCATATTTAAGTCAAATTTGGTTTGTATGTTTTTAATTAATAATGCTACAATTACAGGCAATCACATATTAATACTTTTTATAATTTTGGGTATCCGTTACTCAAATTTCTTCGGACAACATTTTAAAGAAAATGGTCAACGTCATTTAAGCAATGACTGTTAGAAAATATAGTTATAAAAAACCGAGCAGTATAACACGACTTGGGGTAAGGGTGTTTATTTAGATTCTGTTATTGAAGGGGATTACAAGATAAACATCTATGCTATTGACATGTTTTTTGTAGAGGTGGTATATGATGGTAAATCTAATAAGATAATTGAGAATAGACCTTTTAAAGAAGGTCATAGATTAGATAAATATTAGTCAAAATTGAAGAATTTTATTCGTTCTCTATAAATTTTAAAAATTCAATTCCAAATTCAGTAATTTTCATCGCTTTGAACGCTCCAGTACTACTAACTCTGCCTATTCCTGCATCAAAGAGAAGTGATTTGGAATGTAAGTTTTGAATGTAATAATCAAATTTACTTTGTTTAATGCCATAATAATTTCCATTTCTATATTTTTGAAATTCCTGAAACTTGTTACTTTTACGTTTCAATTCTGCAACTAGGGCTTTTTTCTTCTTTTTTAAACTAGGAAGTGAAGGTCCAGACCCAACATATTCGGTTTGATGTTTTTTTATTTCTTCATTAATTGTCTTTAATTCTGATTTAGTTCCGTCGATGCGGATTAGAAGTTCTGAGGAACCATTCAGAAGGTCATAATGTATGTCAAGAATTTCAATCTCTTTTTCGGATAACTCATTTATTAAATCGAGGTACGTATCAGAAATCTCAATATCATCGCAATTTGCGACTGCTTTATTTAAAACGTCCTTAAATCTTATAATTTTCTCTTTTGACTTTGTCCTACTAACACGGCTTAATATAGCTTCAAAAGTTTCTCCAAAATTTTCTGGGTCTAAAGTTTTAATATCTATTTTATTCTTCTCCAGATGTTGAAGAAATGATTCTACAAATGAATTAACACGCTCCTGTTTAATTCTTCCATATTGTTCGAAAAAAAGTTCGTCAAGAGCCGTTCCAAATGACCCAAGAAGACTAAAGCCAATCTTTCTAGCAATAATTTTTTCATTATTTTCAAATAATTTTAAAGATTTCTCTTTTTTACTCATCATTCTCTTTTTCTTAATTGACTCTTTTTTCTTTTAACTTGTATAATCAAAGATAGATTATTCTGAAGTAGAGGATGTTCTTTAGGCTATTAAAATCGTTTGTATTGACACCTAGTATTATAAAATACTAGTCGTCAATATATTAAAGTGTAAATATTGGAGACGGAGGGATTAGCTCATTACATTCGCTGGGCCCTATTGCCTTCAGTACAGTAAACAGACTTTGACAACTCGGGATTCAATGCGACAAGCGCAATGGGCCCTCCTTACCAGTACTGCAATTCAAAAATTGCCATGCTACCGCATGTTATGATTTTTTTATTCGTCCAGAATTTGAAAGCAAACTTTCTGTCCTTTCCGAATAAAAAAATCCGCACTTCCGTGCGGATTTTTGATTTGATCGTGGAGACGGAGGGACTATCCATATACTTATAATATGCTGATTATCTATTGATTATAATTACCTCTAAATTAGTACTCACCGAATTGCTCACTTTTTATTTATCCTTTGAGAATACAATCTAATAAATGGGAGATTTAACCAAATTACTCATTACAAATATATTTATCAATCATATACTGAGTTATTGGATCAAGAGTATCATTCGTTATTGGGTGTAAACCATAATAAGTGAAAAATTCTAATTCTCCTTGCACTGACTTACCATACCATAAATTTTCACTCCCATCCCTTTTAAAAAATTGGTAGTTACAATCGGGTTCAACTCTTTTTAAATTATCAAAAATCACCTTGTTGTATGGAATAGTTTTGAGCTCACTTTTTTCTTCACATTTAACGCGCTCAAAATGGTTGTTTCCTACCCAAACCATGCAATTTTTTTTTGCCATATCATATCCAAAATAACTTATTAGTAAAGCGATAATAATAGACCCTATTGTTGTTTTCTTTTTATTAATATTTGAAATAAAATAGTTGCTGTTTTCATTTTCAGGAGGATTTTCCTTTAAAAAATGTTGATAGTCTTTGTAATCTAAATATTCACATAAATATTGTATGAATATAGATTTAATTTCAATATCAGTATTTATGTCAAGTTCAACAACTTTATCATAGTAATTGCGTAACGTTTTTCCACCTAACTGATGATGATATTTTCCCATTAAAACATCTGAAATATGATTGGATTTACTTGTTTTATTACTTGATCCAATTATTTCTTGTTCTGCTTTTTCAAAGGCCTTTATGATAACATCTTTAAACATTTAAAACATCTCTTTTATAGTATATAAAATTACAAATTGCTATGGAAATTGTAAGGAATTATTTAGGAAGTTATTTTCCTTATCGTTTCCATACTTTTTCCATGCTTTCAATACAATTATTTTTTCATTTGCCCTAGAATTGATGAATGCCTTACTCGCAATAGGGCTTGCGAATTAGTCAATTCTAATATGGTGTTACAAAGTAGAGTCGTATGACCAACGGGAAGTAATTATACTTCTTTACTTCAACTCCACACTTCCCAAAAGAGAGCGCTCTCTCCATTTTTAACGTGTTGCTAAACACAAAATTAACACTGAGCAAAAGCTCAGACAGCAACACTATTGTTTAACATTAAATTTTTTATAAAATGAAAAAAATAATTATAATTTTAGTTACGGTTACCCTCAATGTATTTTTATTTTCATGTACATCTGATGATATTATATCTGAAGAAGTTTTAGATAATTTGGAAACTCCACAGGCATGTTGTGGTAATGAAGGGGATATTCCCCCGCCTCCACCTCCTCCAGATGGAAATTAAAAACTAAAAATTAGTTAGTATTTTAGGGGAATGAAAAAAACAGTACTTCATTCCCTCTTTTATTTAGGTTTTCTATATTCAAGCTTCGCAATTAATATAAATTCTCCAGCTTTACAAAATCAAGATAGCCTAAAATATTATTACAATCTGGCAAACTATCCTAAATCACCAAATGATCTTCAACATGCTCTTGATTTCTATTTAAGACAAAAGAAATTAAATCAAAACAAAAAAGATACAATTAATTTAATAAATCATCTTCGTCAAATAGCTATCATACAACTCAATATGGGATTCTACTTTGAAAGTGAATCCACAGCGATTGAAGCTTTGAAGGCAATAAACAACTCTAAAAATATTAATGATGAACCCAGACTTGGTTTATATAATCATTTAGGAAGAATTTACAGAATATTAAAAGATTATGATGTTGCTCTTGATTTCTATCAAAAAGCAGAAAGTATTAGTCAGACACAAAATAATTTAAATATTATTCAAAATAATATTGCATATGTATATCAGGAACAAGAAAAGTATGAATTGGCAGAAGAAAAGTATCAAGAGATTTATCAAAATAGTTTAAAAATTGAAGATAGTATTCAGCTAGCAAGATCTATGGCTAACTTGGCTCATATCAAAGGTAAATTGAATAGGTCTAATACACTTGAACTAATGAAAAAGGCCCTAGATTTAAGGTTGAAAATAAATGACTCCTATGGAATATATTCGAGTTATGACTATTTATACAAGTATTACAGAGACAAAAATGATTTAGAAAAAGCTAAAGATTATGCTAATAAAGCTCTCTCTATGGCTAATGAAATAGGAAGTACTTCTTATATTGAAAATGCGCTATCTAATCTGGTTGAATTGGTTAATAATCCTAATATAGTAAGGTATAAGAGATTAAAAGATAGCTTGTCAAATGCGAAACAGATAGCAGAAAATAGGTATGCCCTTTACAAGTATAATTATTTTGAAAGCGAAAAACTTGCTAAAGAAAATGAAATACAAAAAGAGAAAGAGAAAAGATCAAAACAATTATATCAGGTTATTGGAGCTTTCATTCTAATGCTGTCTATATTTTTATATTTTATCTTAAAATCCCGATATAAAAAGGGTAAAATTGAACAGATATATAAAACAGAAACTCGTATTTCTAAAAAAGTACATGATGAAGTTGCTAATGAAATATACCATGCGATGACCAAATTGCAAGATGATTCTAACACAAAAGATGAGGTTTTAGATGACCTTGAAGGTATTTACGCTAAAACCAGAGATATATCAAAAGAAAACAGTGCTATCGATTTTAAAGAAGACTTTGAATCAATACTGTATGATCTATTAATAAGCTATAAAGACGAAAAAACAAATGTAATCACAATGAATTTGACCAAAATTGATTGGAATAATATTTCAGAGTTAAAAAAAACAGCCCTTTACAGAGTATTGCAAGAATTAATGACCAATATGAAAAAACATAGTAAGGCTTCCATTGCGGTATTGTCTTTTGTCAAGAAAAAAGGGGAGATAATTATCGATTATAAAGATGATGGCGTTGGTTGTACTATAAGAAAGAAAGGTGGTTTACAAAATGCGGAAAACCGTATTCAATCTATAAACGGAACCATTACTTTTGAATCACAAATTAATAATGGCTTTAAAGCAACAATTAGAATTTAAAATGATTAAAAAAGTATTGGTTGTAGAAGATATGGATGACATCAACAGAGGTGTTAAAACCGCATTGTTAGATTTAAATATCCTAGAAATTGACCAGGTACAATACTGTGATGATGGACTTCTTAAAATTAAAAAGGCCATAAAAGACCAAAGACCTTATGAATTGTTGATTTCTGACCTATCATTCAAAGTAGATCATCGCGAGCAAAAATATCCTTCAGGAGAAACCTTAATTAAGGCCTTACAAGAATTACAACCTGATCTAAAAGTAATTGTATATTCTGTAGAAGAACGTCTTCAAAGAGTAAGAACCTTAGTAAATAACTATAATATCAATGCTTATGTTTGTAAAGGTAGGCATGGATTAAAAGAACTCTCAAAAGCCATTCTTACTGTTTATAATAATGAACAGTACCTTTCGCCTCAAGTAAAAAAAGCTATGAATGATAGATCTAATTTGGAAATTGATGATTACGACATAGAACTAGTGAAACAATTATCTCATGGTTTATCCCAAGAAGAAATAAGTTTGCAATTCAAAAAAAATAATACAACACCCAATAGTCTAAGTTCTATAGAAAAACATCTCAATAAGCTTAAAATACAATTTAAAGCTAACAATGCTATACACTTAGTAGCCATTGTAAAAGACTTAGGGCTTATTTAACATAATCTTTTTTATATTTTTTTTGGCCTTTACGGATTGCCGTAAGGGATTTGTTTGTACTAGTTTTAGTTTTGTTAAACATTAAAATTCATAATCATGGCAAAAAAACCAATTGGTACAACAGCAAAAACAGGGCAAAAATGTCCAGAATCTGGTATTTGGAAAGTAGTCGGAACTCCTTCAACTACAGCTCCAATTGCAGAAGGGAACACAATGCCCCCATATGGAGGTAAAGCAGTTACTTGGAAACTTATACAGTACGCTTAAAACTTAGTTTATTGTTTAATTATTATTTAAAGCCTTACGGAATCCCGTAAGGTTTTGCTTTTTAGCAGTTATAAATTTGAAGTGTTGAAATATTAGGTTTTAACCAAAATGAAAGATTAGAAATAATTGAAGAATTAATAAAATCATGGCTAAAAAGAAAACACAAACAAGATATCGTGATGCTGGGACTGGCAAGTATGTAAAAAAACAATATGCTGAAAGGCATCCCAAAACAACTGTTAAAGAAACAGATAAGTTAAAAAAGAATAAATAATATTATGTCAAAAGTCAAAAATATAAACGGCACTTCTCAAAACATTTGTTCCTGTGGAAGTTGGTTACAACATTGGGGAAATTTCAGTAATCAAACAACTAAATATTGTATTGAAAAATCATGTATAAATAAAGATTTGGTAGGAGCGCACATACAGAAGGCTAATTCAACTGATCAAAACTGGTATATAATTCCATTATGTAAAACGCATAATGCGAGCACTGAAGAGATTGAAATTTCGGATTCATATAAATTAGTGTCGGCTAATAAAAATTTATCATGTGAAAAAAGTTAATGAATATGAAAATAGATTTATTAGTAAAGTTTAGCGTAACAAAGGAGTTAAATGAAAAAGAAAAGTTAATAGGAGTATCTCATCTATTAATTGGTGGAGAAGATGTTGAGCTAGGTTTTACTCATGCGAGAGATAAAGTATGGTTTACAAATAAAAGATTGGTTGCAATGGATGTTCAAGGTTTTACTGGAAGTAAAAAAGAATTTCGTTCATTCCCCTATTCAAAAATCTCATCTTTTTCCGTTGAAACTGCCGGGACTTTTGATGGAGATAGCGATTTTAAAATTTGGGTAAGTGGAGCTGGAGTTTTTGAAATAAAGTTCCATCGAAGATTGGATATTAAGAGAATAGGAAAATATTTAAGCCAAAAAATATTATGAAAAATTCTATGAAAAAAATGATTCTATTATTATTTATGCTAGGTGCTGTAACTATTAACGCACAATTAAATTCAAAAGCACAATTACTCAAGGATAAGCTACATGAAGAGTATAACTTAATAAAGTTATTAGCTTCGGAGGATTGGGAAGGAGATCACAGAATGATGCTTTACACGATAAACAATCAAGCAGATGCTTATTTAAAAGTATTAGAATTTAGTAAGGCATCAAACTATGATGAAGAGATTCTAAAAAAATCATTGTCAGAATGGCAAAAGATAATTGAAGGTAAAAAATGTGTTGATTGGAAAATGGTTGTTTACACATATAAAAATCAATTAAAAGCAAAAAGTGAATACTAAATTTAAAATTTTGAAAACTATAACAACATTCATATTCTCATTAATAATAATTAGTGGGGCATTTAGTCAAGAAAAAAAAGAACAAAAATCTAAAATGTTAGATTTTGTATCAAAAACTGGAGTTATAATCAAATTTGAAGATTATAATCTTCCTAAGCTTAAGTTAAACTATGGAGTAGCAGAAGCTAAAATTAGAAAGATTATTAGTGGAAATGAGAAACAATTCTTTTTACAAATTTCAAAGAAAGGTCAATATAATACTAAAACAGCTTCAATTGCTTACGAAGATATTTTAGAAATTCAAAAAGCACTGACTAGCTTGCAAGACCAATCAGTAAACGATTTAGTTACCCTTTCGGATTACCTTGAAAATAAATTCATAACGGACGATGGATTTCAAATAGGTTATTTAATAAACAAAGGTAAAATAACCTGGTATGTGACACTTGAGAAGTATGGAAGTGGTAACACCGCGTTTGCAAAAGACTTAGAATCACTTGTAGAAACGTTCAAATTTGGGAAAGAAAAAATAGAAGGTCTTAAATAAGATTTATGAATTTACACCATGAATGATAAAAGTCATAAGTTTTGTTCGGATTAAACCTCAACTTTGTGATAATTAAGATATTATCACTTACGACTAATGAAAAATAAACAATTGAAAAATACAAGCATCTTTCTATTGATAGTTCTGTCGTTCTTTTTAGGCAGAGAATCTAAACAGTTGAATTCAGTAAATGAAATTCAACCAACATTTGTAACAGATTCGTTTCAGGTTGATTCAAAGTATAAAGTAGATAAGTTTTATAACACGTTACAACCGGAAAGTAATTTAGATATAGTATATCGTTGTGGGCAAAGTAAAATATACCACCCAACAACAAGCCATGCCTCTTTTAAACGCTGTAAATCTAAAGTATATAAATTGACTATTGAAAGAGCAAAAGAATTAGGGATGCGTCGCTGTAAATGCAAGTATTAATTAAGAAGTATTAAATGACAGATGTACAGTTACTAGTAACTATATCCCTTCGTTGTATGCCATGTAACAAAATATAAAAATGCTAAAAATACATTTCATAAATGTCGGAAAAGGAAATTGCACGGTAATTGACTTTCCAAGCGGAAATCTTACTGTAATAGATACAGACAATTCTAGAAACAGTGATGAAAATGACTTGACAGACCCTGTAGAATTTATCAAAGCAAAATTCCCAAACAGGGCAATTTTTCGGTTGATAATAACACACCCAGATATGGACCATTTATCAGGCATGGAAGAGATTGATGATAACTTCTCAGTTATTAATTTTTGGGATACTGAGCATAACAAGAAGTTAAGTGATGAAGATTTAGACAATGCTCCTTATTATGAAAAAGAAGATTGGAAAACCTATCAAAAATATCGCAAAAGTGAAAGTGACCCAAAGTGTCTTTTCTTATATCGCAATGGAACCGGTGACTATTGGAATAGTGATGGTATAAAGATACTATCACCATCAAGATCCCTAGTGAATATGGCAAATGACTCAGGAGAGTACAATCATTTAAGTTATGTGCTTTCAATCAATTATAACGGATACAAAATCCTTTTAGGCGGAGATGCTACAAAAGCCGCTTGGAATGAAATCTTTGAAAGCGTGCCAAAAGATGATTTAAAGGTAGATTTGTTCCTTGCTCCTCACCATGGCAGTACATATAACGTTAACAAAGAAGTCTTTAAGCATATTGACCCTGATAATATTGTGGTTTCAGTAATAAAAAAAGTCGACTATGACTACGATTATTACTCAAGTCTAGCTAATAACAAAGTTTTGTCAACTAAACATTACGGAACAATCTCATTTCATATAAATGACAATGGGAAAGTAGAACATATTTACGTTGAAAAAAATGCAGATAAATAGATATGATAAAATTAGATACATATTCAATAAAGGCACGTGTTTATCCAGCATTAGTTGTTCTTTTACCATTACTTGTTCTTGCTATATATTATATCACTGATTTTAAAATTTATTTTCAATATATAACTGCGATTCTTTCTGTTGGCTTTTTATCATATCTATTGGCTCAACTTGGACGCGATAAAGGAAAACTTAAAGAAGAATCTCTTTTTAATGAAATGGGTGGAAAACCAACAACTCAAATATTAAGGCATTCGAATTCTTATTTAGACGATACAACCAAAGCTAAGTATCACAAAGGACTATCCTCTAAAATTCAAGATATTATTATCCCAACTAAAGAACAGGAAGTAAAAAATCCTGAAAAGGCAGACGAAATATATAATAGTTGTGCTAAATTTTTGATTTCAAAAACGAGAGATACATTCAAGTTTAATTTATTGTTTAAGGAAAATATAAATTACGGTTTTCGAAGAAATTTGTGGGGAATGAAGTCATGGGGAATAACAATTCTTGTTTGTTCTTTAATTACCCATATTCTCATAGTTACAGATTATTTAACAAATATTTCTTTTAAACCAACAAAGGACATTTATCCTTATTTAGCATTTCTATTCCTAGGACTCTTTTGGCTTATCGTAGTCACTAAAAAATGGATTAAACTGACAGCATTTTCATATGCGGAAAGATTGTATGAAACAATAGATGAAATATAAAACACGGCATACAACAAAGTGGAT
>Ga0209633_10005571_pt1 | contig 11011 bp, 11 predicted proteins | sample Cruoilmetagenom1_FD_187290 | JGI IMG/M metagenome (GOLD analysis project Ga0209633, IMG submission 187290) | Oil polluted marine microbial communities from Coal Oil Point, Santa Barbara, California, USA - Sample 1 (SPAdes) (version 2) | ecosystem: Environmental > Aquatic > Marine > Oil seeps ... | reverse complement strand
GGGGGGGGGAGCCGTATTTGTTGGAGGTATATAAAATGCACTAGAAAGTTGATGGTTTTTATGTTACTTCTTCAATAATTATAAATTGGGGGAACTATGACTTCTACACCTGCAAAAGTTAACATTGAAGGCGGAAGCTGGATAAATGGATTGCAGTTATTTAACATAATGCAAACCTCGGCACAAACGAATGCTATAAATCAGCAAACAAGGGATTTAAGCCATGCCTATAGTAATGTGCAACATACACTCGGCGAAATTAGCGATGTTCAATATGAACTAGCATCATTGGCTCATAAGCAGCTTGATGTTCAAGAGAAAACGCTCAACGAAATTAAAGTGCAAAATAAACGCACGGAACTTAAAGATTTAAAAAATGATATAGAGAAAGAACTCAAGCAAACCGTATTTGAGTTTAGAAAACAAGCTGAGCGGATTAAAAAAATAGATTTAGCTATTGAACGGTTTTTTCTTTTTAAGGCATGTTTGAATTCTATGAATGGATTGATGGAACCATTCAAGTACCTAAGCGAAATTCAGGACAAAGAATATCATTCGTCCACTTGTGAATTAGTTGAAGAAGGGATGCTACAAGCAAAAGAGGAGCTGACGAATGAAGATAAACTATCAATCAATATTTTAAAAGATATTGTTGATAGAATTAAATTAGCCCCAAAACACCGCAAAAAAGGCAAGGCCGTCAAACGTATAAAAACATCTAAAAAGAGGTTTGTAACGCTCGGACGATCTACACTATTCCTAATTTTTTCATTCGTTATCTTTGGGGTGTTTACGTCTGATTCACAAGGTGAAGATATTACTACGCTCGATGGGTTCTTGGCGATTTTATGCTTTATCGCACTTATTTTGTTTGCATTTGCATTACTCCGCGCCATTTTTTCTAAACTGTTTTTCGCCTCCACACCTGAGAAAGATGATATAAATGGGGATGTTGGTTCAGAAGAAAAAGATATTGGTTTGGGTGATACCATTTCTGAATTAAGGAAAAAAATTGTTGCGTGGCTCAGCAATTATCCAAATTTAAAAAAAGAATTTTCACCTGACAACTTTATTTACCCTGCCCAAAAAAACTTTCTCATGTTAGTTCGACAGAAACAGTTGGTTATAATCCAGTGAATAAAACCCCGCCAGTGAAGCGAAAAACAACACTGGAAAGTAAAAGTAAGGAAGCGGCCCGTTCCATGGGTGAAAAAACAGGGCGTGGTCTTGCACGGCTAACATTAAAACTATTTATGCAAAAAAAGTAGCATATGTTAGTTGATTTAGATTTACCATCAGGGGAAACCGTTCGTTATATATATCTCAGAGATGTTAAAAACTTGGGAGATATGATTTACCTGCAATCAATTAGGTCTGGTCGGCTCAAGGAAGATTACCAAACTTCAAAAACATACAAAGCTATGGAGTGGCTTTATGCTATACAGCTATCAGAAGAACTAGATGAAATGACATTTGATGCTGCCCTTACGCCTCCGAGTTCTCGTACTGATGCAAAACCATACTTGGAACAGATATTGGCGACACGCGATGCAATAGATTTTTCAAATAGATTCACTAGAAATGGTAAATGTAAATCTGCAAATGAGCATAGCGTGAAGGAAATGTTGTCAGAATTTATATACCAAAAAAGTGGCGATGAATGCAAGATTGGTTCATTGCTAATAGTTGATGATTCTGTGGCTTCAGGGACTACTATCGCCACAATAATACAGCTACTTAAGGACAATGGAATGCGCGACACATGTAAAGTTACTGTTGCAAGCCCTGCGTGGCTTAAGGCAAAGCCAACGAATAAACCCCACCGATTGTTTGACCAATAAGGGTTATCATTTGAAACAGCGACTACCCAACTAAATGTCAGAGCAGGGCAAAGTGCTTTTGGCATGCCATTAGCGCAACCATGATTAACCTAAACCTTACTGCGGTTCATTCATCAGATGGGCGAGCATGGGCGAGACATTTAGGCTTGGCAAACATCTTATCAATCAGATTACAATCGCCCATCCGATGATTGGCCCGCGTAAGCATATTTGGGGATGTGAGGCTCGGCCAGAATCAACGGCACTTACAGAGACGCCATCACCCGACCAAGCGGAAAATACGCCATTATAGAACGTGCTAAAGATTTTTCGCTTGTGCCTTGGCGAGATGTGCTGGAGCAAAATCGCGGCAAAGTAGTGTCGGGTATCATGCGTGGTAACGCGATTTCTTGGACGCTGAATAAGGGGCGGGAGATTGGTTAGGTTGGTTTAGGTTTAGGGGTAAAAGTAGCTATAAGTATTCGTCTTGATTGTGTTATGATTGATGTTGTTTTAAATGTTCTTGATCCAAAGGAAACCACTTTTAATGTTAGTGAATTTAGAAATCGCATGTTATCCCTAGTTTGAACTTTGAAACGGTGTTGAATTGCTTGTAAATATACTCATTCTTGCCAGCGTACTGCTATCGGCATTTATACTGATGCTGCCAAGGCTTGCAAATGCTAAGGGTTGGAAGGCTACCATAACACCGCTTGCTTCTATTATTGGTAGCGGTTTTCTTGTTCTTGGCCCAATTCTTGACGCATCGTATGGCAAGTTTGCGCCGCTTGTCATGGCGGGGCTGTGTTTGTGCGCCTATCTTTTTGGTTCTGCCATTCGGTTTAACATAGTTCAGATCGAGATTGCAGCGGGTAAAAGAACGCCGCTCACATTGAAAATAGAAACCATTTCAGCGTGGGCGCTAGCCTTTGCCTATATTATTTCTGTTTCGTATTACCTTAATTTATTTGGTGCATTTGCCGTGAGCTTAACCAGTGTTGATGACCCGTTCCATGCTAAGCTTTTGACATCTGGGATGTTACTTCTGATTTTAATGGTAGGCTGGACACGGGGTTATAGTGCGCTTGAGCGCATGGAACAGGTTTCAGTTAGCATCAAGCTTGCAATCATTGCGGGCTTATTGGTAGGGCTTGCCTTGTTTTTCTTCAAACAAGCCTCCACCCATGAACTACTTTTGAACCCTGCCACACAAACGGGATGGGCGGGTGTCACTTTGGCCTTTGGGCTTATCGTGACGGTGCAAGGCTTTGAAACCTCGCGCTATCTTGGCGATGAATATGATGCGCAGACCCGCGTTAAATCCATGGCACGCGCCCAATGGATATCTACACTCATTTATATGGTCTATATTGGATTTCTTGCCTATATTTTCGAGCCATCAGCTATCAAGCTTGATGAAACGGCTATTATAGACATGATGGTTATTGTTGCCCCCATTCTTCCTGTGCTCCTCGTGGCAGCGGCGCTTAGCGCGCAATTTAGCGCGGCGATTGCCGATACAAGCGGCGCGGGAGGATTGTTTTCAGAAGTATCAAATAAAAGATTAAAGCCGAAGCAGTCCTATGCGCTCCTTGTGGTGGTCGGTATAGCCCTGACATGGAGTGCAAATATATTCGAGATTATCAGCTATGCGTCAAGAGCCTTTGCCTTTTACTATAGCCTACAGGCAGGTATTGCTGTGCTTGGCGCAAAACGTACGGGACAATATGGTCATGTTATTGCTTATGGTGCATTAGCTATATTGGGTGTTGCAATTGTTGTTTTTGGTATGCCAGTGGAGGGCTAAAATGTCAGGTTTATGGCTGCTCACTGACAATTTTTACGGCCAAATCTATGGCTTTATTTCGGTGGCGGAGCACATGGCCTTTTGGGCGTGAATCTAGGACACCTAAATGCCGCATTGTTTCCCTAGCTTGTCCATGAAGTCCAGAGATAAGGCAGGCTTTAGTATTTTTGGCTGCCGTCTCTAACAACTCCTGAATGGCGATAGCTGTGCTCGTATCAATGTGAGTGACATTCGAAAAATCGTAAATCATAACTGCATGTCCGCCTACTGCTGCAATGGCGCGCGATGCAAATTCTCGTGCAGATGCATAAGAGAAGTAGCCTTTTAAAAATACAATGCCAATCTTACCGTCATGGTGCACCAGAAGTAGTTTTTCTCGTTCACTGAGCTCATCAACGTTTTCTGGGTCTATTTCTTTAATACCGCTAAGCTCCTCTTCACTCATCCAACTCGCTGTAATAAAACTGGCAAGAATTAAACCGACGGCAACGGCCGTGATTAAGTCAACAAAAACCGTCAACCCTAATGTCACAAGCATGACAATAACTTTTTCACGAGGGGCATGATGTAGATGTTTTAAATGATTCCAATCAATAATATCCCAACCAACTTTTAACAATATACCAGCAAGAACAGCATGGGGAATATGGGATGCTAAGGGGCCTAGCCCAAGAACAAGAGCTAGTAAAATCAAAGCATGTAACATGCCCGAAAGTTTTGTACGCCCCCCCGCACGAACATTAACGACAGTACGCATTGTTGCGCCCGCACCGGGTATACCGCCAATCAACCCAGCAGCCATATTGCCGATACCTTGCCCGATTAACTCGCGGTCCGGCTTGTGGCGCGTATGGGTAATTGAATCCGCTACCAATGAGGTCAGCAAACTGTCTATTGACCCCAAAAGCGCCAAAACAAGCGCAGGTTGTATTACGTCCTTGAGGTGCGACAAAGGAAATATTGGGGTATTTAAAGATGGTAATCCAGTTGGAACTTCGCCGATGATTGGTGCAGATGTTAAGAAGAAATATGCGAGTAAAGTGCCAACCAAGAGGGATGCCAGCGGCGCAGGAAATAGTGTTTGCAACTTTTTGGGCCACCATATATTTATGGTAAGTGTTAATAGACCTAATCCAAGAGCTTGGGCATTCATTTGCGATGCAATGTCGCCCCAATGCCCAATTGCACCAACAGAACCGCCCTGGGCAATTGGTAGGCCAAAGAGCGGCAAGATTTCTATGATAATAATAATCATGCCAATGCCAGACATGAAGCCCGAAACAACTGAATACGGGGTAAAATTGATAAAGCGCCCAAATTTAAAGACGCCAAATAGAATCTGAATGCTTCCTGCGAAAAATACTATGGCAAAGGCTTCTGGTAAATTATTTGCATGGGTCGCTACTACCGCAGCCATTACAACGGTCATGGGTCCCGTGGGACCGGATACCTGGGACGAGGTGCCGCCAAATAATGAAGCAAAAAAACCAACCGCAATTGCTCCGTAAAGCCCAGCCATGGGGCCGAGGCCTGAAGCAACGCCAAAGGCAAGCGCTAAGGGCAGGGCAATTATAGCAGCCGTCAAACCACCAAAAACATCTCCGATAAATGTTGTTGTTGGTGGTTGCGTGCTTGCTATAGTCATGGAAATTTATCCTAGTACACTATGTGTGCTTTTACCCTAGTTCAGTTTACTATAGCTACTTTATGGGCGACCACAATATCCTTTAGGACAGATAGTTCCAATATATTATTCTGGTGCATTTTGTTTAGAACGTCCTTCATGGATAAGACAGCAACGAGCTCGGAACTGTCTACTATAACCAAGTGCTGAATATTGTGTTGTTTCATTTTTAGAAGCGCGCTACTTAAACTGGTGATGCGGTTGCATGTTATCACGTGCGTAGACATATATTGATGAACGTGGGCGCAACTCATCTCAAAGTCATCAGTAGCAAGAGCTTTAACAATATCATGCCCCGTTATTATGCCGACAAGCCTGTCACTCTTGTCGACCACCGCTAAACCATTCACACTTTCTTTGTCCATAACTTTGATGGCTGTTATGAGCAAATCAGCAGAATTGCATTTATTGAGAGGAATTTGTTCTTGTTTAATAATAGCCTTGATTGACATGTTTGTCTCCTGACAAAATTAAATGAATGCTATCGTTCCAGTGCCATTAGCCTCATAAAGCATCAGAATTAGATCATGAGAAACTGCCGAAATTCCTAAGAGGGCTGTAGCTAACAGCCATTTCACATTTTGTTTTATTTTGAGAAGGCCTGAAGTAAGGGCTTTTACCTCAGCGGCAGTTAATCCTTTGAGAGCATCTTCTCGCATTTCGCTTGCCACAGCCCTTAGCTCTTCCAGTAGCTTGGAAGCCTCGGGTTTTAAAGTAAGGCAATTGGCACGCCGATCATGTAGGGCAGGTTTGCGTAAAATAAACCCGCGCGCCTCTAATCGGTCAACAAGCCTACCCACCGATGCCGAGCCAAGCTCCAACTCCGTGGCCAAGTCCTTTTGCGTAATGTTTGGTGATTGTTCAATAATGCCCAGTGCAAGCCATTTAACCCGAGTCAAGTTATGGCGTTTCACACGACTGTCAATATCATGCCGAAGTAAGTGGGCAACATCATGAATTAAGGTTCCGAGTAAATCTTCGTGCTTTGTTATCATGCCTTGCCTATAATAAGTATACCTATTATAGGCAATTTAATTTTTGTTAATTCTCGTTTGAGTTTTGGCTTTCTAGCCATTGTTTGAAAGCAAGTTAGGCCTCCAATGCCCGATTTACGACCTGTATTATTTATTGTTGGTTTGATGATTGCGGGCCTAGGCAGTGCTATGTTCATTCCGATGTTTGTAGATATTGGCTACAGGAATGAGGGGTGGCAGGTTTTTGGTATTTCAGGAATACTTACAGTCATATTTGGCATGATATTAGCCTTCACGACCTATGTACCCAAAAATTATATGCGGGCGCGCGGTGCATTTTTACTTACGACAACATCTTGGATAATACTTGCTCTAGTCGGCGCGATACCATTTATGTTTCAGGATCACAGTATGTCCCTAACAGATGCATACTTTGAATCTATGTCAGGGCTAACGACAACAGGCTCAACCGTTATGACAGGATTGGATGATGCCCCTGAAGGTATTTTAATCTGGCGGGCGATGTTGCAATGGTATGGCGGCGTTGGCATTATTATTACGGCATTAGCTATACTTCCGCGGCTTAATATTGGCGGTATGCAATTATTTAGAACCGAATGGTTTGATCCTATGGGCAAAATATTGCCCCGCGCGGGACAAATTGCCTTGGGTATCGGCATTGCCTATATCGGTCTTACAGCTTTGTGTGCCATTGGATATATGCTGACAGACATTAATGCGTTTGATGCAATTTGCTTGTCTATGACAACGCTCTCCACAGGTGGGTTTGCCAATTCCGATGCATCTTTCGCCGCTTATGCGGATCACGGTGCTGATATAGTTGCCAGTATTTTCATGGTTTTTGCAGCTATGCCGTTTGCGGCCTATGTCTTAGCAATACGTGGCAATTTGCAAGGAATCTACCGTAACCCTCAAACCAGAGGTTTCTTGTTTCTACTTTTTGTCCTGATTGTCCTCATGGTGATTTATATGAAAATGAATGGTCATGTGTCGAGTGCCCATCCGATACGTCTCGCCATGTTCAATGTTATTTCTGTGATTACAGGTACCGGGTATAGCTTTGGTGATTACCAACTCTGGGGGCCATTTGCGGTTGGTGTGTTCTTCGTGATTATGTTTGTCGGAGGTTGTGCCGGCTCAACATCGTGTTCAATTAAAGTTTTTAGATTCCAAGTTGCATTTGAAGCCCTAGCGGCGTATCTAACTACGATGGTGCGTCCCCATGCCATTTCGCCAATGCGATATGGCGGTCGACCTTTACCGAAGACAACAGTTTATGCGGTTATGTCATTTATCTTTGTTTTTATGCTCTGCTACGCAGTTACGGTCGTCGCTCTCTCTATAATCGGGCTTGATGAAATAACGGCACTTTCATCTGCAGCAACAGCCATTACCAATGTCGGGCCTGGCCTTGGTGATATTGTTGGGCCCTCTGGGTCTTTCCAGCCTTTACCGGATTCTGCCAAATGGGTAATGTCCCTTGCAATGATCGTTGGAAGGCTTGAAATAATACCAGTACTTGTGGTACTGACGCCTTCATTTTGGCGTGCGTAAAAATTAATACAAATTGTAAAAATGCAAACATTAAAATAGGGTAGAATATCAATACTGACCACCAAATCGACAAGCTAGCTTTGCATGGAGTGAGCACCAGAAAAAAGAAAATCTATTCTCGATTCGTACTAATAACTTGATTTTACTCTGTTGACAGATTAAGCGCCCGAAAACTGATTGCCTAAGGACATGAATTTATAAGAGACCATTATGGCTTTATTACCTAAATTAACCTCACGTCGTATCCGCCTCAGAGGTACGAGGAATTTACACGGATTGGCGTTTTTTATAAGTGAAAAACGCTGGCTGTTTTTGGCCTTTATATTGGGCGTCATTTTGTATTTTTTGCCAACTCCAGATGGTCTGACAGAAAATGGGAAAAACGTCCTGATCATGGCGATAGTTGCAGTGGTTTTATTTGTGACGGAACCTGTTCCTTTGCCCAGTGTCGCATTATTGATTATTGTAGGTGAAGTTTTGCTGTTGAAACTCGATTCCAAAGAGGTCGCGCAGTCTTTGATGAGTGATTCCGTCTTGTTTATTATGGGCTCGCTCATGTTGGCCGTGGCGATTGTCAAACAGAAACTCGACACACGTATCGCATATCTAATAGTAAGGATGACAGGTACTGGCATATTACGAATTTGTATGGGTGTTACCTTTGTATGTGGTGTGCTGGCATCTATTATTGGCGAGCACACAGTTGCGGCCATGATGTTGCCAGTGGCCGTAATGCTTGTAACACTGACTTCTGATACACCCAAAGAAGTTAAAGGTTTAGCAGCTGTATTATTGTTCTCCATTTCATATGGATGTGCGATTGGCGGTATCGGGACGCCTTCCGGCGGCGCACGGAATGCGATTATGATTGGGTATTGGAAAGATTTTTTCTTTGATCCAACCAACCCTGAAACGCGACAATTCTTAGTCAGCTATATCGATTGGATGAAATATGCCTATCCGATATTTCTTATCCAAATACCACTCGTAGCATTGGTATTGTTTCTCACATTCAAACCAGAGCGTAAAACATTGAACCGTGCGGTTGCGAAATTACGCAAACGTATTGAAGAACAGGGGAAGATGTCCAATACCGACTGGATGACCGTTTTCATCTTCTTCCTCACTTTGCTTGGATGGATTTTTCTTTCTGGCTCATTGGGCCTAGGCACAGTTGCCATTCTGGGGGCAATGGTATTTTTGTTTTTGGGGCTTGTTCGGTGGGAAGATTTAAATTCTGGTGTTAACTGGGGAGTTGTGTGGCTTTATGCAGCAACGATCTCATTGGGCGTGCAAATGCAAAATACGGGGGCCGCAGAATGGGTCTCTACGTCATTCTTAAACATACTTGGGCCGCTGCATGCGGATCACGGATTATCTTTGTCTGCAGCCAATGCAGTATTCACGACACTAGTCACCAATACCATGTCTGCGGGTGCAGCCGTAGCTGTCTTAGGGCCTATATCTTTGCGGACCGCAGAGCTCGCGGGTGAAAACCCTTTGACTCTCGGTTATATTACAGCGATTTCTTCGTCTTTTGCTTATTTTACCCCAGCTGCCCATCCGGCCTTTATGATCGTTTACGCATCGGGGTATTTGAAGGCTAAAGACTTTTTAAAAGTTGGGGTCCGAATGGCGTTAATGTCTATGTTGGTCTTATTGTTGGCATCAGCAATATATTGGCCGCTGTTACAAGGTTAGGAGATCATTATGAATGTAGATATTGAGAATAATGAAGCAGAGATAGATGCTCCAAAACGGTTCCAAATATTACTTTGTATTGATGGTTCAGAAGAATCAAAGCGCGGTCTCAGATATGCCGTAAAAATTGGGCAAGGGAGTGATGCAGATATAACAATTTTATACGTACGCCCCATAGATAAGGGAATGCGTCATACGATGAATTTGGCGCGGCAAAATATGTTGGACTGGGGGTTTGAACTTCCTGGAATGCGTGCGCTTAAAGACGCCCGAGACCAATTAGTTGATTTGGGTTTTCTAGGCGAAAACTGGAACGAGGAGAAGGTTCGCAAACGTGCCTATGGCGACCCTATTGGTGATAGTATGAAAATGTACACCAATGAAGAGGGTAAAACAGTTTCGATTAAAATCATGGTGGCTCCATCAATGGCGGCCGGCATATTAGATGAATGTGAGCTCAATAATTACGATTTAACCATTCTCGCCTTGACCGGTGAAGGTGCGGCCAATGTACGCGGGAAAATTAAATGGAAGACGACGCAAACGGTCGTCACAGAACACCATGGCTCTGTTCTTTTGGCGCGCGGGATAGCGGAAAATCGTGGCCATCTCATCTGCGTCAATGATGAGAAATCAATCGAAGCTGCGCAGCATGATGCTCTTTTAGCCTCTAGATGCGATTGCCCCGTCTATTTATTCTCCGTAGCTGAAACCGAAGACAAAATTGAATCTGCAAAACAAGCGATTGAGAAAGCGAAACAAGCTATTGAGAGCGCAGGTGTCCAAGTTGTCGATAATTGGGTGGCCGTTGGTAACCCTGCTGATGAAATTATTGAGCACGGCAAAGACTTTTCCGTAATTGTAATGGCCGATAGTTCTGTAAAGGGATTTCGACGTTTTTTCCAATCAAGCGTTGCTTATGACGTACTGCAACACGCCTATAATTCAGTGATGATAATACGGTAATTACGCGTCGTAATATTCTGGACTTGTCACGGTTTAGTTCCAGCTTGTTATGAGTAATAACAGCCATCAAGGAGAACTATTAGGGCCAAGCAACATAGCTAGGGGAGCGTTGGCCTTCGGTCATGAACGGATATTCTTTGGCAAAAGCATCGGCGGCTTTCATGAACGGGTGCCCGTCTTTTAGATTGCCAGCACGGTGTTGCCCTATCAATCGGTAATACCAATCTTCGGCAAAATGCTTTGCATCGGTTAGCAATGCTTGCTTGGTGGAGGCACGGCGGTTTTTCCCGCTAAGATATGTAGAACATTGCCAATAACGTGAACGGTCACGCTTATAAACGTGTACTTTTCCGTCCATTATTGTGTGCTTTTCCATCATATTTGCCTGTAATCAATATAGGCAATGTAGTGTGTAAGGGGTGTGTAAGCAATCAAAAGATTTTCGAGTAACTGTTGAAACTAGCTAAATCATTGATTTATAACG
>Ga0209633_10005570_pt1 | contig 11013 bp, 9 predicted proteins | sample Cruoilmetagenom1_FD_187290 | JGI IMG/M metagenome (GOLD analysis project Ga0209633, IMG submission 187290) | Oil polluted marine microbial communities from Coal Oil Point, Santa Barbara, California, USA - Sample 1 (SPAdes) (version 2) | ecosystem: Environmental > Aquatic > Marine > Oil seeps ... | reverse complement strand
ATGTCGGCGGCTAAAGAAAAATTGTTTAATTTGAACAAAAAAGCGTTAGACTCACTCATAGATTTTGGAGAGGAAGCCGATTCATTAAGAGAGATCGCAAGTTTTATCGTTAAGCGTATTGCTTGACCTAGAGCAGTATTGCTTTGTATATACATAGGTACAATCACAAAGCCCCGCTATCTAGAAACATTACCAAGGCCATAAATTAAAATACATGTTATTTGACAATATAAATACACCTGCCGAATTAAAGAGTCTGTCAATTGAAGAGTTGCCAGCCTTATGTGATGAGGTGCGCCAGTATTTATTGCAGTCAGTATCAGACTCTGGTGGTCACTTAGCTTCCGGTCTTGGTGCGCTTGAGTTAACCGTTGCGTTACACTATGTGTATGACACCCCTAATGATCGATTGATCTGGGATGTTGGACATCAGGCTTATGTGCATAAGCTATTGACTGGCAGAAGAGAAAAACTCAGAACCATAAAGAAAAAAGATGGTTTATGTGGTTTTCCGCGTCGTGAAGAAAGCAAATACGACGATTTTGGCGTAGGTCATTCCAGTACATCTATTAGTGCTGCTTTGGGTATGGCATTAGCGGCAAAACAACAGGGTATTGATCGTCATTCTATAGCAGTGATAGGTGATGGTGCATTGACCGCTGGTTTGGCTTACGAAGCCTTAAATCATGCGGGTGATATTGATACAGAAATGCTAGTCGTATTAAACGACAATGATATGTCTATTTCACCCAATGTAGGTGGCTTAAGTAAATATCTGGCACGATTACTGTCTGGTAGTTTTTATTCAACAATGCGTGAAAACAGTAAGAAGATTCTTGCTAATACTCCAGTCATGAAGCGCTTTGCCAGACGCGCTGAAGAACACACTAAAGGCATGATCATGCCTTCTGCAACGTTATTCGAAGAAATGGGTTTTGTGTATTATGGGCCGGTTGATGGTCACGATGTTATCGAGCTCGTTAAAATACTGGAAAACATCAAAGATATTAACGAACCTAAATTTCTGCACGTAGTCACTCAAAAAGGTAAAGGTTACGAGCCTGCAGAGAAAGACCCCATTGAATATCACGCAGTTTCTGTTTTTGATTTGAATGCAGGAGTACAGAAGTCTAATAAGCCGAGTGCGCCGACGTACACGCAGGTATTTGGTCGTTGGCTGTGTGATATGGCCGCTAAAGAAGATAAGCTGGTTGGTATAACCCCAGCTATGCGTGAAGGTTCTGGATTAGTAGAGTTTTCTAGGGCGTTTCCTGATCGTTATTACGATGTGGCGATTGCAGAGCAACACGCAGTGACACTAGCTGCGGGTATGGCTTGTGATGGTCTAAAACCTGTTGTAGCAATTTACTCTACGTTCTTGCAGCGTGCTTATGATCAATTGATACACGATGTTGCACTTCAAAATCTACCTGTGGTATTTGCCATAGATCGTGCTGGTTTAGTTGGTGCAGATGGGCCTACCCATTCAGGAAACTATGACCTTTCATATTTGCGTTGTATTCCAAATATGATTGTTATGGCGCCAAGTAACGAAGATGAGTGTAGGCAGATGCTGTACACGGCCTATCAACAAAATGGCCCAACGGCTGTACGTTATCCTCGTGGTAAAGGAATAGGCATCGAACCCCAGCAAGAGATGCAGGAATTGCCATTAGGTAAAGGTGAAGTTCTACGCAAAGGTAACAGCATTGCTATCTTGATGTTTGGCTCATTGCTGGAAGAAGCAACAATTGCAGCTAAGGCCTTCGGAGCGACTCTAGTCAATATGCGTTTCGTTAAACCTATCGATGAAGATTTAATCAGGACTTTATCTGAGTCACATGAGTTGTTTGTGACACTTGAAGATAATGCGATTAAGGGTGGTGCCGGTAGTGCGGTAAATGAGTTTTTGCATGATCAAGATATTTCAATCCCTGTATTGAATTGTGGTATCCCTGATGAATACATAGAGCATGCGACTCGCGAACAACAGCTCGAAGAAATTGGCCTTGATGGGGCTGGTATCGTTAAGCAGATTGGTGAGTTTAATCAGGGTAAATACTCTGAACATCTTAAAACTGCCTAGGATTAATTCTTCAAAACCCACTTACTTTTAAATACCCTAGCTTTGCATAAAATATCATTAAAAGTAGGGGGGTGACTTTGTTTTATTAAATCTCTAATTAACTAAGCTCTAATTAATTAGAGAATAAAGTATTGTCTATCTAATCATCCTCCAGGTGATTATCTGAGATTCAAAATCATGATTTATCTAAAATTGCTCTTAGCCATGTTGATATGGGGTGGTACTTTCACTTCAGCGAAAATGTTAGGTAATGAGATGGACCCGATCATTTCAGCGCTGTTTCGTTTTGTACTTGCGTCATCTGCATTATTATTAATTGTTTTATTTAAACATGGAAAACTTCCTAAGATATCCAAAAAACAGTTTTTTGCACTGCTAGGAATGGGGGCAACCGGAATTGCCTCTTATAACCTATTATTTTTCTATGGTTTATTACATGCGGAAGCGAGCAGGGGGAGTTTAATAACAGCATCCAATCCGGTATTAACGGCAATCGCTTCAATATTTTTATTCAAGGAAAAATTAACGCCAGTTAGATTAATAGGGCTGGTTTTATGTGTTTTTGGTGCATTCTTAATTATATCTAAAGGCGATTTCAGTATTTTATTTAATAAGGGGATCGGTATTGGTGAACTGGCTTTTATCGGTTGTGCGTTTAGTTGGGCAATATATACCTTGATTGGTAGATTTATTAGCAATGAATTATCTTCATTAGTTGCGATCACTTATGCCAGTTGTTTTGGTACGGTTTTTTTATTGGTCGTCGCTTTGATTTTTAAGCCTTTATCAATCGTATCTGCAGTAAATAATCTTAATTTAACCGTTGGGTTTCATCTACTTTATCTGGCCATTCTGGCAACTGTTATCGGGTTTGTATGGTTTCAAGAAGGCGTGAAAGTTTTAGGTGCAGCTAGAGCCGCGGTGTTTATTTATTTTATGCCTGTGAGTGCTGTTTTTATTGCTTTCTTTGTTCTGAATGAGCAGTTGTCGTTGGTGTTACTGACAGGGGCAGGTTTAATAATCTCAGGCATCTATTTAGTAAATAGAAAGCCAGCAAGCTGAATTATTAGTGATTATTATAAAAAAGAGCCTATAAGTAGGGGGGTGACATTAAGAATATTACTTTTATTTCTTGCATAAAAAAACCACCTTAAAGGTGGTTTTTTTATTAAGTTTCTAGCAATGTTGTTTTAATGGCCAATGATCTGACTTAAGAAAGCTTGTGTTCTTTCATTCTGTGGATTGTCGAAGAACTCATGTGGGTTGTTCTGCTCAACGATTTGGCCTGCATCCATGAAGATTACACGGTCGGCAACTTTCTTTGCAAAGCCCATCTCGTGCGTTACACAAAGCATGGTCATGCCTTCTTCGGCGAGTTCTACCATTACGTCTAATACTTCAGAGATCATCTCTGGGTCAAGTGCTGAAGTAGGCTCATCAAATAACATGATTTTTGGATTCATACATAACGATCGAGCAATAGCTACACGCTGTTGTTGGCCACCAGATAACTGCCCAGGGTATTTAAGTGCCTGGTCAGGTATCTTTACACGCTCTAGATATTCCATCGCAGTTGCTTCAGCTTCTTTCTTAGGGATTTTACGAACCCATAATGGCGCTAATGTTAGGTTCTCTAAGATAGTTAGGTGAGGGAACAGGTTAAAGTGTTGGAATACCATTCCTACTTCTCTGCGTACCGCTTCAATATTTTTGATATCTTCGTTTAGTGCAACACCATCAACCGAAAGGCTGCCTTCCTGAAATTCCTCAAGGCGGTTGATACAACGGATCAAGGTAGATTTACCAGAGCCTGATGGACCACACACAACGATTCGCTCGCCCTTGGCTACGTCTAGATCTATATCTTTAAGCACATGGAAAGTGCCATACCATTTGTTCAGACCCTCAATTTGAATAATAGAATCTGCATTCTTTGTTCTTGCTTCAGTTGTTGACGAGTTATTGTCAGACGTTGTCGTAGTAGACATAAAATTTCTCCGAATATCTAATTAGCTTCTTGAGTGGCCAGTATTGAGTTTCTGTTCGATGTGTACGCTGATACGTGACATTGTGTAACAGAAAACCCAGAACACGAACGCTACAAACACATAACCTTCTATGTGATGACCGCCGAGCCAATTTGAATTTTGCAATGCTGCTTGAATAGTACTTAGTATCTCAAACAATCCGATGATCAATACCAAGGTTGTGTCTTTGAATAGAGCAATAAAGGTATTCACGATATTAGGAATCGAAATCTTTAGAGCTTGTGGTAACACAATCAGGCGCATGGTTTTCCAGTAGCCTAAACCAAGTGAGTTGGCTGCTTCAACCTGTCCTTTTGGAATCGCTTGTAAGCCACCACGAATAACTTCTGCCATATATGCTGATTGGAAAAGTGTAATTGCGATGAAAGCACGCATTAACTTATCTAATTGAACGCCAGCAGGAAAAAATAGCGGTAGCATTACAGAACCCATAAAGAGGATCGTAATTAACGGAACACCACGAAATAACTCAATCGACGAAATACAGACAACTTTCACAAATGGCATTTGAGATTGGCGACCAAGTGCCCAAATGATGCCGATAGGTAGTGACATTAAGATGCCAGCAAATGCGAGAAGGATGTTAAGTGAGAATCCGCCCCATTTGTCAGTACTTACTGTTTCTAGTCCTAGGCCGCCATACATTAGCCATATAGAGATTAAAGGGTAAACTAGCAAGCTAACCCAGCCTACGCGGCGACGTAAGTGCTGAGGCAGAAAGAATTGCATGACAACAACTGCAACTAATCCGATTAAAGCTAGATTAACTCGCCAGCGAAGTTCCTCAGGGTAAGATCCATAAAGTAACTGACCAGACCATTGTTTAATGAAAATCCAACATGCGCCAGATTTAGTGCATTCATCTTGTGTTGTTCCAACCCAATTGGCACTAATGAAAGCCCAATCTAATACAGGTGGAATAAATCGAATAATGATGTAAGCAAAAAATACCGTTAATAAAGTATTAACTGGTGATGAAAATAAACTTTCCTTCATCCATGCAATTGGACCAATTGCACTTGAAGGCGGTTTTCTTGCTTCTATTGGTGTAAATGTATTATCCATAGCAATAGCCTCCTAGCGCTCAACGAGTTTAATACGAGCGTTATACCAATTCATAAACATGGATAACGTTAAATTAATAAATAGATAGACCATCATCGTCATAAATACGATCTCTACAGCCTGTCCGACCTGATTTAGTGTCGAGCCCATAAATACCGCAACTAAATCTGGGTAACCGATTGCCATTGCTAGCGATGAGTTCTTAATCAAGTTTTGGTACTGACTGTTAAGTGGAGGTACGATAACGCGAAGTGCCTGTGGAATTGTTACAAAACGTAATACCTTCGCATGAGGTAAACCTAGTGCAGCAGCAGCTTCTACTTGCCCATGTGATACAGACTGAACACCTGCACGAACGGCTTCTGCGATAAATGCTGCAGTATATACAGACAAAGCAACCGTTAGAGCAACAAGTTCAGGGATCAACGTCATACCACCTTTAAAGCCGAAGCCTTGCAGTTTTGGTACTTCAACAGATGCTGGTGAACCCGCAATTAAGAAAGTGAGTAAAGGTAAACCAATTATCAATCCTAACGTTGCCCAAAGAGTTGGAAAGGGTTGTCCTGTGTTTTCTTGGCGTTTTCTGGCCCAGCGGCTTAAAAAGAAGGCGCCTGCAATGGCTGCTAATAAGGCATAAAACACAATGCCAGCACCATCAGACCAGACTATCTTCGGAACTGATAAGCCTCGTACATTAACAAATATCGAATCTGCAACAGAGATGCTGTCGCGCACGCCCGGTAATGTTGCGAGTACCGCAAAATACCAAAAGAATATTTGTAGTAAAAGAGGGATGTTACGAAACGTTTCTACAAAAACTGTTGCAACTTTAGCGACTAGCCAGTTAGAGGATAAACGAGAAACACCAACCAGGAAGCCCAGCAAGGTTGCAAACACAATACTAATGGCCGAGACCAAAAGAGTATTTAATAACCCGACAAAAAAGGTTCTTCCATATGAGTCAGTGGCTTCAAAAGGAATCAGTGATAATAATATATCAAAGCCTGCAGCTTGGCTCATGAAACCAAAACCTGTACGAATGCCCCTCGCCTCCATATTCGTCATGGTATTGTTGTAGATGGTGTAGAAAAAATACGCGAGTCCCAAAAACACGATAACCTGAAATACTACTGAACGTACTTCTGCACGATTATAAAAAGCGGCTTTGGGAGTTGCGGAAGAGTTTTTTGATTTGTTAGTTTGCATATATTTAAACTATCGTTGATTAACTCATTTGTGCGCTCTGAAAGAATTAAGCGAACAGAATTTTAAGGAAAAAATAGCCGACAAAATTAAGGGGTCAAATGACCCCTTAATTTAGCATTTGCAATTATCGCATTGCTGGAGAGTAAAGGATTCCACCTTTGTTCCACTGAGCGTTTAAGCCACGTGAAATTTTAAGCTGTGAGCCCATGCCTACATTGCGCTCGAAAGACTCAGAGTAGTTGCCAACCTGTTTAATGATCTGATGAGCCCAATCTGCATTGAGGCCTAGTTTTTCACCTAGATCGCCTTCAGATCCTAATAGACGCTTTTGCCCTGGCTTACCAGATTTAGCCATTTCATCTGCATTTGCAGAAGTGACGCCCTGGAACTCACCTTCGATCATGGCGTTAAGTGACCACTTGACGATATTAAACCATTTGTCATCGCCCTGACGTACTACTGGTCCTAATGGCTCTTTAGAGATAACTTCTGGTAATACTACAGCGCCTTCTGGGTCTTTAAGGCCAATACGTAGCGAGTAAAGCTGCGATTGGTCAGAAACCAGAAAGTCACAACGACCTGATTCAAAACCAGAGCGAGTCTGATCAGAAGTTTCAAAAGTAACAACTTTATACTTCATGTTATTTTCACGGAAGTAATCAGCAATTGCTAATTCAGTAGAAGTACCTGCCTGGATACATGCCGCAGCACCATCAAGCTTAAGTGCGCTATCTACGCCCAACTTCTTGCTAACCATGAAACCGGCACCATCATAATAATTCACACCAGCAAAGTTTAGGCCGAGTGAAGCATCACGGGTTAGTGTCCAGGTTGTGTTGCGAGGCAAGATGTCGATCTCGCCAGATTGAAGTGCTGTGAAACGCTCTTTAGCCGTTAATGGCTTGTAGCTAACTTTTGAAGCATCACCTAAAACAGCTGCTGCAACTCCGCGACAAACGTCTACGTCTAGTCCGCTCCAGTTACCTTTTTCATCTTTTTGAGAAAAGCCAGCTAGGCCAGTACTAACGCCACACTTTAGCATTCCTGCTTTTTTAACATCTTCTAGTGTGTCAGCTTGTACATTTGTGCTAAATATAGCAGCAGTTACAAGACCGAATAAAACGCTTTTTTTCATGGTATACCTCGTTAATTGTGTAGGGGGTTAAAATGCCGCGCAAAAATAAAGATTGAAATTGTCATATAGCAATTCCAATACCTAGTATTAATTATTCGCACGAATGCATCTTACACAGAGTAAAGACTATTTTTCAAGCTTTGTCAGGTTTATTTTTATTCTTTATAAAACAGTATATTAGTATGTACTTATGGCGTTTTTAATCTAGTTCATATAATTAAGTAAAATTACTTAATTTTATTGATATAAAGAGCCTTAAATAATAAAAATTGAACACTTTGTCGATTTAATGGCTCTTAATAGTTGACGCGAGTTGAAGTTTTGTTTTTGACGTTTAAATTACGTATACTGAAACTTTTTCATTTCTTGGGCATTTTTAAAGCCAACTTTCATTCAGGATTTAATGTAATTATGAATAGGACATCCAATGATGAGCAGCCTTCTATTAATACTAAAATAGACAAATTAGAAAATTCAGTAAAAGAATTGTTGGCATATTGTCACAAACTCTCAGAGCAGAACGATGCCTTTAAGCATAATAATCAGCAGTTAATGCTAGAAAGGTCAGAGCTTCAGGCTAAAAATGACAAAGTACGAGGTCAGGTAGAAGCCATGATGGAAAGACTAAAAGCAATGGATAAGGCATCCTAAGTAATATAAAGGAAACAGGGGAAGCAATCATGAGCAGAGAAACAATACCCGTAACAGTTAGAATTCAGGAAAAGGAATATAAAATTTCTTGCCCAGAGGGAGAGCATGAATCTCTATTGATTTCGGCTAGAAGCGTCAATGAAAATATGCAGAAAGTCAGAGAAGGCGGTAAAGCCTTAAGTGCTGATAGAGTTGCAGTAATGGCAGCCATTAATATCGCCCATGATTTAATAAAATCAAATAGAGAGCCTAAAGTTGATGCTGCAGTTTCAGATAGAATCGATGATATGCAGCAATCTATCGATCAAGTCTTACAATCTGTAAATCTTTAGTTTACCATTATTTTAATTTCGTAGTTATTAACCTCGTCAATCTACATTTAGGTCATCCATATATGTTAAAGAAATCTAAAATTACAGCTTCTTCATTACTTTTAACTTTGCCGATACTGATTATATCTAATCAGGCGTTAGCTAAACCTTGGTTAGATGCTGGAGATATGAAGTTAAGACATGAGCTACAGCTGTTATCAGATGCACGTTTACTAGATTCTCCATTAACTACTTGGCCACTAACTACTAAAGATATACATGAAAACTTGAGAGAACCTATTATAGATTCTCCTATGTTACCTGCATTAAAAGAAGCTTATGCCAATGTGAAACAGCGCTTAAAAGAAGAGGATTACAATTCTAATTTTAAAATAACAGGTAATGCTCGATCTAAAGAATTATTAATTAGAGACTTTTCTGGAGAAGGTAGAGAAAAATATTCATTATCTTATGATGGAGAATGGGGAACCTCATTTATTGATCTTCGTTTAAAAGCTACGGTAGCTGACAACACGGATCATCCTGATGATAAAGCCTTTCGACTTGATGAGTCTTACATAGCCGGTGATTTAGGCAATTGGAAAGTAACTGTAGGAAAACAGTCGCGGTACTGGGGGCCCGGATGGGATGGGTCACTAATTCTATCTAATAATGCTCGACCAATACCCAGTATTTCAGTAGAAAATGTATTGTCACGACCTGAAGCAGATGACTTTTTTCTTTTGCGGTGGTTGGGTACAAGTAAACTACATGCGTTTGTTGGACAGTTAGAATCAGATAGAGGTATCCCTGATGCAAAACTAATTGGTACGCGATTTACATTTAGACCTTATAAGCCCTTAGAAATAGGTCTACACAGGACTATCCAGTGGGGTGGTGACGGGCAGGATGAAAGTTTTTCTGATTTTGGTGAGGCATTCTTTGGGTTAAACGATAACAGTCAGGATGACTTGTTGGCTGGTAATAGTATTGCTGGTCTAGATTTTAGGTGGAAACTTCCAGTTGGTGGGCAGAGCAAACATTATTCGGTATATGGTCAATATATAGGTGAGGATCGTGCCGCAGGTTCTGTATTCTTAGGTGATGAAATATTCATGCTTGGTGGTTCAGTTGCTGGTTTTTCTGAGAAACTAAAAGGATCTTGGAGGGCTTATATAGAGGCAACGGACACGAGTGCAGGTAGCTTTAAAGGAAGATCGAGGAATAATATTGTATATAATCATAATACTTATACCGATGGTTATAGATATTTAGATGTTTCTATGGGGCATGGAATAGATTCAGATAGTAAGATGGTAAGCACTGGTTTAATCCTGAGTCAAGCAAACGGAAACTTCTGGCGTAGTTGGATTAAGCATGCAAAATTGAATGAAGATGGTATTGGAAATAATCCTATCGCTCAAAATGGCAGAAAATGGACAGATGTTGGGTTGAGTCTTAATCGAAATTTAAATATTGATACGAATGTAAATATGGCTGTTCAATATGTAATTGATGATCGATATGATGATAAAAAAGAGTCTGACTTGGTTTTATCAATAGGGTTTACTAAATCCTTCTAGTTATTTAAAAAGATGTACTAAATATTCGAGATCTATTTAGAGACTGTAGACTAAAGTGTGTATCTACCTCACAATCTTGTAAGGTAGATACTTAAGAACAAGAAAGAACTAACAGCTTTAATCGACAAAGCTAGCAAAAAAATAATGAGCGAAGAAGATACAGCAAAAGGCATTAAATTCATTCGCAAATACTTCTATGAAAAGTCATTCGATGCCTAACATGACGACCTTTATAGATTATATTAGACACACAATAAGTTATTCATCGAACTCTCATTACAGGCACTCATGCAAAACTGTCTATTCTTATAATGGCTTTTTAGATCTTTAGATACCCTCGGTCGTATCGGGAGTTTTGAACCTGAAGTCATCAAGAAGTGCCCTACGCGCTTGCCACTGATGGATTCAAAAAATTACTTACCTGTATGCCAAAGGGTAAGTGCACGAGAAATCACCTAGACGCTTGAAGGACTCTATGATAATCGAAGTCTCTCCAACTCTGATTTCATGCCGTATTGGCTGATTTGCTTGAACGGTAGTCCCGAACTTTGGACGATGTCTATGCCATCGTTTATCTGGATTGCATTGTGGTAAAGGTTCGTCAGGATAAGCGTGTTATCAATAAGGCAATCTATTTAGTCTTGGGTATTAACATGGAGAGGCACAAAGAGTTATTAGGGCTTTTGATGTCTGAGAATGAAAGCGCCAGGTTTGGCTAGGCCGTATTAACCGAACTACTCAATCATGGCGTAAAAGACATACTAATCACCTACATTGATGGTTTAAAAGGCTTCCGGATGTAATAATGCGGTTACCCAAAAAAACCAGATACAGCTTTGTATCGTAAACATGGTCCTTAACTCTGTGAGATAAGCAGCATAGAAAGACTACAGCGTCATTGCTACTAACCTTAAACTTATTTAACAGT
>Ga0209633_10005568_pt1 | contig 11014 bp, 9 predicted proteins | sample Cruoilmetagenom1_FD_187290 | JGI IMG/M metagenome (GOLD analysis project Ga0209633, IMG submission 187290) | Oil polluted marine microbial communities from Coal Oil Point, Santa Barbara, California, USA - Sample 1 (SPAdes) (version 2) | ecosystem: Environmental > Aquatic > Marine > Oil seeps ... | reverse complement strand
AATCCTGTCCATATAAATATCATACCACTCCTCGGGCGATACCTTACGCTCACTTGTGACTTTCCCATACTCATCAACCTGTCTTGCCTCCACCATTTTCAGGATCTGTTCGGGCATCACATTCCCGCAAGAGTGACAATGGCCCATATCGGCATTCACATAGTTACTGAGTTCCTTGAAGTAGCTTATGGCATCAATGGGATTTCCCTTGTAAATCACATACCCTTCCTTATCAAGCACCAGGAACCTGTCGAAGAGCTTATAGATATCTGAGTGTGGTTGATGGATATTAACAATCACCAGTCTTCCTTTTAGGGCCTGCTCCTTCAGAAGCAACATCACCTTTTCCGAGCCCATGGACGAGAGTCCGGATGTGGGTTCATCCACAAACAAAACCAATGGTTCCCTGATCAGCTCAAGGGCAATATTGAGTCTTTTACGCTGTCCACCACTGATAAACTTTTTCAGAGGGTTCCCCACTTTCAGGTGCTTTATCTCCTCCAGGTCCAGATCCGTAAGAACCTGATGGACCCTCCTCAGCAGTTCTTTTTCAGTCAGGTTGCTCAGACAGAGTTTGGCATTAAGATAGAGATTCGTAAAAACCGTCAGTTCTTCCAGCAAAAGGTCATCCTGGGGAACAAAACCAAGAATTCCTTCTATCTCAGACTCTTCCTTGTGAATATCATAGCCATTGATTGTAATTTGTCCCGAATGCGGCTTCAACTTTCCACTCAATATATTGAGCAGGGTCGACTTCCCTGTCCCGCTTCCACCCATGATTCCGACCAAATTGCCAGACTCTTTGCTGAAGCTGAATTTTTTTATCCCTTTATTGCTGTTCTTAAAGCGATACTCAATATCCTTTGCCACAAAGGAAATCTTTGTGAACTCCTTGACACGATGAAATTTTCTGGAAATATCGCTGTAATAAACCGGGCTGATCAGCGATCCTGTAATTAAGGATCCCTGTTCCAATAGTTCAATTCTTTCAGGAATAACTGGTTGCCCGTTCAGGAACAGGTTCATGTTGCCCAGGTATCGAAACACAAATGTGTCTGTGCTGGCGTGATGCAGGATGGCGATCATGCCCTCCAGGTCCTTCTCCCTCTGGTACCTGATCCCCTTTACCTTAGGTAACTTCATACTGTCAATTACCATGATCTGATCCTTATCAATGGCGTTGTATGCATTCAGTACAAAGTTCTTCGTGTTATCATGCTCTGTCCTTGAGATATTGAATGAATCGGCTATGGTCCTGATAAAGGCAAGCTCTTTGGCGGTCATTACATCATCTTCATTGATGAATTCAACCAGTCGTAGAAAAACGATGAATTTTTCGGGCTGGAGCAGACTCCTGTTTATCTCCTCAGTAATACACTTCAGCTTCTCCGAATCAGAATGGGTTTGCCTGTGGTGCCTGATTTCACCACCAAACAGATCGGGATGATGAATTTCCAGGTAACGATCAAAGACAAGCAGATATTTATTAATCAGGTTAGTTTTCAGGTATTGCCTGAGAAAAGCTTTAACAATTGACCTGGCTTTGAAAGAAACACCATCCTCTGATACATTGGCTATTATTGCAAATAGCTGTAACAGCGCATTTAATACGGCCTCTTTCATTATGTCTGATCAGCCTTTATCGGCCGACACTGTTCTATACGATACTGCTGCGCAATGTCTCCACCAGAGCTGAAACTTCGGTCAACTGCTCACCGGTCAGAACATCTCCAACTCCTTCATAGAATGACTGAAGTTCGAACAAGCCCTGGTATAAATCAGTCACCTCCTCCACATCTTTGACAGGTTCAAGAATAGTGACCAGTTGATTCAAAGAATTCTTTTGCTTTGCAAGCGCTTCGAGAAAAGATGCATTGTCAATTGCTTTTGTCGCAACATTAGTGGTGATATAGATCCCTTCTATCCAGCTTCCGCATACTACCAGGCGGGCCAATACATCCTGCTGATTATCAACCAGATAATTCCATGTATCCCCAAAAGATTCCCCAACAATCTGAATCAGGGAATCGCGGTTATCTATATTTTTCTCAATGCGCTCCGCATATTTAATATTAAAGGTGGTCGAAATCCCAAGATCATCAATGAGGGTCTTGGATGCTTCCAGGTAATTCATGGTTCCCTGCTTCATCATATAGGTGGTTGCATAACAGAGGTCCGTTGCATATATACCAAGGTTCAGCACTTTATCGCGCTGAGTGATGTACTCATCTGCCTTTTCTGGGCCATTGGAAAGGGACAGTATATAAGGTGCTCCTGACTGGTAAATGAGCTTTGTAATCTCATAGGATGTGGGAATTGGATAACCGGAAAGATCTTTTACCACTTCTTCCTTTGTGGCAGACTCCTCATCTGGTGAAACTACATCTTCCTGCTTCTTCTGTGTTGTGTTGCAAGCAGAAAACATTAGCAGAATAGAGACCATTAATCCTATTACAAGTATGCCTGGTTGTTGATACAGTGCCTTTTTCATGGTTAAAGCATTTAGTTTGATTATTGTGTTAGGTTCCAAAACGATAGACAATTTATGAAAAAGCAGTATGAATAAAAAATTTCCTGCACTTTCGCGATGAATTGATCGTTAAATATAAAATCTTATATCTTTGATAATGCCTGCAGTATAATTCAGATAACATAAAACGTTTCATCTTGTTCAAATGAGTGTGATAACCTTATATCTGATTTCGATTTATTCACTCATCCCGGTGACAGCCAACGATCACTATTTGTCCGACTCTCTTGCTTCGCAAGCTGAAGAATGGCTTCTGGTCGATACCCTGGACCTGAATTTATCCAGCCCCTGCTATGATGTGAGTTTTTATCAGGATGATATTATTTTTCTGAAACCCGGAGAAGCAATAAACTATCGTACTCCGCTTGATCAAGCTGATCCGGCAAGTGCCAAGCCTCTTTTTGCAAATAAACAATTCTTCGGCTCTCCGGCCAGCTTCTCATTTCTTGCAAACTACAGTAAGGGGTATTATACCAGATCCCTGAAGAATGGAAAGTATGGAAGTTTGGGGAAAATATTTGAAATGTCCATAGAAGACCAGAAGGTTTTTGACCTCAGGCAACTTTCCTTTACGGCTGATCTGTACCGTTACATTCATCCTGCTGTCTCCTCGAATGATTCAGTAATGGTCTTTTCATCAGACCGGCTTCCAACGAGCGGGGGACTTGACCTTTTTGTCACCAAAAACACCGCCGATGGTTGGTCCGCACCCATAAGTCTGGGGGAGGAGATCAATTCCAACGGTCATGAAAAATTTCCTTTCCTGGATAGGGAGAACAATCTCTGGTTCTCCTCAACCGGTCACTCAGGATACGGTGGATATGATATTTTTTTCTGCCCCTTCAACGGGCAGAGTTGGGACCATCCCCGGAACCTGGGAAGATCGTTTAACGGTCCGGACAATGAACTGGGAATATGCTTTCATCCTGAGAATCAAGTGGCACTTTTCTCCAGGACAGATCCATCAGGATCAGGAGGAGTGGCGCTCCGAGTCAGCCTGAAAAAGGCCTCAATTACTGACTCTGTTATGGAGGAAGCATCGCCCAGGACGATCTCTCTGATTCTGCAAACCCTCGCCGATCCCGCCATACAGTCAATCAACCGTCCTCAAGCTGAACCAAAAAAAGAACCAGTACAGCCCCCGATCAGAAATGAAAATCAGGAACCTGAATTGCAATCTGTTCCGGACCTGGTCACTTTCCGGGTCCAGATCAAGTCCAGTGATAAGGCAGAGAGCACTCCCTCTGTAAGCATTGCCGGGAAAAGCTACATTACGAATGAGTATTATTATAAGGGTTCTTTCAGGATAACGATCGGACAATTCGAAACAGTTGTGGAAGCAAATGCATTCAGACTTCAGTGCAAAAAGGCAGGGTTCGAACAGGCATTTGTTGCAGCTTTCCGTGGCAATAAAAGAGAGACGAACCCCTCGGTTTTTAAACAATAGATTCTATGCTTCACATCGTCGACCACCCATTGATCCAACACAAGCTGACCCATATTCGAAACAAACATACAGGGACCAAGGAATTTCGCGAAAACGTAAATGAGATTGCCGGATTAATGGCCTACGAAATCACCAGGGATATCCCGCTCCGCAAAATCGAAACCGAAACCCCACTGACCAAATGCATGACAAGTGAACTTTCCAGGGACATCGTACTTATTCCGGTGTTAAGGGCCGGACTTGGCATGGTGGATGGAATCACCAGTCTGATTCCCATTGCGAAAATCGGACACGTGGGTATGTACCGTGACCATGCTACTCTCGAGCCACATAGCTATTATGCAAAGTTCCCCTACCGAATAAAGAAAGCCATTGTCCTTGTTCTGGATCCCATGCTGGCCACCGGAGGAAGTGCCAGTGCCACCCTGGATAAACTAAAAAGTGAGGGAGCAAGCGATCTGAAACTGGTCTGTATTGTGGGTGCCCCTGAAGGCCTTGAGCGGGTCAGCAAGGATCACCCTGACGTTGATATATTCCTGGCTGCCCTGGATGAAGGTTTGAATGAGCAGGGATACATTGTCCCCGGTCTGGGCGATGCCGGCGATCGACTCTTTGGAACCAACGATTTTCCGGAGCAAATCTAATCCGTTCTCCATCATATAATTTAACTTGTGATTAACAGTTGACCTGAACAATTTTATTTATTTTGGGTCTAAATAGAAAACAAATACTGTTATGAGAAAGTTAGTAATGCTTGTAGCCCCGATGTTTGTAAGCGCACTTCTTTTTGCTCATCCTGAAGAGCCCACTGCCTCAATAAAAGCTGATGTATCCTGGCACACAGTTACTATAATTGATTATAAACCCGGAACAGTTGATACAGCCAAAGATTTGATTAAGAAATTTGAATCTGCCTCTCTGGCAGCTGGTACTCCTGGCCCTGTGATATACTGGTTTGATACCGGAAAATACGACATGGTACTAACCTGGAAATTTATAGGCGAACCAGCTGACATAGAAGATGGCTGGAGCCCCGATGGTGTAATCTGGAAAAAAGCACTGGTGAAACAGGAAGGTTCTGAACAAGCAGCTAAGCGCTTGCAGGATCAATATATGGAATTGATCGCCTCCAGCGTTACCAACGTTTCCCGCATGGCAAAATAGCTTCTATACAAAACCTATTGCTTTTTTTGATATAAGGCCATCCGCCATAGACGGATGGCCTTTATCATTTGTTGCATATATCATATCTCGCTTAAAACCTGCATTGAATTATATCCTATTTTATTATAAATTTACTCCTATACCCCACATCCTTATGAACAAGAGCCAAAAGCAAAAAAAGTCAGCCAAAACCAGCAGCAATTCAGATCAGACAAGACTCAATAAGAAGTTCTATTTCAAGGAGCTAGAGGAACTTCAGCTCGAACTGGTGAAGCTTCATGAATGGGTTAAGTCAGAAAAACTTCGTGTAGTGGTCCTTTTCGAAGGTCGCGATGCAGCCGGAAAAGGAGGAGTCATCAAACGAATCAACCAGCGATTGAACCCAAGAATCTGCAAGGTAGTAGCCCTTGGTGTGCCCACAGAACGCGAAAAGACCCAATGGTATTTTCAGCGCTACGTGAGCCATCTTCCGGCTGAAGGAGAGATCGTCCTTTTCGACAGAAGCTGGTACAACCGGGCTGGTGTGGAGCATGTGATGGGTTTCTGTACAGAGGAAGAGTACTGGGATTTTTTGCGCTCTTGCCCCCGCTTCGAAGAAATGCTGATTCACTCGGGGATCATCCTGATTAAATACTGGTTCTCCGTAAGCGATGATGAGCAGGAAAAACGATTCCGTGAGCGTATCGCAGATCCACTGAAAAGGTGGAAATTCAGTCCAATGGACCTGGAATCGAGGAGCCGGTGGATCGAATACAGCAAGGCCAAAGATGAGATGTTCTCCTATACAGACACCAAAACAGCACCCTGGTTCGTAGTTAACGCTGATGAAAAAAGAAGGGCCCGCCTGAATACTATTCATCATTTATTGTCCTTGATCCCCTACAAGGAGATCAAGCATAAAAAAATCGACCTGCCTCCCATCTCCATGGAGGGATATGTCAGGCCTCCCCTCTCGGACCAGACCTTTATTCCAGAGGTATATTGAAAATTTGTACTATGTTTGATTAAGCCAACAAAACTGAAATTATTTACCTATGAAGACCTTACTGACATCAGCGGCATTTATATGCCTTTCCTTATTGGTACTCTCCTGCAACACCGAAAGAAAGATTGAACTCTTCAACGGACAGGATCTGAAAAACTGGAACATCATTGTGGACAGTAAAAACGGAGAACCTAAAGACCTCTTTTATGTTGAAGATGGTGTTATAAATACCCTGGGAAAGCCTTTCGGTTATATCCGTACCAAGGAGTCTTACAGTAATTATACACTACACCTGGAGTGGAGATGGACCGAGGAGCCTTCCAACAGTGGCGTTCTAATTAATGTACAGGGCAAGGAAATGATCTTTCCTCACTGTATTGAATGCCAGTTGATGGATGGAAAAGCAGGTGACATTGTTCTGATGGGAAAAGGAGCTGCTATCACCATCAAAGATTCCACCTACATGGTTAGCTCGGAGCAGAACCGCTACCTGGTTATTCCAAAATTTGAGGAGAGCAGTGAAAAACCAGCAGGGGAATGGAACAGCTATAAGATCACCTCAAAAGATGGAAACCTGGAGGTAATTGTGAATGGTGTTCTGCAGAATATCGCAAGCGACATGTCCCTTTCCGAAGGAAATATTGCCCTTCAATCGGAAGGGGCTCCCTTGCAATTCAGAAACATCTATCTGCAGCCGCTATATTGAGCCACATTGAATCCTGCCTTATAGCAGTAGCGGCTTCACCGGTATCACGCCCTTCCAGTTCATCTGAGGCCAGAAACTTCATATACATTTTGGGATAAATAGAAAGAATTTTGTTTACTTTTGCGCCTCACAATTTAACTCCTTAGAACAATAAAATGGAACAGATTAAACTAGATGTTTCAAGGGTTTACGATTTCGTTTCAGCAGAAGAAATCAAAGTGCTTTCCGAAGAAACCTTATCAGCACAACAAACTCTTTATCAAGGCGATGGACAGGGAAACGATTATCTGGGATGGCTTCATCTTCCTTCGGAAATTGCCGAGGAGCAAATTACCCGCATTGAAACCGCAGTAGCCGGATTAAAAGAAAAAACCGAAGTTCTTTTGGTAGTGGGAATTGGAGGATCCTACCTGGGTGCCCGGGCAGTAAATGATGCACTGGCACACAATTTTTCTCTCCTGAAGAAGGGCCAGAAGGCTCCCCATATGCTTTTTGCTGGGCACAATATCGGTGAAGACTATATGCATGAGTTGCTTGAACTGCTCGATGAACAGAGTTACTCCATAGTGGTCATTTCCAAATCCGGAACCACCACTGAACCTGCACTGGCATTCCGCATCCTTAAAAATCATCTTGAAGAGAAAGTTGGAAAGGAGGAAGCCCGGGACCGGATCATTGCTGTCACCGATTCCAGTAAAGGAGCACTCAGACAACTAGCAACAGATGAGGGCTACCGCTCTTATGTGATTCCGGATAACGTGGGTGGAAGATTTTCGGTTTTTACCCCAGTGGGACTGATCCCGCTGGCCATATGCGGTGTGGATATCCGAGAATTGGTAACAGGTGCTTTGGATATGAGCAAAAACTGCGATCCCTCCCTGCCATTTGAAGAAAACCCTGCTGCCCTTTATGCTGCCACTCGTAATGCACTTTATCGTTCGGGAAAGAAGATCGAACTTATGGTAAATTATCACAATAAGCTTCATTACGTATCGGAATGGTGGAAGCAACTATATGGGGAAAGTGAGGGGAAAGAAGGAAAGGGAATTTTTCCTGCTGCAGTGGATAACTCCACCGACCTCCACTCCATGGGACAATACATCCAGGAGGGTGAAAGAACCCTGTTTGAAACTGTTATCAGTGTGGAAAAGACCGACTACCAGGTAAAAGTTCCCGGCGATCCTGCCAACCTGGATCAGTTGAACTACCTGGAAGGAAAAAACATCGACCATGTTAACAAAATGGCAGAACTTGGGACTATCCTGGCTCACCTGGATGGTGGCGTTCCCAATATAAGGATCTCTGTTCCTGCTCTGAATGCCCATTGGCTGGGTCAGCTCTTATACTTCTTTGAGAATGCTTGCGGCATCAGCGGGTATATGCTAGGCATCAATCCCTTCAACCAGCCCGGCGTGGAAGCATATAAAAAGAATATGTTTGCCCTGCTGGAGAAACCTGGTTTCGAAGAGGAAAGCGCCCAAATTAAATCCAGACTGTAAACATTTTATCACATACAATGTTAAAGGACCGGGGAAAGCCCCGGTTTTTTTATTTCTATGAAAGATTTTTTTCCCAAGCTCAACCCCACTCTCAAAGGTATTACACTGGCTTTCCTGGCCACCCTGGGCATGGCCAATGTCTACGTTTTCTCCAAAGCTGCACTACTGGAAGTCAACTACTACCAGTTCCAGTTCTATTGGTTCGGCTTTGCGATGATCTGGATTCTCCCTTTTCTGACCATCACAGGGATGATAAAAAAAATCCCCCACCTGAGCAGGGCTTCCAACATCACACTGATCATTATCGGCATCCTGGAGCTGGGAGCCGCCAGTTTATTATTCCTGGCTATCCAGCTGGCTGATAATCCCACCACCATCTCTTTCCTCTCCAATCTCACCCCCATTTTCGTTACCATTCTGGGGATAAGGTTCCTGGGAGAACGTTTTAACAGCATGGAATTTATAGGCATCATCCTGACCATTGCCGGAGTGATCCTGATTACCTATACCAGGGATACATCCATTTCAGAATTTTTTGGTAAGGGTTCCGGCTGGATACTGGTCTCCTCTGTCTTCTCATCCATTAGTATTGTTACCGCAAAAAGCAGGATCAAGGATATTCACCCGGGAATCCTTACCCTGAATAGGGTCCTCATTATCTTTCTCTTTGCCCTGAGTGCCATGCTCATACGCCAGGAGAGTTTTGTGATTTCCTGGACAGCCACCAAAAACCTGGCCATCGGCTCACTGCTGGGCCCCTTCCTCACCGGGTTTGCCCAATACTCTGCACTCCGGTATATTGAAGCTTCCCAGACGATGATTATTCAGTCAACCAGAAGTCTTTTTGTCCTGGTGGGTTCAATGTTTTACCTTTCCATATTGCCTGAAACTATACAGTTGATCGGCGGACTTCTAACCATTGCAGGTGTAATCGTTATGATCTGGGGGAAGATGAGATATAAGAAAAAGGCAGGAACCTGATCGGATCCCTGCCTCTTCAAACTAGCCTAACTAAACACTATTAACTATTTACTCGGCTATCGCCTCATAAGCTAGGGTTCCCTAGGCACTATACCACCTCAATCTGTCTGGGAACCTTCTGAACCTCTTCCTCTTTCTTGGGCAGAGTCAGAGTAAGAATCCCTGCCTCATGTGTGGCTTTAATCTGTTCCTGATCGATGGTTTCAGGAAGCTGGAAACTCCTTTTGAATGCCTGGAAGTTAAACTCCCTGCGCAGAAAAGTTTGCTTCTGCTCCTTATTGTTCTCTTTTTTCTCGCTTGAGATAGTCAGTACATCATTGTCCACCTCCAGATTAAAATCTTTCTTTTCAATTCCGGGAGCTGCCACTTCAATGGTATATCCCTTATCGTCTTCAGACACATTCACTGCCGGAGCGGTACCCTTACCACTTGTGCTTTTAACTTGATTGAAAAAACTGTCGTTGAAAAAATCATCCCAGTAAGCTGGAACATAATCTCTGTTGATTTTTGCTAACATTTCTATTTCCTCCTATTTGTTTTGTTTATGTTTATGTTTAAAATCTCTGAACAGCATAGGTCAAACCATGTACCAAGAACAAAAACAATGGGTTTAGCTGTCATTGTGTCATGCTGCCGGTCTTTTTAAGTGTCATATTGACATGCACGACCCTGTGTGGACTGACAAAATGTATGGGGTGGATCAGGATGATCCCTTTCGAAGTGTTTCAATCTCTTTGAGCAAGGCGGCCTCTTTTACAACGAAGCGCTCATGGGCCTGCTGCAATTGCTCCATATTTTGCCTGAACACATTCTCCTGAACGGCCAACTCCTCAGCCTGCTTCTTGGTTTGTTCAAATAGTTTTCTGTTTTGCAGATTTGACTTCACTTTGGCCAGGGTGGTGGCAAGCGCATCTGACAGCTGCCTTATGAATTCAATCTGAAAAGAAGGCATCTCACCCAGTGAGGCCAATTCCATTACGCCCAGCACCTGATTATCAAGCAGTACAGGGACAAGAAGAATGGAAGAAGGCGCGTCCTCACCCAGTCCGGAACGAATTTTTATATAATCAGATGGCAGATCTGTCACATAGATCAATTCCTTTTCCATGGCACATCGTCCCACAAGTCCCTCTCCAAACTTAAAAGATCGAAGGATCTGTTTCTCCCTGTCAAAAGCAAAACTTCCAGCAACCTTCAGATAAGGATCCTCTTCATCTCCTTCATCCATTGAAATAAAAAGAGCCCCGACATCTGCTTCCGTATAGTTTACCAACTCCCTCATCAGCAAAGCAGAAAGGTCATGAAGATTATCCTCGACCTCTCTGAAGAGAGAGCTAAACTTGGCAAGACCCTGAGCTGTCCATGTGCGATTCTCCTCCTCACGTCGCCTGATTTCACTTTCCTTCATAGATTCCATCAGACTACCTTTCAGCCTGTTTAATGCATCTCCCATTTCATCCTCACTACTTAATTTCTCGTAACGCCCAGTGAAATCGCCCGTGGCCATGGACCTTGAAAAAGCTGCGATATCCTTAAGATTGGAAATATGTTTCTCCAGGCTTATCTCCAGCTGTCCGGTTTCATCCTGAACCTTACTGGCTTTAAAATTGGGAGTATGCCCCCTCATAAGCTCACCCACCAGACCTTTGACGCGGTCCAGTCGCTTCTTCAGCCATAAAAGCTGAATCATTCCAAAAAAGAG
>Ga0209633_10005567_pt1 | contig 11017 bp, 13 predicted proteins | sample Cruoilmetagenom1_FD_187290 | JGI IMG/M metagenome (GOLD analysis project Ga0209633, IMG submission 187290) | Oil polluted marine microbial communities from Coal Oil Point, Santa Barbara, California, USA - Sample 1 (SPAdes) (version 2) | ecosystem: Environmental > Aquatic > Marine > Oil seeps ... | reverse complement strand
TAAAAAAGTAGGAAAGCGTTTAAAGTGGATAGAATAACAGCAACAAAAACAGCAAAGATGGCGCAGGAGTGTAGCAAGGTTTTCCCTCTCTCTCCAGAAATTGAAAAAGCGATAGCAAATACAAATAGAGAAGCCTTTGTTCCTATAGGCTTTAGACATAATGCTTATAAATTAGATGCCCTACCGCTAAGCTCTGCTCAGTGGATTAGTTCACCTCTAACAGTTGCAATGATGACAGAATATTTAGTTCCAAGAGGAGCAGATAGAGTGTTAGAGGTTGGTTGTGGCAGTGGTTATCAGGCAGCGGTTCTTTCCCATCTATTTCGTGGTGTTTTTTCTATAGAGCGCATTGAGCCACTGATGCTTGAAGCAAAAGCACGATTTAGAAAATTAAACATCAATAATATTCACACAAGAACAGATGATGGACAAAATGGCTGGATTCAATACGCTCCATATGACAGAATTCTTTTTTCGGCAACAGCCAAAGAGATACCTGGAAAGCTTTTTGAACAGTTAGCAGATGGTGGGATACTACTCGCTCCAATGCAAAAAGGAAACAAACAGGTTATTACACGTTTTATGAAAAATGGCTCATCTATAGAAGAAGAAGAGTTGGACGAGTGTGATTTTGTACCTGTTTTAGATGGTGTTCAAAAATAGTTATTAAGTTTGTTATAGTAAAATAGCATTATATTTAAAGATAGGGTGTAACTATGGAAAATATGTATGGAATAGAGTATTCAAGACCAGAGGTTGTTCTATTACAAGATACAGGTATTGGTGTAGCAGAAACAGCTGCGAGAACTTGTTACGACTCATTTGAGAATAGTGAAAACGAAGTTATTAAAGAGATTGAGCATAATCTTCCAAACGCAGCAATGTGTGATGAACTGAATGATATTGAAGACTCTAAGCTTTTAGATGATTTAGCGTGGACATACTTTCACCACTCTATTTTAGAACACGCAAATCTCAGCTTTTTAGTTCGTGGAACTTCTCGTGGAGTTCTGCAAGAACACGCTCGTCACCGTATACAGGCTATTTCTGTTAGAAGTACACGTTATACTATGAGTGGAGTTATCAACGCTTTTGTAGCTTCAAGACATGGCGGAGACAAAGAATTCTTCATAGATACTGTGATGGGCTTTGATATGTTTGTTACAGCTGACAAAGATTACAATAGACTTGAAATCGGTGCTATTTATGATAAGTTAGAGTATCAGTCAAAAGTTGTTGATGATTTTCACTCTATTGCAGTAGCCAAAAGTTCTATCCCTTTTATAGCTGAGTATCAAGGAGATGCACAAAAACTTTTTGATGCACTTCAAGCAGGAAAGAAAAAACGTAATGTCGGTGATGCGTTTAAGCATATTATCTCTGATAACGTAAAAGTGGATATGGTTGTAACTTTTAATCTTAGAAGTCTAAAAAACTACTTCACACTTCGAGACAGTGGAGCTGCATTTTTTCAAATTCGCTGGTTAGCTCAGGAGATGATGAGAGTTACTCCAAAAAAATATTTAGACCTTATAATCAAAAATAAATCATAAAGGAGACACTATGTGGAAGGTATATTTACTGTCAGCTTTTTTATTTGCAGGATGCTCAAATATTGAGTTTAATGCAGCAATGTGTGACAAAATAGCTTCTGATCCTCACGCTACTATGCCTCAGGAGTGCAGAAACTACAGTGAAGAAGAAGCTGAAAAAGCATTTAACAAAACAAAAGATGAGAAAAAAGTTTCAGATCAAGATATAGAGTTTCATAAAGAATAGTAGTATAATTTCAAAAATTAATTAAAGGCAAGTATATGAGTTTAGAATCTAGAAGTAGTGTGTGTGAATTATGTGGAAGTAGTGAAGGTTTAAGTGCGTACGAAGTAGCTCCATCTGATGGAAGTGCAGAGCAGTCAGTTTTAGTTTGTTCAACTTGTAAATCTCAGATTGAAAACCCGGACACTTTAGATGAGTCACACTTTAACTGTTTAAATGACAGCATGTGGAGTGAGATACCAGCAGTTGCTGTTTTATCTTATAGACTGCTCAACGCTCTTGGTCGTCAAGATTTGGTAGATATGATGTATATGGAAGAGACGACTAAAGCGTGGGCTGATGCTGAGAGTATCGGTTCTAGTGATGATAGTGGTGTTATTCATAAAGATGCTAATGGTGTGACTCTTGCGGCAGGCGACACTGTTGTGATTACTAAAGACTTAGATGTAAAAGGTACTACTTTTGTAGCTAAACGCGGTACAGCAGTTCGTAATATAGGCCTTGTTCAAGATAATGCCGAACTAATTGAAGGTCGTGTTAATGGTGTTAAAATTCAGATTCTTACAAAATTTCTTAAAAAGTCATAATGAACGCAAGCGATAGATTTCATAAAATAGATAGTGATTTTCGTAATCCTTTTGCACGTGATAGAGATAGAATTATTCACTCTGGTTCGTTTAGAAAGCTTGAGTATAAAACGCAAGTCTTTTTAAATCAAGAGGGTGATTATTTTCGTACTCGCCTTACCCACTCTATTGAAGTCTCTCAAATTGCCCGATCAATCACTTCAAATCTTGGACTGAATGAATCCCTAGCAGAAGCAATTGCATTAGCGCATGACTTGGGGCACACTCCTTTTGGACATGTCGGTGGAGATACTTTGGACGAGTGCCTTAAGGCAGATGGCTTTACAAATGGTTTTGAGCATAATTTTCAGAGTTTCAGAGTTGTATCATCTATTGAGAAACGCTACAAGCAGTTTGATGGATTGAATCTCACGTTTGCCACTTTAGAGGGAATTCTAAAGCACTCATATCCGTATAGGAAAAGCTTTTTACCCGACTCTATTCATGAGCAGTTTAACCTTGATACACATCCATCTATAGAAGCAATGGTTGTTGATCGTGCGGATGAGATAGCATATATAAGTCACGATATAGATGATGGAATTCATTCAGGGCTTATCAGTTTTGAGGATTTAAAAGAGAGTGAGCTAATTCAAGAGATACTCCAAAAAGTTTCACAAGAGGGTGTTGGTGTTGAAAATGATGAGATGTTTCGTTATAGATTTAGCTCACATCTTATAAACCATCTGGTTTACTCACTTCTAGAGTATTCAAAAGATAGAATCCAAACAGGTGAGATTTTAAGCGCTACCCTTGATTCTAAGAGTGAAATTCCTGTAGGTTTTGAGCCTAAACTAGAAACAAAAATAAAAAAGCTCAAAAAGTTACTTTTTACCAAGCTTTATCAACACAAGAAGATAATGTTGAAGATGTATGCTGGAAAGCAGGCAATAAAAGGTCTCTATAGCGGTCTGATGGAAGAGGATAAAATGCTTCCGGATTTTTATTATAAACAGTTGAGTAGCAGAGAGAAACACCGTGTAGTGGCGGATTACATGGCAAGTTTAAGCGACAGATATGCGCTGTCTTTTTATAATGAAATGTACGGAAAAATATAAGTATATAGTTTTCTATATATAAAACTATATACTGTGCAAATATAAAGCAGTTTTTACCTTTATTATTGATGGAAAGTTTTCATTTTGGTTAAAATATAGACACTCATTATCTATATTTGAGAGACTTTATCAACTAAATCTTTTGTAGAGTTTTCTATGACTGAAATATTTTCTTTTATGCTGATTATAGAGGATTTTGTCTGCTTTATCGTCTCAATCTGTTGCTTAGTTAAATCTCTAGAGCTGTAAGCTTCATCTTTAATAAGTTGAGAGTTTTCCGTATCTTCTAGGCTTTTCTTATGGGTATCACTGATTTCTCTATTTACTTCACCTAAACTATCTTGTAGAGTTTTTGATATATCAACAAGCTCTAGTACATATTTAGCATTGGTTTCAACACTACCACTTGCATCTGATATACTTTGAACAATTACATTTACGCTTGCATTTATCTCAGTTAGAGACTTTTGCGTATTTTCAGCAAGTTTTCTCACTTCATCGGCAACAACCGCAAAGCCACGACCATGTTCTCCCGCACGGGCAGCTTCAATAGCTGCGTTTAGTGCAAGTAGATTAGTCTGCTCTGCTATATCTCCGATAATAGAGATAATACTCTTTATATCTTCTGCATTTCCTGTTAATGATTTAAGATTTTCAATTACTGTTATCTCTCCATCATGAGTCTGTATAACTTGCTCTTCTAAAATAGACATTTTAGAAATTGATGTATCTGTTTTTGAAGAGACATTTTCTAAACTCTCTAGTACTTCTGCTGAAAATACTAAGTTGTTTTCTGATTCATTTGCAATTGTATCAAGCTTATTTGATATATTGTCACTTGTTGTTTCTGTAATGTGAAAATCTTTTTCAAGTTTAGATATTGCATTTTTTAATTGTTGGAGTTCACTATCTAATTGATTAGATGTAGATGCTAATTCTGTCGCTTCACTTACTTTTGTTGTAAACGCATTTACAAGATTAATCATCTCTTGATACTCTTTTGAAAAACTAAGCTTCATATCTATTTCATTTCCGGCCTTGAAATTTGAAAGGTTATCTATGATTTTTTTTGCTACATTTACACCATTTTGTTTCTCATCCAAATCATGAATAACAATAACTACTGCTATTACGAGTTGTATTATTTGTGAGATTAAATTCTCTGTAAAAACGAAAGCATTTATTGCTAAAAGGGCTATCCCTATCCAATGAACGAGTCTCATGCGAAAAAAGAGTGAAGTCATAACTATCCCTTTGTAAAAAGTGAGTCATTATAGCATGGATTAGTTGATTTTGTGAAGTATATAAATAGAAGATAAACGAAAGCCCGAAGGCTGTCGCTTACAGGCGTGATTCGTAACGTCTCATCATATAAAGACGTTTAAGCATTTTCTTACGAGATGCAATTTTGAATTTCTTACGTTTTTCAGTTTCCGTTTCGTGGAAACGGCGAGCACGAGCTTCTGTAACTATTAAGTTACGGTCAGTCTGCTTTTTGAAACGTCTATAAGAAGCGTCAAAGTTGTCATCATGGCGTAGTACGATACCAGGCATATCACATCACCCACTTTCTTTTAAATTTGACTGAAATTATAGCGTAATTTTTCATATTTTCAAATTTAATTTAAAAGTTTCGTTTTTTAGAGTGTTACATCTAAATTGTTTTATTATATAATTAAGCAATAAAGGATTCTATTTTGGAATATATAACTCTATTTTTTGAAGCACTTGTGAGTCTTAGCAATGCAATGGCTCCTTATATTCTGTTTGGTCTTGTTTTTGCCGGTATTTTACATGAGTTAGTCCCTGAGACTATCGTTACAAAACACTTAGGAAAAGAGAGTATCGCTTCTGTTATTAAGTCTACTATTTTTGGTATTCCTCTTCCAGTATGCTCATGTGGGGTTATTCCTCTTGCGACAAGTATTAAAAAGAGTGGAGCAAGTAAAGGAGCAACACTCTCTTTTTTAATCTCTACACCTATAACCGGAGTGGACTCCATCCTTGCAACTTACGGAATGTTTGGCTGGGTATTTACTATATATAGAGTTTTTACATCTATGATAATAGCAATGTTAGCAGGAGTGCTGACAAATCTTTTTGATAAAACTGAGAAAGAGGTGAAACCTGCGTTTTCAGCACTGAATGTAGGAAATACAAATATAACTAAGCCATCATTTGCTGCAACAAACAGTTTTTCTCCATTAATAAATAAAAAAGAAGAAACGAAGAGTTGTTGTTCATCAGGTATGGGAGAGGGAGATAAGAAAACTCCATTTTCTATAACAAAAGCTCTGCGTTATGCATTTTTTACACTTCTGAGTGATATAGCAAAACCTCTTTTTTTGGGTTTAATAATTGGTGCACTTATAACAGTAGCCATTCCTCAAAATCTAAGTGATATATTGGTAGAGTATTCGTGGCTCTCATATATTATTGTTATAGCTATCGCAATTCCGATGTATGTATGTGCAACATCATCTCTGCCAATAGCAGCTGGTTTAATGCTTAGTGGAGTGAGTGCTGGAGCTGCGTTTGTATTTTTAAGTGCTGGGCCTGCTACGAATACTGTAACAATTGGCGTAGTGAAAAAAATGTTAGGCTCACGAGCTCTTTATATCTACTTAGGAAGTATAGCAGTTGGAAGTGTATTGTTTGGTTTAGGGCTTGACTATATATTTAGTGCTACGGAGATAAATCCTCAATCTTTAGTACACATGGAAGAGCATGCTGGTGCTATTGCTATGGTGAGCAGTGTAGTATTATGGGGTTTTGTGTTTTATTTTTTAGTAAAACCATATTTTAAGAGATAGTACTAACTCTTTGCTAACACTACTGTGTGATAATACCAACATCAAAACACAAAGGAAACATAAAATGAAAAAGATTACAACAACATTGGCTTTAGTAGGTACATTAACACTAGGTTTAGCAGCAGATGCTACAATAGACGCACAGATACAAAGAATTCAAAATGCACCAGCTGCCCAAAAAGTTCAGCTTATGAATGAGTTTAAACAGCAACTTGCTACTATGAATAAAGAGCAACGTCAAGAAGCTATTGGTAAAATGCAAGCTAAAATGCAAGAAGCAGGTGAGATGACTCAGGCACAAGTTCAAGAAAGAAAAAGAGAACGTGTTAGAGAAGCTCAAGAGGGTGCTGCTGGCGAGATGAATCGTCATCAGAATATGCATCAGAGACAGATTGGTAGTCAAGCTGCAGAGATGGGAAGTAAACTAACGGTAAAAATCCCTACGCACTAATAAAAAAATAAAGTCGCCTTTTGGCGATTTTAGATAGGATGATGTATGAAAAAAAATTTACTAATTATTATATCGGTGTTAATGACACTTAATTTATATGCTTATACTGATAGTGACATGGATGGTGTAGACGACAGTGTTGATAAATGTCCTAATACTCCGTTGACAGCCTTGGCAGACATTAGTGGCTGTACTACTAAAAGTTTAGTCTCACCTCACAGTTACGATGTTGTGGTTGGAGCGAATTACTCAGATTCGAATTATAAAACTTTAAACGCAACAGATACCTTTGCAACTTCCTTTCAAGCAGATTACTATTACAAACAATTTTCCTTTCAAGCATCAACTTCATTTTTTACTACACACGGTAGTGGGTATAATGACAGTGGGCTTGATGACTCTTTTTTAGGTGCTTCGTATAGACTGGATAAAATAAATGATTTCTCTGTTTCGCTTAGTGCAGGTGTTATTTTGCCAACTTATGACTCAGAATTAGATAATAACAATATGGACTATACTGGCTCATTAAATGTAAGCTATCCACTTAACAATCTCAATATTTTTGGCGGCTACACTCTTACTTTAGTAAATGACGATGATGTCGGTGAGATTACCTATCAGGATACAAATGCTTTTAACGGCGGTGTTGGTTACTATGTAAATGATAAATTATATATGAGTGCCTCTTACAGCATTAGTGACAGTATTTATAGAGGTATAGAAGAGATAGAAACTGCTACGCTGTATGGTTACTACTCTATAGATGAGACAAGATTTACTACTTTTAGTTATGCACATGGTCTTAGTGAGAGTGCGAGTGACAATTATTTTTCAGTTCGTTTAGGATTCCTTTTTTAAGGTTGCAGGTTTTGAAAAGACAGATACTTCTACTTGAAGATGATTATGAACTTGGAGAGACTCTTAAAGAGCTTTTAGAGTCTCATGATTATGAAGTGGATTTGGTTGAAAATGGCAACAGTGCTATTGATTCTTCGTATGATAAGAGTTACGATTTATATATTTTTGATATCAATGTCCCAGATATAAATGGCTTAGATCTTTTAAAAAGTCTACGTGAGGCTGATGATAAAACTCCTGCGATATTTATTAGTGCACTTGTGGACTTAAACTCTATTACAAAAGGCTTTGAAGTTGGCGCAGATGACTATATCAAAAAACCTTTTTTCCCACAAGAGTTACTCATCAGAGTGAACGCAAAATTTACGCAAATAAACAGAGAGATTCTTTTTAAAAATTTAAGATATTTTCCAGACAGTAAAGAACTTTACATAGATGAAAGAATAGTTTCTCTTGGAGAAGTCCAAGAGTGTATTTGTGATGCCTTTTTGAGAAATATTGGTTCTGTTCTTGATAAAACAATATTAATGGATTGTTTGCAAAGTCCATCAGGTACAGCTTTAAGGGTAGCTATAAATAAGTTTAAACAGACTACAAGCTTAGAGATAAAAAATATTCGTGGTATAGGATATATACTTGAAAAAAGTTGAGCTTGAATCTCTTATAAAAAGTTTTTTACTGTTTTTCATATCGCAGGCGGTTTTAGTCAGTGCACTGTTTTTTGTCAACTATAAAAAAGAGCTGCAAGTGCTTGATGACTCAATTTTTTCAAAAATGAGAATATGTAGTTTGAACCTAAAATGTGATGAGTTTGAAATAGGATTTGCACCTGTAGACAAGGAAAAGCTGTATAAACTTCATAAAGATGAGAGTGCGCTAAGTTCATATTTTTCAATACCAAACTCTACAAAATATAGTTTAAAAGTATATTTTTCAAAAGATAAATACAATTTGGAAGTAAAAAAACTAGAAGATAGAATGCTCCTAAACTTTTTAGTAGTTTTAGCCTTTGTGCTTGTCCTCTCGTTTACTTTCGCTGTTTATGCACTCTATCCACTAAAAAGTGCTCTAAATTTAACAGAAGAGTTTATAAAAGATATACTGCATGACTTTAATACACCTCTCTCCACCCTGCGGTTAAATACATCTATACTTGAAGATGAAATAGGTGAAAATATAAAAATTAAACGGATTAAAAATAGCGTGCAAAATATTTTAAATTTACAAACAAATCTTCGCTCATACCTGAATAACCATAGCTCACAAAAAGAGAGCTTTAACCTGCAAGAGCTTTTAAAAGAGAGAGTTAATATGATAGAGAAGAATTTTAAAGAGTTAGAGTTTGTTGTTGATGCTAAAGATATAGTTATAAGTAGTAATAAAGATGCATTTACCAGAATAATAGATAATCTACTAACAAACGCAGCTAAATATAACAGGAAAGATGGAAAAATAATTTTGAGTGTAAAGAACAACATTTTAGAGATTCAAGATACGGGAAAGGGAATAAAAAACCCTTCAAGAGTCTTTGAGAGATTTTACAAAGAACAAGAGAGAGGCATAGGAATAGGACTTCATATCGTGAAAAAGCTTTGTGATGAGTTAGGTATAAATATAAGTGTAAATAGTGTGGTCGATAAAGGTACAGTTTTTTCTTTAAACCTCAAAAATCTAATATAAGTTTTTAACCTACTTCAAGATATAATCTTTTTATGATTGCGCAAGACTCCATAGAAGCCCTAAAGGCACGACTTGATATTGTTGATGTTGTTGGCTCTTATGTGGAATTAAAAAAAGCGGGTGGTAATTTTAAAGCACCTTGCCCCTTTCACGATGAAAAATCTCCTTCGTTTGTAGTGAGTCCACAAAAGCAGATTTATCACTGCTTCGGCTGTGGAGCTGGCGGAGATAGTGTGAAGTTTGTTATGGAATATGAGAAACTGAACTATCCTGAAGCGTTAGAGAAACTGGCTGATTCGTATAACTTTACTCTCACGTACACGGATAACAAACATAACAAACCACGCTCACAAGTGATGGACTCGCTTAATGAGTGGTACAAGAGTCTCTTAAACTCTAAGCCCACAGCAGTTGAATATATAAAAGAGCGTGGGATTTATGAGAGTAGTGTTGAGAAGTTCGGTATCGGTTATGCACCTGATTCAAACGCAACTATTAACTATGTAAAGTCTCAGATGTTTACAATGAATGAAGCTGTTGAGATGGGTGTTATCGGTTATGATGGCGGAAGAAATTTTGCCAGGTTTATAGAGCGTATTACTTTTCCTATCCACTCTGCAAATGGCTCTTTAGTTGGTTTTGGTGGGCGAACTATAACAGGACATCAGGCAAAATATGTAAACTCTCCTGAGACACCATTTTTTAATAAATCACGTCTTCTTTACGCTTATCATCTGGCAAAACAAGAGCTCTATAAAAAAAGTGAAATTATTATAACAGAGGGTTACCTTGATGTTATTATGCTCCATCAAGCAGGTTTTGATAATGCAGTAGCTACTCTTGGAACAGCTCTTACAGTTGAGCACTTACCTCTTCTTAGAAAAGGTGACCCTAGAGTCGTTATGGCTTATGATGGTGACAATGCAGGACGAGCAGCAGCACTTAAAGCAGCTAAACTTCTAAGTGCTTCAGGATTTCGTGGCGGTGTTGTTATCTTTGGTGGTGGTTTAGATCCGGCCGATATGGTAAAAGATGGAAGAGTTGAAGAGCTTGCGAATATGTTTAGAGAGCCAAAGGTTTTTATAGAGTTTGTTCTTGATGAGATACTTTCACTTTATGATCTGCGTGATCCAAAAGCGAAAGAGTCTTGTATGGCTGAAGGAATAGCCTATCTTAAAACTCTGTCACCACTTCTACAAGAGGAGTATAAAACTTATCTTGCTTCACGTTTAGGTGGGCTTGGGGTTTCTCCATCACTTCTTAAAGTAAATAACCAAACAAACAATAATAATCAAAATGCACCCTTGATTCAAAAAAATTCTCATAAAGATATGTGGGAGCTTAGTCTTATAAAAACAGTTTTGGAACATCCTCGTTTTATAGATCAAATTTTAGATGTTTTAGACCCTTCTCTTTTGCAGTTTCACTCTCACGAGTTTGCATCTGCTTTGCAGGGTCAAAATGATAATCCTTATCTTATGGCAATTTCAGTGGATGAAACAATAGTTTCGCTTCAGGATGAAGATGCACTCAATGCAGAGCTTATTACATTTTTAACACGACACTATGAAAGAGAACTAAAAAAAATAAATCTCCAGAAAAACATCTCATTTGAAGAGAAAGCTTTCTATATTCGTAAGTTTCGTGGTAAAATTGCAGCATTAAAACGAGGTGAACTGGCTAAACTTTAAAATAGCTCTTGTGCCTAATCAAGGAATAATAAAATGAAAGCAATAGCACTCTTCTCAGGTGGAT
>Ga0209633_10005566_pt1 | contig 11017 bp, 10 predicted proteins | sample Cruoilmetagenom1_FD_187290 | JGI IMG/M metagenome (GOLD analysis project Ga0209633, IMG submission 187290) | Oil polluted marine microbial communities from Coal Oil Point, Santa Barbara, California, USA - Sample 1 (SPAdes) (version 2) | ecosystem: Environmental > Aquatic > Marine > Oil seeps ... | reverse complement strand
CCGCGACCACTCCAAAAAAATTCTACTGCATCAGTATTAGGAAACTGCTAGGCAGGTTGCAACGACACATCACAAATGGATTTTCAGTTTGGCCCGATTTCTGATCAACGACTACATCGTGCACATCCCCAACCACCAAATGAATGACGCCATCCGCAACTCAATGGAGGGCGGACGCTATGAAGGCTATGAGACCGTCGCGGTGAAACAGCACATTGAGGTCGACGACCGCGTGTTGGAGCTTGGCTCTGGGGTTGGCTATATCGCGATGCAAGTTGCCAGCCGGATTGGCGGGGAAAACCTGTTGACGGTCGAGGCGAACCCCAAAATGGTCCCCGTGGTGGAAAAGAACCTTGCGGCCAACCTGATTGAGGGGGTGACGGTGATCAACGCCGCCGTGGTGCCCGACAGTTTCACCGGTGACCACGTTACATTCCACATGACGGCTGCCTTCTGGGCTTCGTCCATTGACCCAACAATGGTCAAAAAATGGAAATCAACCAAATCCATTGATGTGCCCGCCGTCAAAATCGGTGAATTGATGCAGGAGCACGAACCAACCGTGGTGATCATGGACATCGAAGGCGGCGAGCAGGGGTTGTTTGACTCGCCTTGGCCGGACCACGTCAGACTGTTGGTGATCGAGCTGCACCCACAAGTCTACCCCGACACGGTGATCAAACAAATCTTCGACCAAATGTCGGCGACAGGGTTCACCTATTGCCCCAAAGGCTCACGCGGCAAAGTCGTGGTGTTCAAACGCGTCGAGACCACCCCATAACCCCCAAACGCAAAACACGGGACCGATCAGGCCCCGTGTTTAATACCTTAGGAAAAATGGTCGCTACAGGATTACTCCTCCGAAGCGCCATCTTCTGCTGGGGCTTCGTCGCCCTCAACTGCATCACCTTCAGCCGCTTCTGCATCCGCAGCATCGTCTTCATCCGTTGCAACAGTCGGCGCCTGAACATTGGCAATAACAAAGTCACGGTCGGTGATTGTTGGCGTCACGCCCTCAGGCAATGTGATGCTGGAAATGGTGATCGTGTCGCCAACATCCAGACCGGCCAGATCAACAGTGATGTGATCAGGGATGTCACCAGCCAGAACATTCAGCTCAACTTCTGGACGCACAATGGTCAGAACGCCACCTTTGGACAGACCAACGCATTCTTCCTCGTTGATGAAATCAACGTGGATCGCCATGTTGATACGGCTGTCGCGGTGTAGACGCAGCAGATCAAGGTGGGTTGGCAAATCTTTGACAACATCACGCTGAACGTCGCGGCAAACCACACGCACATCGTCGTGGCCTTCAACTTTTAGGTTGAACAGGGTGGATAGGAACCCACCGGATTTCAACATTTTGAACAGACGGTTATATGGGATCGTGATCGGCAATGGATCTGCGCTACCACCATAAACCACACCCGGAACCAGTCCGTCACGGCGTGCTTGGCGGGCGGCCCCCTTGCCTGTCCCCTTACGTTCGTCGGCGATAAGATCTGGGATCTTTTTAGCCATAGTAATTCTCCTAGGTTATGCGGGCTCCTCCAAGGGTGTAGTCCCGCGTGAAGTCGCGCGTATAGACGGAGTCGGCGGGAATGTGAAGGGGGATTATACAGTCGCTGCAATCCAAGCAAACCGAGCTTAAACGCGCAACCCCAACCCGCTCGGAATCAAGGCGAAGCCGCCGAGCGATCGCCGGACCGCCCCATCGGACCGGCGATTTGAGGGCTGCGAGGTGGCTGGTAAAGAGTTGATCGTGCAAACGCACTGCTCGAAATCAAGATAAGTAAAGTAGTGAGAATTCGTATCATCTATCGACTTGTTTCACACTAGGATCGGAACTTGCCCTAGAACGAATTGAAAATTCCGCCCTCGGACCTTCTGCGCCTTCACGAGTAACAAAAAAGGCTTGGACATCTAGGTCAATATCTCTTTGATCGCGAGGCGCACCGTCAAGCCAAGGAAGGAGCACCGTAATTTTTTGGCTTTCGTAACCTTCAAATGGGGCAAGCGGTCCGTCTGGAAAGATAGCCTCATGATCCTGACCTCCGGATACCACAAACATAATACCCACATCACCGATTTTAAGTGGCGAGGTTTCGAGCAAAGCTACAGAGATTTCCAAATACCCCATATCTTTACAGGAGACACCATCGCTGCCGGTTCCACGACCAATAGAAACAATTTCAACTGACGGAACAGGTAGGTTGTCGTCGCGAAGATCAGCAACATCGGAATTATATTCAAAGATAGTCGTGGAAAACGCGGGCGAGCAGGCGCGTGTCGAAATTGGGAACAATCCCAATGCTGAAAAAATCAGAAAACCCATCGTCTTTATTTGTGATTGCCTCGGCATTTATTGTTCCTTCAAAATTTTTCTCGTCAAGATAACATGCCTGAATGGAATATCGTAACATCATTTTCTATACTAAATCGTCAGAGCTACAAATGCCGATCTTGAATCCATTGCCTGTTTTGTCCGGCACATCACAAACTACCACTCTCAAACCTCTTCCAACCACCCCACCAACGGCCTCAACCGTTCAAACGCCGCCAAACAGGTCGCAACCAAATCCCCCTCGGTGGCCACACCAACATCCAGATCGATCCACAACGCCAGCCCCTTGCGGCGCAGCAGATCGGCGCGGGGATGGTCTTTGTCATACCCGCTCGGCACTCGTTTCAACTGGGGTTCGTTCAGCCGTGCGCCCTGCCCCTGCAACGCTTCCACGATCTGCGCCAACTCGGCCCCGCGTGAACCCGCAACCGCCTCGCGATAGCGCACCAACCCTTCGCCATCAAAGCTGAACTTGCCCGCGCCCAGCACCAGCCGATCCGGCTCCAACCCGAAAAACCACGCCGAGGTGGTCTGGCGGTGATCACCCGCTGCAAACAGAATGTGCTGATAGGGTTTGTAGGGTGTCTTGTCCTTGGCGAACCGCACGTCGCGATAAATGCGAAAAATCTTGCTTTGATGCGCCCCGCCCGTCAGCCCATCCAACCCCTCGACCATCAGACGACAAAACGCCACCGAGGCGTCTTTGACATAGGTCTCATAGTCACCCTTATGGTCGGCAAACCACTCCCGATCATTGTGGGCTTTTAGGTCGGCTAAAAACGCCACGGCTTTGGGATGAAAATGAAATGCACTCATGATTTTGGCTCCAATGTTGTGGTGAATCGCAGTGCCAAGGAAACCCATACCACATCCAAAAGACAACTTTTTGTTTTTGCGGGCTCGACCCGTTAGCGCATGGTCACCATGGCCTTGATCTTCACGGCTTTCTCAAAATGGTCCAATTGATGTGTCTTTCCACCACGTTGCAGCCTCCATCAGCCGTTCAGGATTATCATTCCGGTTCTTGAAAAACGCGTAAAATGACACGCCCACCCCGTCACCCTTACTGGCTATTTTGGCGTCGCAAACGTCAATGATTTTCTGGCACAACTCGGAGTTCATCTTTGGCATAGCCTACTCCCAATTCCCTGAAAATCCTTTGGGAACCTGCAAAACACCGCGGTCCAGACCTTCAACTGATTTGCGCCCGCATAGCGCCATCGACAGATCCAATTCTTTGTGGATCACTTCCAATGCCTTGGTTACACCGGCCTCACCCATCGCGCCCAGACCATAGGTGTAGGCGCGGCCAATGTAGGTGCCCTTGGCCCCCATCGCCATCGCCTTTAGCACGTCCTGACCGCTGCGAATGCCGCTGTCCAGATGGACCTCGACCTTGTCGCCAACAGCATCCAAAATAGGCCCCAAAGCACGGATCGAGCTGATCGCCCCATCCAGTTGCCGTCCGCCGTGGTTGGACACAATAATCGCGTCCACCCCGACTTTTGCAGCCATTTTGGCGTCTTCAACATCAAGTATCCCCTTAAGGATCACCTTACCGCCCCACATCTTTTTGAACTCGGCAATACGTTTCCAATCCAGTGATTGGTCAAAAGCTTGCGCGGTCCATGACGACAGCGACGACGGGTCAGATACGCCATGCGCATGCCCTACGATATTGCCAAAGAACCGACGCTTGGTCCCCAACATACCAAGGCCCCAATGCACCTTGGTCATCATATTGGCGATAGATTTCACCGTTAGTTTGGGCGGGGCGGACAGGCCGTTTTTCAAATCCTTGTGACGCTGCCCCATCAGTTGCAAATCAACCGTTATGACGATAGCCGAACAATTGGCGGCGCGGGCGCGTTCAAACAAACGCCCCATGAAATCAAGGTCTTTCAGGGTGTAGACCTGAAACCAAAACGGCTTGGTGGTGTGTTCGGCCACATCCTCGATTGAGCAAATCGACATGGTCGACAACGTGTAGGGCACTCCGAATTTCTCGGCAGCCTTAGCGGCTTTGATTTCGCCATCAGCGCATTGCATGCCCGTTAATCCGACCGGGGCCAAAGCAACGGGCATCGCCACATCTTCGCCAATCATTTTGGTTGCAGTGCCGCGCCCCGTCATATCTGTCGCCACACGTTGACGCAGATAAATCTTGTCAAAATCTGAAGTGTTCTCGCGAAAGGTTTGCTCGGTCCAACTGCCGCTTTCGGCATAATCATAAAACATCTTTGGTGTACGACGTTTATAGATTTTCTTGAGATCGGTGATTTCTGTGATCACGGGCATATGCAGATTCCTTGGGGCTTAGACTATGCGTTACCATGTTTAAGCCCCAAAGCCGCCGCTCATCAAGTCTTACGGCATTCCTCGCGGCAAATAGCCAGCGAGGAATGCGCGTTTAGCGGATGATGAGCGGCCTGTTTTACAATGCCAAACGGCGCCCTAGATAATCAAGATGTCGGCTTCCAACCCAACCAGCGTATTGACCCCTTCCAAGGTAATCGTATTGCCACCCCCAAAATCAATCACCACATCACTGCCGACAACCGACGCATAGGTGCTGACCACCTGAGCGGCCGTCAAACCGCCGCCCCAAATGGCATCGTCCAAACGCATCGTATCTTCGCCGGTTACGTAATCAGTCACAACATCGGTGTCAAAAGCAGCTCTGAAAACAAAGACATCCGCATCCGCGCCACCAGACAGCAAATCATTGCCGCTGCCACCTTCCAAACGGTCATTCCCGGCGCTGCCGTACAACCGATCTGCACCGGCTTGGCCGTACATCAGATCGTTGCCGATATTGCCAAACATCCGGTCGTCGCCATCGCCGCCAAACATCCGGTCGCCGCCGCCGCCACCATAAAGGCGGTCATTGCCGTCATCGCCGAATATCCGGTCATTGCCATTATCGCCATAAATCCGATCGTTATCATCCCCGCCAAACAACCGGTCATTGCCATTGTCGCCATGGATAAGCTCGTTGCCGCCTCCGCCTCTTACGATGTCATTGCCGCTGCCACCATTGATCTGGTCCGCACCATTCGCACCTGATTGTGAAGTGTCGAAAAATTCATCATCACCAGACCCCAGATTAACCACATCCCGGCCGTTTCCGCCCCAAACGCGATCATTGCCAGATCCACCATACAGGCGGTCATTGCCGCTGTCGCCATACAGGCGGTCATCGTCGTTGCCGCCATTCAGCCGGTCATGGCCGGTACCGCCAGTCAATCTGTCATTGCCATCCAGTCCGGAAACAATGTCATTGCCAACGCCTGCGTCAATAATATCAGCCGTCGCACCACCAGTGATGGTGTCATGTTCGACAGACGAATGCGCCACAAAATCCTCAAGCCCGAAAGCCGTATTCGCTGCAAATGGACCCGAGGTCACGGCACCCGCAAAAGTGATCGACGCCTCGAGTGCGTTCCATTCGGCAAGCGTCGTTATCATAAGCGGCGGACCGCTCAACTGGAAGGTCATATCAACATTTGCAATGGGGTCATAAAACGACAAAACCGTAATGACCTGACCACCGACCAGCACATAACCAACCAATGCATCCAAATCCGTTGCTGGGTTACTCAAGTTAACGACAATGCCGTTATAAGCAACCTCAAGCAGGAATTCCGTACCCGAGGCTGGCTCTAAATCAACCGTTGGAAAAGTATCCCCTGGATAAAACACTGGGTTGCTGTATGACAGTGTAAATATGTCAGAGGTAACGCCGGTGAATACGGCAGAATTCAAGCTAATCGCTGTGCCGCTATTGTTATACCCTACAGCAAGGCCGGTAATTGTATGTGTCGTCATGTTCTTCCCTTTCAATATTTTCAATTCACAAAGCGTTTACTCAATCTAAAACACGACAACCTTGCGGTGCCACAATAGCGAGTTCACCCAATCGGCATTTTGGTCCCCGCCCCCCGTTGGAACGCCAAAATCGACGCTCCAACCGCACCCCTTTTCCAGACCCCTCACAGCTCATGGAGAATCCCAAAATAAGGTAAGTCGTTTCATGATACATCACTCGTTCGGGTGATCAACGCCTATGCGGCAATTATTCTTTGTCTATCGGCACGCGCGTGGCAGCAGCCGTACGAATAATATCGCTTTGCGTCGAACACCGCAGTTTTTGTGAAATGGTTTTAAGCTGGGCTTTGACCGTGTTAATGCTCACATCTCGCCGCGCCGCAACGTCTGCCAATCGAAACCCCTGCACGAGCAATTCAACAATTGCACCCTCGGCCACTGAAAGCTGCGCCAATGCCATCACCCCTTTCGCGGACAATACGCCTTTGCGGGCGGGATCAATAACCGTCACGAAGGCGCATTTCAAACCCACTTCTAGCTCGGACTGGCTATCGGAAAGCGCGCGTACTGAAACCAGATAATCATATTCACCCGAAGGACGTGATGCGGCAAGCAAACTGTTGCCTTTCTCTATCTCGCCTCTGAACAGCCCATTGGCCTCGCCAACCATCATCTCCAACGCCTTGGTTTGATCTTGCGATTGCAGGCTCAAGTGCTTGGCCTTGGTCAAAGCAAAGCCATCTTTTTGATCCAGAATGCGCCCAGCTTCCTTGTTTTGTTCGATAACACAGCCCGTCGCATCCACCAAAAACACCCCTAACCCAAGCGCGTCAAGAATTGATAGCGACGCTTGATAGCGCGCCCTAAGCGCCTGCAGCGTACGCCCCAACGACACACTGCTTGCCATGATAGGCAAGACAAAATCGGACCGCGCGTCCCCGATAAATCTTTTCCACTCGGAATCCTGCTTATGCTGGAAAAACAGGCCATCAATCCATGGGCCCGTCTTATTCAAAGCGGCGGCAACCCGCATAGAAAAACCCCAATCGGCGGTGATGTCCCTGACATTGGAGTGGGGCAGTTCATCGTAGCGGTTCACGTCAAACATCTTCAACTCATCATAAAGCGTCTGGGCAGGGTTTTGACACAAAAACAGATACCCGGGCTGGTCGCCCACATCATCACCGCGTTGCATCATCTCAAGCACATCTGGCGTCAGGTTTTTACGGAAAAAATCGCTCCATGCAAAGTTCATACGGAACTCTCGAAACTCGTGAACCGAAAACATACAGGACGCCGAAACCTGGAACGTCTCGTTGAACATGTCCAGCGCATGACCCCAGTTTTCGGGCGCAGAACTACAGCCCAAGATGCCTTCTACAAGGTCTCTCACATCTACCCCAACGCTGCTTTAGCGGCGCCCCTTCTTACACATAACATTCTTAACCCGGCGGCGCTGCTCGAAGCTCCAGTCCGTATCCACAACATATTTTACCTTCACACTCAACGTTTTCCAACCGAAAGGATGCACCCAGCAAGTAAAAAATCCCTAAATGGTTTCGATCTTCCCCGCATAGACCTTGACGATATGTTCATCCGCTTTGGCAGCCAACGCCGCAATCTCGCGATTTTGCAATTCGCTCAACAAACCGCCCTCTGGTGCTGCTGCGATTGACGCCAAAGCCACATCCCGCGCCTCTTCAAAGGCCCCGCGCCGCGCCTTCAGCTCGTAATCATCCCGACCATCGCGCTGAAACACCTTGGGAATGAACTGATCGCGGCATTGGCTCACCGTATGATCGCTGTCCAGAAAATGCCCGCCCACACGAATCGACGATAACTCATCCCAGTTCAAACTGGCTTCGTCAATTTCAGGCGAGCGCAAGAACCGCCGCACCATGCCGCCGATTTCATTGTCCAGAACCGCCTGAACGGGGCTGAACACCGTCGCACATTCCAACTGGCCAATACCACCCAGAATATCCGCGCCTGACAGGGCCACATTTTGCATCAACATAGCGCGCTCGGCCATAGATTGATGATCGGCATCCGGCGTGTCCGACCCGGACCCATAGGTATGGGCCATCATCCCGAGGTTTTTCATCAGCTGGATCGACATATTGGCCGCCTGCATTGCCTCGACGCTGGATTGCAGCGCCGATCCCGTGCGCATATCCAGCGTGAACATCAGCGGCGTGGCAATCACCGGGGTTCCAGGGGCAAGGATATGCGCCATCGTCATCATCCCCAGAATTTCCGCCGCCGCCATTAGTGCCATTGCAGGCACAGATAGGGGCGCAGTTCCCCCTGCCGAGGGCAAGGAACAGGCATGGATCGGCACGCCATACTGGCCCGCCTGAATGATCACCTCGGTGTCCATGAACTTGAACTCAAGCGGCGTGAACGAACAGGTGATCACCGATGTCGAGGGCCGCGCCCGCAAAACATCCTCGCCCCCCGCCGCAATCGCCGCGATTTTCATCAGATACTCGATGTTTTCCTTTTGATAGGGCTGCATCCAGACGTGTTTATGGGTGTTGGCGCTAATCTTGGCAAAGCTGTGAATATCCGCCGTCACCTCAGGCACACCATGCACAAACGGATGCGCGATAAAGCCGACCTGATCCAGATCACTGGCCACCAACGCGATCTCGCGCGCGGCCTCCAAATCCATGTTCCGATAGCTGGCATCACGCGGGTTCACATAGCCATGTCCGCCAGTGCCCGTGCGCAGAATGAAGCCCTTGTCGGCCCGCGGCACTTGCATGTCAAATTCGGGTTTGCGCCCCGCAAACAACGCCGATTTTGGCGTCGCGGCCAGCGCCTCCTGCACCAATTCGCGCGGCAAACGGATGCGCCCGGCCTCAGTGCCTTCTTTAGCCCCTGCCGCCAAAAACGCGGCCTTGGCGACCGGATGCACCACCATCACGCCGTAATCCGCCAACAAGGCGAAGGTGCGTTCTTGCATGTAAGCCATCCGGTCGGCGTCCAAAAATCCGAAACTGGGGCGGGCGGCGAATACGCTATCCATTGAAAAGGCGTCGGCGGGTTTAATGGTTTTCGGCGGGTTCTTGCGGCCGCGTCTTTGGGGCCGTGTGGTTGGGTTGCTTTCGCTCATGTCCATACCTCCTGAAAGTTTCAGAGCTGATATGGCACACACCGTTTTGCTCACTGCCTGCCGACTTGAGCAAGGGAAAGTTAGCAAACAAAGGGGGAGCTGGCAAATGTATTGTTTTGGTCGTGTGAGTGGGACAAAGCTACCGTTCAATTTCCCAGCAAGGTCAAAGTTGCGTCATAATTTCTCGTTATCACCATTGTGGTAAGAACAATTTAGGTGGTCTTTGTTATGGCGGAAATTCTAGAGTTGATTGTCGTGTTCCTCGCCTCAATCATCTATGGCTCAGAGGGCAGCCCAAGACATCCAATTTGGCGTAATCTTATACGGTTCATAGCCTTCAGCGGTGCTGTTGTTTCAGTTTTTAGCCTGCTGGGATTGCTTGGAAAATATGACTTTCCGATTGTCGTAGTTGCTGTTTGGTCGATATGTTCGTTGATAATAATTTCCGCTGAGTACTACGTTGGTTCAAAGAAAGTCGCTTTTGCCGCCCTTACAGCGTCTGCCGTATGGTTCCTCGTCGTATTGATAACGTTAGATACTCTGTAATTTCTACTAGACCTAAGCCAAGAGAAGCCCGAGAATGCCAAAACAGTGAAGTAGCCACGGGCTCAAAGCAGGCCAACGCGCAGGGTGCCCAATTCCAACAACCTCACACCGTCTCCAACGCCCAAAGTGCCGCCGCCCCGTCATACAACCGCCGCATGATCTGCATCTCGCTCACCCCCAACCGTGCTGACGGGGACACGTCGACCAAGCCGTCCGAACCCGCGTCCGAATGCTCGCCGCCTGCCCCGCGCACCGCCAGCCCCAGCGATTTCGCCTCGGTTGTGACGCGGGTCAGATCTGTGCCGCCTTTGGTCAGGTCGGGCAGTTTCATGTGCAAGCTAGAGCGCATTCCAGCCCCCAGATTGGATGGGCAAGATGCAATCGCCCCGTATTTATCCGACATCGCAAACGCAGGCAGCAAGCCGCCGAGGATTTCCAGCCCCATGTGCAGACGCCCAAACAGTGCATTCAGATTGCCACCGGTTTGCATCGACATGATCCGCAGGTGGTCCTCTTCACCGACCCAGACCAGAAAATCCTCAGCCTTGGATACATACATGCCGCGACCATAGGGCCAATCGCCTGAAATGCCCGCCACGTTCAGATATTTATCGTTGCTCATATCCTTGAACATCTGGTGGGCCGCGACACGGCGGTCGTATTCATCACCGTCAATTTCATGGGGTGAGCCGGGGGTGATCGACAGATACTGCCCGCCAAAATCGGGGTTCTCGGCCAGTTTGGCAAAAGCCGCCGCCGCCACGTCCTCGAATGCCACCCGCTGATCCTTGCTCATCGCACCTGGCAGCGGGAAAGACGCCACATTGCGTGCCACCCGCACCCGCATCGAAACCTGTTTCAGTTTGGCATCAATCGCGCCCAGATCACAGGCCACAGCGCTGGTATCCCAATCATGTGGTTGGGCAATGGCAGTGCCTGCCGAAATGCCATGAAAATCACGGATCATCGCATCCAGCAAAGGCGCAAACTGCTGGTAATCATCGGCAGCCATCGCATAGGCACCCATAGAGCTGTTCGGGTTTTGAACCCCCGAGGCGATAATTTTGCGAAGGCGCGCCTGTAGCGGCGCGTCCAGACCTAGGTAGTAGTCCGCATCAAAATGGCGGGCCATCAGGTTATCGGGGTGGGATTGCTTAATCTCGTCAATCCGCGCGATC
>Ga0209633_10005564_pt1 | contig 11018 bp, 9 predicted proteins | sample Cruoilmetagenom1_FD_187290 | JGI IMG/M metagenome (GOLD analysis project Ga0209633, IMG submission 187290) | Oil polluted marine microbial communities from Coal Oil Point, Santa Barbara, California, USA - Sample 1 (SPAdes) (version 2) | ecosystem: Environmental > Aquatic > Marine > Oil seeps ... | reverse complement strand
TATGGCCTGCACAAGGTTTTCTGTAGTGGTAGTTTCTTTCCCAAGCGGTGAATTAAAAAATACAGACGCGGCATAAAGCTCCGCTTTTGGCACAAGACCTGTATATTCATCAGACCGTCCTACAAGAATAGAGGCAACAGAAGTGCCGTGTCTTGGCCTTTTGAAATCAAAGGCAACAAATTCACGGGTTTTTATTTGTGCGCCTGCAAAGACGCGATGATCTGCACGAATGGCCGTGTCTATCATCCCAATTTTTAGACCTGCTCCCCATTGATACTGCTCTGAATCCAAAACATTGTGGGGTAGGGTGCCATAAGTTTTTACCCTCTGCTTCTTGAGGTCCTGACCACTTTTTGTCGTGTAAATGTGGTTGAAATCGACCTTTGTGTTTGGAGAGAAGTTAGAAATATCCGTTTTGACTTGAGTAATGTTAAAGCTGACGGGTGGTTCTAATCGCGCCATGGTTTGTTCAAGTCCAGATAAATATTGCGTGTCCCGGGCGCGGTACCCACGTTCAATTAAGCCCTCAAGGTCGCGTGGTTCAACTAAAACGAGGATTTCGCCAGCAAGGGCGACATTGCCAATCGTATCGTTCTCAACGGCAAATTCTTCAGCGCTTCGTGCTTCTATTGGTTTATTGGCCAGTCCAAATTGGTTTCCGCTCTCACCACCGTCTTCAGCTTCACTTTCATCGTCTTCATCTTCGTTGTCTTCATCTTCGTTGTCTTCATTTTCTTCCTCCTGTTCTCGTTCTTGTTCTTCCTCTTGTTCTCGTTCTTGTTCTTCCTCTTGTTCCCGTTCTTGTTCCCGTTCTTGTTCTTGCTCAGAATCGTCCTCAACATCATCTTCGACATCATCTTCGACATCATCCTCGACATCATCTTCAACATCGTCTTCGACATCATCTTCAACATCATCTTCGACATCATCTTCAATATCGTCCTCGACGTCATCTTCGACATCATCTTCAATGTCGTCCTCGACGTCATCTTCGACATCGTCCTCGACGTCATCTTCGACATCGTCCTCGACGTCATCTTCAATGTCGTCCTCGACGTCATCTTCGACATCGTCCTCGACGTCATCCTCGATATCGTCCTCTCCCGGGTCTTCTTGGGCATAACTTTGCTGGCTTACAAATGCGCTGCTACTGCCCAGTGCCAACACACAGGTCAGTAGATAGAACGTCAGATGTCTCCAATTCGCCATTGTTGTTTTATGTCTCCTAAAACCAGCTAATTAAAATGCTAAAATCTAGCACCTAGACTGAACGCAGCTATGCTTCGGTCATAATCTGCCGTGGGTAGGTTTGAACTATATATAGCATGACCAAGTTCAATTTGCCCGTAAAAAACATCAGTTATGGGAATTTCCATCTCGGCTTCAAATCTGTGCCGATTATCGTCTCGAACAATACCGATGGATGGCGTAATGCTTTTGTAGTCACGTTTTTCATAGCGCCAACCTGCTTTTAGTCTGACCTGACGGCTTCTAAACGGCAGACGCTGAACATAAGCTAATTTAAAATTATGCGCTCCGTAATCAAATTCGGCGGCATTAGCGTCACTATCCTCATAGCTGTAACCAGTCTGAATATATTGGCGCACGCCATCTAAAAAATAATACATATCCCCGCCGCCTTTATGAACATTGGCATCGCGCGTGGGAGAGTTTTGAAACTCCTTATCTGCATACCTATAAAACCCGCGCACATATGTTTTCTTGCCAAAATACGTGGATGCATAAGGGGATATTTGGTTCAATGTTAAAAAATCAGCTTGATTTAAACTGCTATCAGCAAATTGGTAAGATACGCCCGCTTTGAAATCGCCAAAATCATGTTCGAGTTTTGTCGATGCCAAGTGCGTTAAAATATCAAATCTGGAAAATTCCTCATGGGTCATAGAAGATATTTTATAACTGACATCAAGCTCCGTATTCTCAGCTAACTCATATTCAAATTTTACCTGAGCGCTAAGCTTGGCCGACACGTCGCCATTGCCAACATTTACGTCCAGCTCACTTACAGACACGTTGTTGTTATAGTAAGCACCAGCGTTAATATGAAAGCTTAAACCAGAAACGAGTGTGTCTATCGGTGTCTCGTCTTGATTACCACCGCGCGTATCTTCTTGCGCCCAGACAGGTGCCGCACATGTCAACATTAGAGAGACGGTAAGAAGTCCCATTGCGTATATTTTATTTTTTTCCATAATTTATTTTGTAATCATCCTTCATCAATATTTAATGAACACAATTTTCACCTAATCAATAATCGCGTTTTGCAGGCTTTTCCTGTAGTTTTTGCGATCAAAATTTGCTTTGAAATCATGTCCCGCGCCTGGGACTATAGTCATCCTTATGTTAGGAACCAAATCTTTGGCCAAAGCAAAATCAACAATTGCTTTTACCCAATTTTGAGATCTTTGTAACCTGTTACGGCCCTGCCTGCGGTCAATAGTCGCAGCGCTGTTCAATGTCCGGTCGCGGCGATTGTCCTTTTCGCCGACAATGACTTCTATGGGAAATGACAACAGACCTTTAGGGTATAATCGTAAATCAGTAAACTCACCATCTGCTTTGACGCCTTCAGGGTAAGGGATCGTTGTGTCTGGAAACGTGTACCAGCCAGGCGCCATGAGAATTAACTTTGATATACGCTCGGGATACAACATAGCATAGCGATGAGCGAGTTGACCGCCGCCCGAATATCCGCTCAACGTAAATTTATTGGTCGCCACTCCCAGCCGCTCTTTAATATCTGCAAGAATAAGGTTGAGCGCTTTGCTGGGTCTCAGGCCATCCGCATCTGCCCGTAGTTTCTGGAAATGCTTAAAGCGCTCCTTTGTAAACAAGGGCGCGACCAAGATGGTATCCTCAAGATCGAAGCTTTTAGAAAACCGCATACAGTGCTCGGCGGCATTGCGGGTAATGCCATGGACGCTAACCAATATTTTAGGCGTTTTGGAAATGGTTTCGGGTATGAATATATAATAGGGGCATGCCGTATCATCAGCCGTTGTCAGAGCCGTGACTTTGCCGGGTTTTAGTTCAACTTTCATATGACTAACCTGTTTCTGCTTGGGTGATGTTCAATTTGTGAAGGGTCGATTTGAAATGAGATGGCGTTAGGTTTTCAATTTCCCCCTCTTGCAAATGCCAGACTTTATTACACAAGCTAAGTATGGCAGGGTCATGACTGGCGGCGATGACGGTGCCTTTATAAGCATCTAAAGCCCGATAGAATGCCGCCTTCATTTTTTTATCTAGATGCACATCTATTTCATCCAGTAACAGAATCTTTGGCTGCATGAGAAAGGCGCGGGCGATAAGAATAGCTGATATCTCGCCTTTAGAAAGATTAGCCCCGCCCTCGCGGATGGCTCTGCCGCGCCAAAATACGGATTTGCGATTATCTATATCCAGACCAAGGTCCAACAAAAATTGTTTTCCCGTATCAATATTTATCTGGTCATTTGGATAACACAAATTGCTTTCTACCGTTCCTTTGAACAGGGGTGCGTCTGAGCTGACGAGTGTAACCGCTCTGCGCAAACTACCAATGCCGTAGCGGTCTATAGATTTGCCGCCGAGCCGTATTTCGCCATCGTCGGGATCGTCGAGACGCATAACCAGATGCAAGAGTGTCGATTTACCTGCACCATTGGCCCCAAACAAAGCGATTTTATCGCTGGGCACTGTACGCACATTTATGTCCTTGAGAGCAGGGGCATAGCTTACTGATTTGAAGTTAAGATCAAAACGCCCGAGCCGCGCCCTTTGCCCTTTGGGCGGAGACAGTATTGTCGGGCCAAGTTTTAAAAGATTGTTGATTTTCTCCTGCGCAATTTGCGCGCCGTGCCAGTATTCATACACGCGGCCCAGATCGTATAGCGCAGGCGATAAGAAAGTAACGAGAGCAATAGCCGCCAGCAATTCACCCGTATTAATTTGCCCCGATTGCAAACCAAGCGCGCCAATGAACACGGTGATGACAATAGCCAGACTGCCGACAACCCGTGTCAGTCCGCGGAGTAGGCCAATAAAGCTGGCGCGTTCGCCCATAGCGGTTTTAAGCTTGCCGGATTTAATCTGAAAGTCACGGCGTTCTTTTTGCCGCCGGGCCAGCACTTGAATGCTGGGCATGGTCAGCATTTTTTCTGTAATTCCAGACGCAAGGATTGACCGGCGTTTTCGCGCATTGCGAACGGATAAGTTCACAGATCGCCCCAGCAAGAATGCACACACGCCGCCAAGAAAAAACAAAACCGTAAGTGCGATTGCTATGTCCGTATTGATAAAAAACAGTGCGCTGAGGCCAGTGATCGTAATTATCAGGGAAATCACCAAGCGCGATAATCCAATCGTCACCCATTGGCGCAGCGCCGTCAAATCATTCATAAACCGCAGGAGCAAAGGCCCTTTGCGTTTGCGCGCTAGCACTCGAAATGACAAGCGGCTGAGATGATCAAACAGGCCAAGCCTGATTTTATGGACGTAGTTTTGACCAAGCCGTTCCGCTTCAACCCGTTCCCGCCACTTTAAAAAACCAGAGACGAGGACAATTAACAGCAAAATTCCGCCCGACGTCAACATGGTGTGGTCAGACACGGTGCTGCCTGTTTGTCCGCTTGGTTTTGAATTCAAAACAGATTTGATTTGCAAGGCAAGCGCCACCGCCAGCCCAGCTTCAACCGCGCCAATCACAGCAAGTTTCTTGAGGGACTTGATTAAATCCCATGAGAATAAATTTGATCCCTGCATGTTTACCCCTTCAATGGATTAAGGGCTACGCAGGAGGTCGTGGGCCAGTTGCGCCGTGTTGCTATAGCTCGCCGCATCCAATATGGGAACGCCAGTCGCATCGGACGCTTCACGGGCACAAAGCGGTGCCGATGTCATCATGCCGCCGATCGCAAGCAGGGGCAATTGATGCGCCCGCAGCATGTTGACACCGGCGCTCGCAGATAGACCGTCTGGCGCGGCGTACACCAAACCATCTATTTTCGATTTGAACCAATCCTCGCCGATAATGTAATTGGTTTCTTCTTGTAACAAGCCGTCTGCAATTTCGATGATGATCACATCCGGTTTTTTTTCTTTCGCCGCTGCGATTAGTAATTCCGCAATAGCCCGAAGCTCATCTCGGCTTGTTTTGAAAGTAGACGGATAACCTGCATCGGTGAAATCATAGGCAACATGCGCGCCTGCATCTTGGTACTGCCACATATCTCCGCCCGCGCCCGTTCCCGTAATTTTTAGGGCTGCAACTTTCAAATTTTCTTTGGACAGGCTGTGAATGATACTAGCGGCCATTGTGGTTTTTCCAGCATTCATGCCAGAGCCAACGACGGCTATAATGTGCGGCTCAACTTGGTTGGCTGCCAAAACGCCGGGCTTAATTGCAGACCTTTTTAGGTTGATGGTCTTACGGTTTGCATCACACAAAATACCTATTGGTTTAATCCGTGTGGGGTTTTTCACCCGGGAATTTTTTGACGCATATGTTGCTGCGATGCCGCCTGCGGCAACCATAAAACAGTCTGATAAATCCTCAGGTACATAACCTTCAAATTGATCTGCCGCGTAACGGGCTCCGTAACTGAGGATGATCTCATCACCAACATGCAAGTAGGCGCGCCGCCCATCTATTTTTTCAATGCGCTTGTGTTGGCCTAAATAAGTTACCCGCGCCAAGACTAGATCGCCAGCTTTTGGTGTAACCTGACCACGTTTTAGATATTTGGCAGCCGTCATATCCATATTACGCGTCACATAAGCCCGCTTAGCCGCCTGAACCCGCATAGCCTTTAATGATGAGAACTTTGTTTTACGTCTGGGCTTTGCAGCTTGCTTAATTGTACCAATTTCCAAACGCATTGCCGTATGGGTGCCAGATGATCCTTCTTGTAATTGCGTAGAACGGTATGTGTTTACAGATTCAGTTTCGAACACCAAGCTTTGGTTTAGCACATTGGACATAGGTCTTTCCTCATATAAAATCAAACGTCTGCTTATCTGACGTTTGGGCCGCGCATTTTATTCCCGCAAAATAAAAATAAATAAATGGGAATAAATTTGCACCTCCAAACGTCCTTTCAATATGAGGCGCAGAAAGCAAGCGAGAGCCCTTTCTAAAGCTAGACATATTATTAGAGAGACATCCCAATGAAGAAATTAAGTATCAAAGCTAAATGTATCGCCACCGTGAGTATGTTGGCTATGACGAGTTTACCCAGTGTGGCCACCGCACAAGAAAACTTTACCTTTACCCCTCAAGGGCGTATTCAGGTGGACTATACCAATGCTAGCGGCGATAATTCTGGTGCTGATTTCAACGGATTAGAGTTACGGCGCGCCTATATTGGTGCCCGTGGTAAATTAGGCGAAAATATCAGCTATAATATAGATATTGGTGTTGACGAAACTGGGGATGTGACCCCTATTGTGGCCTTTATTGACTGGAAGCCGTTTGGCAAAAGCAAAAATAATGATTTTCGTATTCGCGCCGGGCAGTTTAAAACCCCGATATCGTTAGACGAAAGTACGTCTTCGCGCTTTACTTCAACCCTTGAGCGCGCAGCTTTTACAGACTCGTTTAATATCCAAAGGCCCGTTGGCATTGGGTTTGTGCAGCGCGGCGAGAAACACACGCTTTCTGGCGGTGTATTTGGTGGCGCTTTGGACCACCAACCATTTGGCAGCAGCAATGAGGCCGCCCTGCGCGGGACATTCACGCCTTATCTCAAGAAGAAAAAAGTTGTTCATCTTGGCGCCTCAGTTCGCTATAGAACTGACAATAAAGACAGCGGCCCCAACCGCTATACCCAAAGACCATACTCTCACAATATTGACCCGATATTGAGCACAGACCGTATTGCTGAATCCGATACAACATTTGCTGGTGAAGCCGCTGTGGTTAATGATAAAGTTTGGGTTGCAGGCGAATATGCCGTTAACAATGTTAATTGTTCGACCTGTCTAACCGACCCAAGTTTCAATGGGTATTACGCTGAAGCCGGCATGTTTTTTGGTGGCCGCAAAGTTTATAAAAACGGCAAATTCAATCGCCCCAAAGTCTATAACCCAGTTACCGAAGGCGGCATAGGAGCGTTCTCGGTCGTTGCCAGATATGACGGATTAGATTTGACGGACGCCCCGACTATTGGCGGCGATCTGAAAACTATTATTGTCGGCGCAGATTGGTACCCCACTAAAAACACCCGCCTTGGCATCAATTATTTCAACTCAGATGCTGATTTGGGTACGAGCGTATCACGGTTAGCTCCAGAATTCGTAGCTCTGCAGACTGCGGGAGTAACCGAAGAAAAAGTGCAGGGCTTCCTCATTAGGGCGCAATATGATTTTTAATAAAAAGCGAAGCGTCTGCTTTAAAACAGTGTGTGGTTAGCTTTTTTGGGCCAATTTAATTTAGTGCTGTTTTATATGAATACGGGAAGTCTTGATGGCACAATGAAAGGGCACTTATATTGAAAGATAATTAGTGTCAGCGCGTCATGCGCGATTGGTGCAATACATCAATTTAGTAGCATATTTTGACATTAAACCGAGTAACAGTTTCTAAAATTGAAATTCGGTTATCAAGCGGTTTAAAATTGCTTGTGTCGGCCGCTGGGCTAAGATCCGCCCTAGGGATCAAACCGTCATTTCAATAGATACCTGTCACCCTCGCCTTTGCGCGGGTGAGCGGAAATGGTTATGAACGGGAAGAGGGGGAATAGTTTTGTAAACTGGTCTCTCTTCCTCTCATATGTCGCCCTCATCCTTGATTACTTTTCTCTATAACCTCCATAAAACCGTGCTTTACAAAAAGTCCATCCTTGGGGTTTGGGACTGTGGTATCTTCAGGGATGATTTATGAAAATGAGAATATTGACCAGACGAACGCCTTTGCTGGCAGCCATGCACCCACGTCTATTAGTGTGCTGACTTGGCTGCTCTGGCTGCGCCTATGGGTGATGAACGCTTGCGGGTTCAGCCCTGCCTATGTGTGCCGCGCTATGCCTAGCGCGCCGCAGGCTTTAGTGCGTGCCCGCCGCCAATCGCGGGCGCATTTTGCGCGCTGTGGTTTGCCGCCTGCACGTAATTTGTCTGCCTTGCGGGCCCTGCTGCCGCGCAATCTATCTCCGACACAAACACTTGAACGCCTGACGAAAATTTCCGTTTTGGGCCGCACCGTACTTTACCGTATCCTATCTTGGGGCAGTGTATTGCTGCGCCGCGCCTTGCTGGTCTGTTATGACCATGGCTGGTGGCGCGCCCCTATGTGCGTACTGCGCACGCGGCGAGAGCCTATGGCTTTGCGCCCGCCCTAATAGGGCCAAAAAGATAGACATATATAGACAAAACGCTGCTGGGTGACCATGCGGCGCCATTGGCACTGGGCGTTTCGCTTTTATATGTTCCGCTGGGCTACGCCCTTGGCCCTAAACGTTAAATTTAAAGTGCATGATGTCGCCGTCTTGGACGATGTAGGTTTTGCCTTCTTGGCGGGTTTTGCCAGCTTCTTTGGCGCCTTGTTCGCCGCCATGCTCTATGAAGTCGTCATAGGCTGTCGTTTCGGCGCGGATGAAACCGCGCTGGAAATCTGTGTGGATAACGCCGGCGCAGCGCGGCGCGCTCCAGCCTTCATGGAACGTCCAAGCGCGGGCTTCTTTGGGGCCAACGGTGAAATAGGTTTCTAGGCCGAGCAGTTTATAGCCCGTCTGGATCATGCGGTTTAGGCCCGGCTCCTCTAGGCCGAGCGCGTCCAGATAATCTACGCGCTCTTCATTATCGAGAAGCGCAATTTCGCTTTCGATTTGGGCCGAGATAACTACGGCCTGTGCGCCTTCGGCTTTGGCGTGGGCGAAGACGGTTTCGGAATATGCGTTACCTGTCGCCGCGCTGTCCTCGTCGACATTGGCCACATATAATATCGGCTTGGCGGTCAGGAGCTGTAACATACGCCAGGCGAAGCGGTCGTCTGTGTTCACGTCTGCTGCGCGGGCGGGGCGGCCTTCGTTTAGCTCGGCCATGGCAAGGTCGATCATTTTAAGCGTGAGCGCCGCTTCTTTGTCGCCGCTTTTAAGTTTTTTCTCAAGCGCGGGGCGGCGCTTTTCAAGGCTTTCCATATCGGCGAGCATTAGCTCAGTCTGGACGGTTTCAAGATCGGCCAGCGGGTCGATTTTGCCGTCCACATGGGTGACGTCTTCATCGTCAAAACAGCGCAGCACATAGGCGATGGCGTCTGTTTCGCGAATATTAGAAAGAAACTGATTGCCCAACCCTTCGCCTTGAGACGCGCCGCGCACAAGGCCGGCAATGTCGACGAAATTCATGCGCGCGGGGATTTGCTCTTTCGAGCCGCCGATTTTGGCAATAATTGGCAGGCGCGCTTCGGGCACCGCCACTTCGCCCACATTAGGCTCGATGGTGCAAAACGGGTAATTCTCGGCTTGGGCAGACGCCGTTTGCGTTAAGGCGTTAAACAAGGTGGATTTGCCTACATTGGGTAGGCCGACGATTGCGCATTTAAATCCCATGGCTTAGTTCCTTCTGGGCTTGGACGTAGGGGCAGGGGCCAAATGGTTGACCCTGGATTGGTATTTATTGTGTTCGCCTTCCGCCAGCAGATCAGCGGCACGGGCGCAGGCGTCTGTAAGCGCCTCGACCCAACCGCGCTCCGATTTGGCAAAGTCGGACAGTACATGAGAGTGAACCTGTTCCTTACGGCCCGGATGGCCAATGCCCATGCGAGCGCGCCAAAACTCGGCCCCCATCTGGGCCTTGATCGAGCGCAGGCCATTATGCCCCGCTATGCCGCCGCCAAGTTTCATGCGAAACTTACCAGCGTCCAGATCGAGCTCGTCATGGAAGACAACGATTTTGTCTTTGGGGATTTTGTAAAATTGAGCGCAAGCGCCAACCGAGCGCCCGCTTTCATTCATAAATGTCATGGGCTTTAGAACGAGCGCTTTAACGCGGCCATTGTCCGTGTCGATATAACCGTCACGCACAGAGCCGCTAAATTTGGATTTAGGCGCGCTAAAGCCGTGAAAGTCCGCAATGGCGTCAACAGCCATGAAACCGATATTGTGGCGATTCCCAGCATATTTTTCGCCGGGATTGCCAAGTCCTACAATTAAAAGCATAGGGGCCTCCGCAGATTTGTGTTTGCGGGGGAAGAGAAAGGAGAAAAAAGACGTAAGCCTATTCCTCAGTTTCGCCTTCGCCTTCAGCCGCTTCCGTGGCTTCGCCTTCTTCGCCTTCAACCGCTTCTTCCGCTTCAGGCTCTTTCTCGACGCGGGCCACTGCGATAGTGACAACGGTTGGGTCACGGTCGGTAATGGCAGGAACAACGCTCTCAGGGAATGTTAGTTCTGATTCGTGCAAGCTGTCACCAATTTCCATGGCAGAAATGTCAACCTCGATGGCATCAGGGATAGCGCCAGCTGGGCAGTTAACTTCAATGGCGTGACGCACAACATTAAGGTTGCCGCCTTTGGTTAGGCCTGGACACTCTTCGTCGCCGATGATGTTGATGGACACTTCAACAGTAATAATACTGTCGGCTGTCACGCGGTAAAAATCGATATGCTGAGGCATATCTTTAACTGGGTGGAATTGTACATCTTTGGTAAGCGCGGATTGCTGCTCACCTTTATGGGAAATTTTAACCATGGAGCCGATGAGATTGCCTGTATTAAGGGCTTTAATCACTTCGTTTTGCTTTAGGCTAATCGCAACCGGATCTTCGCCGCCGCCATAAAGAATACCTGGCACCATGCCGTCTCTGCGGGCAGCGCGCGCGCCGCCTGTGCCTGTGTTGTCTCTTACGACGACGTCTAAAATTGTATCTGACATAATCTTGTCCTTACTTGTGCACTTCATAAAAAGCGCCGCCTCAAAGCCAATTTGCAGGGCGGCCTACGTCTTTTCAAGCTGTGCGTTGAATTTCGTGCGCGTTATATAGTGGAATGTGCCGGCTATGGCAAGCACCTTTACACCGCATAATG
>Ga0209633_10005563_pt1 | contig 11021 bp, 11 predicted proteins | sample Cruoilmetagenom1_FD_187290 | JGI IMG/M metagenome (GOLD analysis project Ga0209633, IMG submission 187290) | Oil polluted marine microbial communities from Coal Oil Point, Santa Barbara, California, USA - Sample 1 (SPAdes) (version 2) | ecosystem: Environmental > Aquatic > Marine > Oil seeps ... | reverse complement strand
CAATATCAACAATTAATGGACTGGCACCAAGCTGTTCCGGCGGGTTTTGGAGAATAAAATGGTGATTCAATGGGAAACAGTAATTGGCCTTGAGATTCACGCGCAGCTATCAACGCAATCCAAAATATTTTCAGGTGCTTCTACAGCCTACGGTGCAGAACCAAATACGCAAGCGTGCGCCGTGGATTTAGGCTTGCCAGGCACATTGCCTGTGTTGAACCAACAAGCGGTTCGTTATGCGGTTAAGTTTGGTTTGGCTATCGGTGCTCATATCGCGCCTTATTCCATATTTTCACGGAAGAACTATTTCTATCCAGATTTACCAAAGGGTTACCAAATAAGTCAATTTGATAAGCCAATCGTTGGGTTAGGGAAGGTAGGCATTAACGTTGATGGGCAGATAAAAAAAATTGGTGTTACACGTGCTCATTTAGAAGAAGACGCTGGGAAGTCGTTACATGAAGATTTTCATGGCAAGACGGGTGTGGATTTAAACCGAGCAGGTACACCGTTGTTAGAAATCGTCTCTGAACCCGATATGCGCTCGGCTGCTGATGCCGTTGCCTATGTTAAAAAGCTACATAGCTTGGTGCAATATTTGGGCATATGCGACGGTAATATGCAAGAAGGGTCGTTCAGATGCGATGTGAACATATCGATGCGTCCAATGGGCCAAGAAGAATTTGGAACACGTGCTGAAATTAAGAACTTGAACTCATTTCGTTTTATAGAAAAAGCTATCGCGCATGAAGTTGAACGGCAAGTGGATATTCTTGAGTCAGGTGGAAAAATAGTTCAAGAAACGCGGCTGTATGATGCGGATAAAGATGAAACGCGTTCAATGCGCTCTAAAGAAGAAGCGAATGATTACCGCTATTTCCCTGATCCAGATTTATTGCCAGTAGAAATTTCAGAGCAGCTTTTAAATGAAATGCGTGATGAGTTACCGGAATTGCCTGATGCGAAGAAGCAACGCTTTAAAGAACAATATGATTTGAGCGAATACGATGCTGAGTTGCTCACTACTCAGCGTGAATTGGCGGATTATTATGAGTCCGCTGTTAAATATTCAACAGGCGAGCCAAAACTGGTTGCTAACTGGGTTATGGGTGAGCTTAGCGCGGGGTTAAATCAGCATAACTTGGATATTGTGGATAGCCCTGTAAACGCCGAACGTTTAGGTGGTTTAATTAAAAACATTGCGGATCAAACTATCTCCGGAAAAATAGCGAAGGTTGTGTTTGAGAAGTTATGGAGCAGTGACGCGACCGCAGATCACATCATTGAAAAAGAGGGGCTGAAACAAATCTCTGATTCAGGTGCGCTTGAGAAAATTATTGATCAATTGATGTTAGATAATGAAGACCAAGTGGCACAATTTAGGTCTGGAAAGACCAAGGTGTTAGGTTTTTTTGTGGGCAGTATTATGAAGCAAACTCAAGGTAAGGCGAATCCACAGCAAGTTAATCAGTTGTTACAAGAAAAGCTGAAAGGTTAATGACGTAGTGTCGCGTAATTTTTAGAAAAAACGCAAGCTAGGTGCTAAGCGAGTGTGTGTTCGCTGGTATTAGTGATGCTTAGTCTTCGGTCATTTCTAGGATGATTTCAACGATGTTTTCGTCATGCAATAGCTTGAAACAACGCATTTCAAGCACACCTTTTGTGTTTAATGAAATAATTAAATAGTAAGTATCTGGGTAGGTAGATTGCTCAATATCTCGAGCAGATGGTATGGCGGGTGCAGTCGGGTGCGAGTGGTAAATAGCAAATAATTCTTCCCCGGATTCACGCATGTTTGTCATGGCGTCTATCTGTTGTTTGGGCTCCATTAAAAACTGTATGTCAGCTTTTTCAGCAATATTGTCCACATTGTATTGTTGGTAGACATTATTTTTGATGCTAATGAACCCACATACTTCTTGCTCAGGCGATACTTGTGCATGATGTAGCAATTGATTAACAAGTTTACGTGGTAGCTCTACTATTTTTGAGTTCATATAAGTGTTTTGAAATTAATTGAGTTGGCACAAGGTGGCTCTAGTATGGCCTTGAATGTCTTTGAACTGTTGAATACGCTTGTAGCCGCGTGATTCTAGCAAAGTTTTGACAGAATTACCCTGTTGAAAACCATGTTCTAACAGTAAGAATCCATTTTTTTTAAGGCGGGTTTTTGCTTCGGTTGCAATTGTTTCGATATCTTGCAGGCCATTTTTTTGAGCAATCAGCGCGCTTTTTGGCTCATGCTTCACGTCGCCCCCATTAAGGTGTTTATCTGAGCTATCAATATAAGGAGGATTGCTAATGATAATGTCGAAATTGGTGATGCTTACCTTGTTCAACCAATCGCTTTTTACGAAATTCACATTAGGGCACTGAAGTTGAGACGCATTTTCTTGTGCAATCCGCAAAGCGGCTTCACTGTTATCAACGGCTGTTATTTGCGCGTTTGGAAATTCAAGCGCCAAGCTAACAGCGATGGCGCCACTACCTGTTCCAAGGTCTGCGATCTGTATGGCTGCTTGAGTGGGGAACAGGTCTAATGTTGTTTCAATTAGTAGCTCTGTATCAGGCCGTGGAATTAAAACATCGGGGCTAACATGAAAGGTGTGCGACCAAAAGTCTCGTTCGCCAAGAATATAGGCGATGGGTTTACCGTTCTGGCGTGCTTTTACCAGCGTGTCAAATTGTTCAAATTGTTCAGTGTTTAGCTGTTTTTCAGGCCAAGTCCGCAAATAAGAACGGTCTTTTTTTAAAACATGCGCCATTAAAACTTCAGAATCGAGTTGTGAGCTAGGGCTGTTTGCAAGCTGGTCGCTAGCGAGGGCAATACATTCTTTGATGCTGGAGTTGTTGTTGCTCATTAGCCCAGGGCTCAGAAATGGTTAGTCTGTAGAACCTAATTGGGTTAATAAATCCGCTTGATGTTCTTGGATTAAAGGATCTACTACTTGATCTAGCTCACCCTGCATCACTTCATCGAGTTTGTATAAGGTTAAGTTGATACGGTGATCGGTCACCCGCCCTTGTGGGTAATTGTAGGTGCGAATTCTTTCTGATCGATCGCCGCTGCCAACTTGTGATCGACGTGATTCCGCTTCTTCGGAATCCAGTTTTTCTTGTTCGGCCGCCATGATGCGGGATTTTAATAAGGTCATGGCGCGGGCGCGGTTTTTGTGTTGTGAGCGTTCGTCTTGGCATTCAACGACCGTGCCGGTTGGAATGTGGGTTAAGCGAATGGCGGAGTCGGTTTTATTAACGTGTTGCCCACCCGCACCCGATGCACGAAATGTATCAACGCGTAGGTCACCAGAATTAATCTCTATCTCGTCTTTTTCATCTGCTTCAGGCATGATGGCGACGGTGCATGCAGAGGTATGTACGCGGCCTTGAGATTCTGTATCTGGCACGCGCTGCACGCGGTGTGCGCCCGATTCAAATTTTAATTGTGAATACACGTCGTTACCAATTACGCGAGCAATGACTTCTTTGTAACCGCCGTGTTCGCCTAAACTTTCACTGATAATTTCAAACCGCCAAGATTTTTTTTCAGCAAAACGTAAATACATCCGATATAAATCGCCTGAGAAAATTGCGGCTTCAGCGCCACCGGTTCCGGCTCTAATTTCTAAGAATGCATTTTTCCCATCGTTAGGGTCTTTAGGTAACAGTAAAATTTGTAATTCTGTTTCAAGCTTCTCAATGCCCGACTGAGCGTCTTTTAACTCTTCTTTCGCCATGGCTTTAATGTCAGGATCGCTATCGCTGAGCATGGACGTGGCTGCTTTTTTATCTTCTAGTGTTGATTGGTAGTTGTTGTAGTTTTCAACGATAGGGCTAAGGTGTGAGTATTCTTGGCTAAGTGAGCGAAATTTGTTTTGATCGCTCTGTACGCTGGGCTCGGCAAGGAGCTGCGCTATTTCTTCAAAGCGCTCAGTAAGCGTGTCTAGTTTATGTAAAATTGACGAATTCATGGTTGGTTTTTAAGCTTAAAGAGTTGTTTGGCGGCTTGTAATAATTGAATATTACTGTCGGCAGAGGCTTGTTTTATTGACCTGCTAGGTTCATGGAGAAGTTTGTTGGTGAGGTCATTAGCCAGTCTTCTTAAAACATCTTCTGGGCTAGTGCCGTTTTGTAGAGATTGTAGAGCTTTGTTAAGGGCCATGTCACGCGATTGTTCTGATTGATGCCTAAGTTGTTGGATAACCTCTGATGCCCCTTGAGCTCGAACCCATGTTTGGAAGCTGGATACTTGGGTGTCGATTATGTCTTCGGCTTGCTCAGCAGCTTCACGGCGAGTCTGTAAACCTTCATCAATTATGTTTCTTAAGTCATCAACACAATATAAATACACATCACTTAGCTCGCCCACTTCTTTTTCAATATCATGGGGAACAGCCAAATCGACCATAAACATGGGTTTATGTTTGCGTTTTTTAATGGCTGTTTCAACGCTACCTTTACCAAGAATAGGTAGTTGGCTTGCGGTAGAAGAAAAAACGATATCTGCTTCAGCTAAATGTTCTGGAATGTCTTTTATCTCAATAGCATAACCATTACAGCGTGAGGCGATTGCGTGGGCTTTTCCCAGAGTTCTATTGGCTACAACAACTCTGCCGATGCCGAGTTCTTTCAAATGCTGAGCAGTTAATTCAATGGTCTCTCCCGCACCAATCAATAAAGCTGTTTGCGCGTGAAGATCTGAAAAAATTTGTTGGGCCAGCTTTACGCCGGCGAAGGCTACAGATACAGGGCTGCTGCCAATAGCGGTATCGGTTCTAACTTTTTTAGCGACCTGAAATGTATGTTGAAAAAGTTTACCCAAATATTTGCCTAGCGTGCCCGCTTCATTTGCGTGTTGGTAGGCAGACTTCATTTGCCCAAGGATCTGAGGTTCGCCTAAAATCATTGAGTCTAAGCCGCAAGCAACGCGCGACATGTGCTTTATGGAATTCAGGTCGCTATGCGTGTAAAGATAGCTTTTTATGTCTTGGTGATTAAGACCGTGTTGTTCTGCTAGCCAAGCGATAAGGTCTTCTGGGCGCTGTTGTGCAAGGTCACAGTATATTTCAGTACGGTTGCACGTTGATAAAATCGCGGCTTCTTCAACAGATGAGAGATTGGTTAATGACTGTAAGGAATTTGTAATGCGATCAGGCGCAAAGACGACTTTCTCTCGAATTTCTAATGGAGCAGTATTGTGATTGAGTCCGAGCGTGAGTAACATGCTATATGCGATAAATTCGCGTTCAAATAAGCGTATTATAAGCGCTATTGAAGCGTGGTATGCTTAAAAATTGTTAAGGTAATGGTTTTATGATTGGAAGGTTTTATGCGAGTTAAGTTTTTTTATGTAATGTTGGTGTCTCATTTATTAGTGGCTTGTGCTGTGGTGCCTGAAAATAAAACAAAAGTAGTAAGCGGTACGGCAGTTAGCAATAGCGCTCAGCAAGAGACAGTAATAGCGCCTAAAGAAATTGAAAAAGTTAAAACGCCATTAAGTGCAGAGTTGTTGTTTAATATTCTGGCTGGCGAGTTTGCCGGTAAGAAAGGCCACATACCTGCTGCAAGTTCTTTTTATACTCGGGCTGCGACGCTATCAAACGATCCGGATTTAGCGCTTCGCGCAGTACAAGTCGCTATATTCAACAAAGATATTGCCGCCGCAAAAACGATGGTGGATCTCTTGTTGGAGAAAGGGCAGGTAAATGCCCAAGTTCATCAGTTGGCCTTAACTGTATACTTAGCATCAGGCGATGTTGATAAAAGCATAAAGCAAGCTAACGCCCTTATTGATGCTAGCGACATTCCGCCTCGAAACACCTTGTTGGCAGTGGGTGATATGATTTCCCGGTCTGCTAATAAACAAGTGGCTTACGGCGTGATAAATGGTTTGCTTACATCGCATGCCAACGAATCTGCGGTTTACTTATCTCGTTCGCAAATAGGGCTCAGGTTTGATGACAAGGTTCAAGCTGAACAGGACGCACAACGAGCACTTGAGCTCTCTCCAGATTGGTCAGTGGCTTATTTGCAGCTCGCACGAGTGTATGAAAAGACAGGTAATATTGAATCTGGTTTGAACATACTGAAGGGTGCTAATGAGCGTTTTTCGGATCACAGAGTCAGTATGAAATATGGCCAATTGCTTGCGCACAATAAACAATACAAAGAAGCAGAGCAGCAATTTATTGCGATTTTAGATGCAGATAAAAATCATAATGAAGCACGGTTTTCGTTGGCGCTTGTATTGCTTAAGCAGGAAAAAGTGGCTAAGGCAAAGGCAGGGCTTATAAGATTGAGAGAGCTAGGTGGCTTTTTATCGGAGTCGGCTTTTTATCTTGGCCGTATTGATTACGGTAGTGGTAAGTTGGATTCTGCGATAACTTGGTTTAAGAAAGTTGGGCAAGGTCGTATCTATATAGATGCTCAAGTGAACATCGCCATGATAAAGTCAAAATTAGGTGATTTGCCAGGTGCTAGACGTGTGGCTGCTAATTTGCGCCAACAATTCCCTAAGAAGGCCACGCAGTTTTATGTGCTTGAGGGTGAGTTTTTGGCGAATGAAAAGCAATACGCGGAGCTTTTTGAACTGATGACCGAGGCAGTTAGTAATTCGCCAGATGACTTAACGCTTCGTTACACTCGCTCAATTGCAGCGGCTGAATTAAATAAAATAGATATTGTTGAAAGGGATCTTCATAAGGTTCTAGAAAAAGAGCCTGATAATGTGAATGCATTGAATGCGCTGGGTTATACCTTGGCCAGCAAAACATTTAGGTTCGATGAGGCGCGAGGCTACTTGAAGAAAGCGTTGTCGTTTAGGCCAAATGATTCCGCCATATTAGATAGTATGGGCTGGTTGAATTACCGGTCTGGTCGTTATGAAGAGGCGTTGATTTTGTTAGAAAAGGCGTACTCGCAACAGCCTGAGGCTGAAATTGCGACGCATTTAGGTGAGACATTATGGGTATTGGGTAGGCAGCAGGAGGCAAAAAAAATATGGCAAGAAGCTGCAGAAAAGTTCCCAGAAGACAAAATGCTTATAGAGGCGCTTAAGCGGATTCAATGAAATTTTTAGTTGTTTTTTTTCTGCTGCTGCAGTTGCCGGCATGCGCGAGCTTGGTTAACAAGCAATCCACGCCAAGCAAGGTTTTTTCTCAAACAGACAATCAGATTAATGTATTAGCGCAAAAAAATTGGGGTGTTGTTGGCCGCGTTTCTGTAAAGCAGGCAAATGATGCATGGCTGGCGAATATCAATTGGCAGCATAACGAGATTGTAGACGAGTTGGTGATTAGCGCTTCATTGTCGGGCGTTCTAGCGAGCGTTCGCTATCAAGGAAAACAAGTAATAGTTGAGACGCAGGAAGGCGTGCAGGTATTGCAAAACAATGAAGAGCTGCATAGTATTGTTGGTTTTAACCCGCCCATTAACTACCTAAAATACTGGGTGAGGGGTTTAACCGTTCCTAATGTTAAATTATCAAATGACACGGGTTTTGTTGAAGAAGGGCGGTCATTTAATCAAGCTGGTTGGCGTGTCCGGTTATATGGATACCAGCAGAAAGATGCGATATGGTTGCCATATAGGGTGTCGATTAAAAACGAAAGGCTAAAAATAAAATTGGCCGTAGAGCAATGGTTGAGGTAATGAAAAACGATACAAATTGGCCAGATGTGTGGTGGCCTGCACCCGCAAAATTGAACTTGTTCTTGAGAGTGGTTGGCCGGCGGCCAGATGGTTATCATGAGTTGCAAACAGTGTTTCAGTTGTTGGCAATTAGTGATTGGCTGAATTTCAATACACGTGAAGACGGAGAAATTAAGCTTCTTGGAAATATGGATGGCGTCAGTACAAGTGAGAACCTTATAGTTAAGGCGGCAAATTTGCTTAAGGCGCATGCCTTAGCAGATGTCGGCGTGGATATTACAATAAAAAAAGTATTGCCGATGGGGGCGGGCTTGGGAGGCGGTAGCTCCAATGCCGCGACAACATTGGTTGTTTTGAATGAGTTGTGGCAGTTAAATTATTCGTTACAAGATTTAGCAAAGCTAGGTTTGAGTTTAGGGGCGGATGTGCCCGTGTTTGTGCTGGGTAACTCGGCATGGGCGGAAGGAGTGGGTGAGAAAATAGTGCCCGTTTCGCTTGATGAGAGTTGGTATCTTGTCGTAAATTCTGGCGTGCATGTTTCTACAAAAGAAATTTTTTCACATAACCGTTTGACACGCGATTGTTCACCCATCACAATACGCGACTTTCAAGAAGGGCAACTTGAAAATGTTTGCTTGCCTATATTGAGAGAATTAAGTGAAGATGTTGATAAGATGTACCAATGTTTTTCAACGTTTACTGATGTACAGTTGACAGGGACGGGCTCTAGCTTGTTTGCAAAATGCAAAACAAGGGTGGAAGCTCTGGAATTGTCAAACAAGTTACCAGATAACTGGACTAAATGGCTTGTAAAAGGTGTGAATGAATCACCTTTGCACAAAGCATTAAATGGGTTCGTTAATCAGGTATAATCTGCAAGAAAATGATGGGGCGTGGCCAAGCGGTTAAGGCACGGGGTTTTGATCTCCGCATCCCAGGTTCGAGTCCTGGCGCCCCAGCCATTTTCTTAAATTATCAAACCTTTTCTAGGAGTTAGCCGTGCTAGATAACCGGATCGTGGTCTTTACCGGCAATGCCAATAAAGAACTAGCCGATAAAATCGTACGCCACCTCAATATTTCGATGGGCCGTATTAGCGTTGAAATGTTCAGCGATGGTGAAATTATGGTGGAGATTGGTGAAAATGTCCGTGGCAAGGATGTGTTTATTATTCAGCCAACTTGTGCGCCAACGAATAATCACGTGATGGAATTGCTGGTTATTATAGATGCTCTAAAAAGAGCTTGCGCTCATAGAATCACAGCAGTAATTCCCTACTATGGGTATGCGCGGCAAGATCGTCGTCCGCGTTCTGCTAGGGTGCCTATTACGTCAAAATTAGTGGCTAAAATGATCGATACGGCTGGTGCAGATCACGTCCTAACGGTTGATTTACACGCCGATCAGATCCAAGGTTTTTTTGATATACCTGTTGATAATGTCTATGCCTCACCGCTGCTATTGAGTGATATATGGCAGCGCAAAACGGATGAGTTAATGATTGTGTCCCCAGATGTGGGTGGCGTAGTCAGGGCGCGTGCGCTTGCGAAGCGCTTGGATGATGCGGATTTAGCCATTATTGACAAACGTCGGCCAAAGCCAAATGAAGCGCAAGTAATGAATATTATCGGTGACGTGGCTGGCCGTGATTGCGTGATAGTCGATGATTTGGTCGATACCGCGGGAACGCTATGTTTGGCGGCGAAGGCTCTAAAGGATAATGGTGCGGTTAGTGTTAAAGCATACTGTACCCATCCAGTGCTTTCTGGAAAAGCGATTGAAAATATCAACGGCTCAGTATTGGATGAATTGGTTGTGACCGATACGATACCGCTTCAAGAAAATGCAAAGAGCTGTGCAAAAATTCGCCAACTTGGCGTAGCTGAAATGTTGGCTGAAACAATTAGACGGATGGTGAGTGGTGATTCTGTAAGTTCGCTGTACGTAGACTAAAAACTGTGGCAAAATGCGCGGTTTCGTTATTTATAATTTATTTGGAGAAGCAAGATGAGTACCGATTTTGAATTGGCCGCATCAATTCGTGAGGATTTAGGTAAAGGCGCAACACGTCGATTACGTAAAGAAAATAAAGTCCCTGCAACAGTATATGGTGCTGGATTAGATCCTGTTTCAATTACACTGGGGCATGACGAATTGTTCCACAGTACAGAAAATGAAGCATTTTTCTCTCATATTGTGACTATTAGCGTAGCTAAAAAGAAAGAAAAGGTCATTATTAAAGCGTTGCAGCGTCACCCTAGTAAAAGTAGGTTAATGCATGCGGACTTTATTCGTGTGAGCATGAAAGAGAAGTTAAAAGTTAATGTGCCGCTGCATTTTATGGGTGAAGACGTTGCGCCAGGTGCTAAAGAAGGTGGCGTAGTAACGCATGATATGGTGGATGTTGAGATTCTTTGTTTGCCTGGTGATTTGCCTGAATACATTGAGGTGGATATTTCAGGGTTAGATATAGGTTCAAGTTTACATTTGTCAGATATCAAATTACCTAAAGGCTTAGAGATTGTAGCGCTTGGACAAGGCGAGGCTCACGATGGTCAGGTCGTTTCAATTCAAGCTAACCGTGCTGCATTGGTTGATGAAGAGGAAGATGCTGCTGAATCTGGCGATGCTGCAGATGCTGCAGACGCTGAAGAGGGTGATTCAGAATAGTAGATGGTTATGCTCATTGTAGGTCTGGGTAATCCGGGCGAGCAATATACAAAAACCCGGCATAATGCTGGGTTTTTGTTTATTGATGAGTTGGTGGCTAGTAGCAATGCTTCATTATCATATGCGTCTAAGTTTAAGGCTGATGTGGCTCGGTTCAAATTGAATGGAGTTGATGTTCATGTAATAAAGCCGCAGACATTCATGAACAACAGTGGTAGCTCAGTGGGTGCGTATGCAAAATATTTCAATATTCCAGTTGAAAATATTTTGGTTGCTCATGATGAATTGGATCTTTCTTCGGGTGAGGTGAGATTAAAAAAATCGGGCGGCCATGGTGGTCATAATGGTTTAAGAGATATTATCAGTCACTTGGCTTCGAAAGATTTTTATAGAGTGAGGTTGGGTATAGGTCACCCTGGTGACAAAACACAAGTGTCGAATTATGTGCTAAGTAGGCCTGGGCGTCAGGAAGAGAAAAATTTACTGGAGGCGGTTTCAAAAAGCTTGCTTGTTATGGGTGATGTAGTTAAGGGTGAATATCAGCCTGCAATGCAGGCGCTACATGCCCCTTAAAATTGGGTGCTAGATTAATGATATTCGTGTTGACAGTGATTTTTAAATAAAAGACAATAGTCGGCTAATTTAGGAGGGGTTCCCGAGCGGCCAAAGGGATCAGACTGTAAATCTGACGGCTCAGCCTT
>Ga0209633_10005562_pt1 | contig 11024 bp, 6 predicted proteins | sample Cruoilmetagenom1_FD_187290 | JGI IMG/M metagenome (GOLD analysis project Ga0209633, IMG submission 187290) | Oil polluted marine microbial communities from Coal Oil Point, Santa Barbara, California, USA - Sample 1 (SPAdes) (version 2) | ecosystem: Environmental > Aquatic > Marine > Oil seeps ... | reverse complement strand
GCTATATGTATGAAGTTCAAGACAGGCTATTACTCTTCTCTTTGGATATTGCTCCTTGACAGCATTGGTGGTTGCTGCAACTTTACTAGGCGAATGGGCAAAATCTTTATAGACTACGGTATTTTCAGCTTCTGCAATTTTCTCCAAGCGTTTTGAGGCACCGGCAAAGGTGGCTATGGCTTCATAAAAATCATCTTCATCAACACCCATGTTTTGGCAAATCCATTTGGCACCTGCCAAATTGCTTAAGTTATGTTTACCGAATATTTCAATAGGCATAGGCCCTTCAGGTGTTTCCAATAATGTTTGACCATCGCCAACAGAATATTCCGGGGTTGCATATGGTAATTTACGTATGGCGTTTTCAGAGGTTTCTACAACCTTTTTCACATCTTCATCCTCAATATTGTAAGTAATACTACCCCCTTTGACTATACCATCCACGAATATCCGGAACTGTTCTACATAATTCTCAAACGTAGGGAATACATTAATATGATCCCATGCAATACCACTCAGTAAAGCAATGTTAGGTTTGTACAAATGGAATTTTGGTCGCCTATCTATCGGTGATGAAAGATATTCATCACCTTCAAGCACTATAAAATCATTCTCTTTTGTTAAATGCACCATGCGGTCAAAACCATCCAATTGTGCTCCCACCATAAAATCAACTTCGATGCCATGATAGTTGAGCACATGAAGAATCATAGAGGTAATTGTGGTCTTACCATGGCTACCACCGATTACCACTCTTGTTTTATCCTTGGATTGCTCATATAAGAACTCGGGATATGAATAAATCGTAACGCCTAACTCATGGGCTCTCAAAAGCTCCGGATTATCAGGCTTCGCATGCATGCCAAGGATAACAGCATCTAACTTTTTATGTATTTTTTCGGGAAACCAACCAAACACCTCGGGGAGTAGGCCTTTATCGGCTAACCGACTTTTTGAAGGTTCGAAAATAACATCATCACTTCCTGATATGGTATAGCCCTTTTGGTGCAGTGCTAAAGCGAGATTATGCATAGCACTACCTCCAATAGCGATAAAATGTATTTGCATTAAGCTTGAATTATGGTGTAAAGATAAGGATTGGAAGGTGCAACACAAACCATATACAAACCCATGCTTTATTTATATCTTAGTACAATAAACCAATAGCTATGGATCTAAAACTATCAGAAATCGAATCCAAGGAGATTATACCTGGCTATCACGGTAAACTCATTCATACAAAGAATATGAGCTTGGCCTTTTGGGAAGTAGAGCAAGGTGCTGAAGTTCCCGAGCATTCCCATATCAATGAACAGGTAATGCAGGTTTTGGAAGGTGAGTTTGAGTTCACTTTAAACGGTATCACAAATGTATTCTTTCCTGGTGACCTGGTTGTCATAGACCCTCATGTTCCACATCGTGGAAGGGCTTTGACCCCATGTAAATTAATGGATGTTTTTAGTCCTACTCGTGAAGAATATAAACAATAATAGGTCATGATAATTTCACTCAAAGGAAGGAATGCTTTAGTTGGTGGTAGCAGTAGGGGCATCGGAAAGGCTATTGCAGAACAATTGGCAGAAAGCGGAGCGAATGTAACCTTAATGGCTAGAAATGAAGAGAGACTAATAGCCCTTATTTCTGATTTGCCAACCACAACTGGGCAAAAACACGATTATTTAATTGTTGATTTCAATGATTTTGAAGTTTTCAAAAAAACGATTTCCAGTTTTTTCAAAACCCAACACATTGATATTCTAGTAAACAACACCCAAGGACCCAAGGCAGGTGGGGCCACTGATATGAATATCCCCGACTATCAGGAAGCATTTGATGTTTTATTTAAAAGTGTGGTTTTTACTACTCAATTGGCCTTGAAACATATGATTAAAAACCAATGGGGACGAATCATAAACGTGGCCTCGGTTTCGGTAAAAGAACCGCTGTCCTATTTGGCACTATCAAATTCCATAAGAGCAGCCTTGGTCACCTGGGCCAAAACCTTGGCCACGGATGTTGCTCAACATCAAATAACCGTAAATAGCGTTCTAACAGGGTATTTTGATACTGAAAGAATTACTGACTTAAATGCTACCAAAGCCCAACAATTAGGAATTTCAATTGATGAGGTAAAAAGCAATATGGAACAACAGGTACCCATGAAAAGAATTGGCGACCCCGAGGAATATGGCTTTCTTGTAGCCTTTCTAGCCTCAGAGCAGGCCTCTTATCTCACAGGCACCCAAATCCCCATTGACGGTGGATTGTTAAAATCATTGTAGACTTCAAATTTCCTGCTTTCATAGGAATGATATGGCTCGCTAAATATATTCAACAAGCTGTTAACTCATTCAACCAGCCCGTTCGCTCATTTATTGTTGTCCATGGCATAGGTTTTGTAAACCTTTGTTATGTAATTTTATAACTATGAAATATGTAATCCTCATACTCACCGTAATTCTCTTTTCTAATATGGCACAATCCCAAAAAAACAACGATTCGTATGAAGTGCTTTGGAATAGTGTGCAAAAATTTGAGAATGATGCGTTGACCAAATCGGCACTCGCAATGGTGCATAAAATTTCGGAAAAGGCAAAAAAAGAAAGTAATTCAGCACAGATCGTAAAGTCGCTCTTATACACTTCAAAGTATGCATTGACCTTGGAAGAAGATTCCCAATTGAAAATCGTTACTGAATTTAAGCAGGAAATAGAGAATGCCGAATCCCCGACCAAAAACGTATTGGAGAGTTATTTGGCCAATCTATATTGGCAATATTTTCAGCAGAACCGATACCAATTTTACAATAGAACCAAACTGGAAGCTAAAATTGATACTGTAGACTTCAGAACATGGGACTTGACCACTTTATTCAAAGAAATCGATATACATTTTCAAAACTCTTTGACGAATCCCACAATACTTCAAAAAGTCAAGGTTCATGATTTCAAAGCCATTCTTCAAAGTCAAAAAGGATCTGGTATTTATCGCCCAACATTATTTGATTTGTTGGCCCATACGGCATTAACATTTTATAAGACCAATGAAAACAACATTACGCGACCTGCTGATAAGTTCGAAATCAACAATCCAGACTTATTATGTGAAACCACTGAATTCATTAAACAAGTACTGGATTCATCGGACAAAACTTCTCTACAATCCAAGGCCTTAAAGCTATACCAGCAATTGTTAAGGTTTCACTCGACCAGCAAAAACCTGGATGCCTTAGTTGAGGTCGATATAGAACGTATGAAGTATGTACATCAAAATGCTGTTTTCGTGAATAAGGACCAACATTTTCTTGAGGTGTTGGAAAACTCAGCTGAAGCCACTTCGCAACAAGTAGTGTCTGGGCTGTATAAATATGAAGTTGCCTCACTTTACAATCAATGGGGCAATAGTTACCGTCCTAAAACCAATACAGAGCACCAATGGAAACTAAAAGAGGCCATTGAACTCTGTGATTCTGTAATAGATAGATTCCCAAAAAGTAGGGCTGCCGATAAATGCAAGGACCTCAAATCAAATATCCTTACAAATAACCTTCAATTAACAGCCGAACGGTTTATTCCCATAAACCAACCTTCACGTCTATTGGTCAATTACAAAAACCACAAAGGCCTTTCACTTTCAGCATACCAAATCAATAATAGGGATTTGAAGAAACTCAATGAACTTTATCCCGAAGCCAAGAAGCTGGCGTTCATAAAAAAATTAAAAAAGACCAAATCGTGGGAAGCTACATTAAAGAATGAAGGGGATTACCAATATCATAGCACAGAGGTTTTATTACCTGAATTAGATAATGGTCAATATGTGATTCTCGCAACATCGCAGGAAAATAATTATTCGTTTGCATATGCCAATATTCAGGTAACCAACTTGGCATTAGTTGAGACCAGTTCCCAGTTAAACCACATTTTTCAGGTCATTGACCGCAATAATGGGCAACCAAAGAAAGATGCAAGCTTAAAATTATCATATAAAGAAAATTATGACCGTGCTTTCTTGACTAAATCATTCACCACAAACGATCTGGGAATGGTCAAAATTCCGTTACCGAACAAAAGATGGACAAGTATTAGAACGACAATAACCGCTGGAAATGATACAGCCTATTTTGGGGATTATTATATCAACCAAAAGAGAAATTCGCAAATACTTCATAAAATTAATTATAATGCATTTTTGTTTACTGATCGAAGCATCTATAGGCCTGGACAACCTTTATATTTTAAGGGTATTGTTGTAAAGCGTGAAAATGAGACTTCCTCAGTTCAAACCAATACGGCAGTTACGGTTACCCTCAGGGATGCCAATTATCAAGAGGTAACCCAACAAGATTTTATTTCGAATGATTTTGGATCATTTACCGGAGAATTCACGCTACCCAATAGCGGACTAACTGGAAATCATTCCCTGCAGGTTAGTTCTAAAGACATTAACATCAATGGGAATGTTGACTTTTCGGTTGAGGAATATAAACGACCTAAATTTGAAACTTCATTTGACCCCGTTATTGAGACCTACAAGGTCAATGATAGCATCTCAGTTTTTGGAAAGGCGATGGCATATGCTGGAAGTACAATTACCGATGCCAAGGTAACTTATAGGGTTAAACGTGTAGTGAGCTTTCCAAGATGGTATTATTGGCATAGGCCATATTTTAACACAACTCCCCAAGAGATTGCACATGGTGGGACTATGACCGATTCTTCAGGAAAGTACACAATCAATTTCAAGGCTATTCCTGATAATTCGGTCGATAGTGAAAGTCTACCGATTTTCAATTACGAAGTCACGGCCGATGTTACTGATATCAATGGAGAAACCCATAGCACGACCACAACGGTTCACGTTGGTTACCATGCCGTTACGGCCAATATTCTGGTTGATGAAACCTTGGACAAGGATAAAAAAGATAATATCATTACGATTAGCACTCAAAATCTTAATGGCCAATTTATACCTGCAAAGGGTACCATTAAAGTCTTTAAACTAAAAGCACCCAAAAGTGTACTTCGAAAACGCCCATGGCAGGCTCCGGATTACAATGGTTTCACTAAAAAGGTATTCAATGAACTTTTCCCCCATGATGCTTATAAAGATGAACATTTACCTAGTAAATGGGATAAGGGACATTTGTTCTTGGAGATGGCCTTTGACTCGGGTAAATCCACTGAATTTGCCCTTGGAACCATGAAAAAATGGGATTCAGGTAAATACATCATTGAACTAGAATCACGGGATAAATTTGGGCAAATTGTAAAAGATATGACCATTATGACCCTATGGAGCGAAAAGGACAAAAAATTGGCGGATAGGCAGCTTTTCCATATAAAAGCCGTAAAAGACAGCTATGCTATTGGTGATAAGGTTGAATTATCGCTTTTGTCAAGTGCCGAAAACCTGAATGTTACTATTACTATAGAAAAGGACCGAAAAATCATTGATACCCGATTGATCGTATTAAACAATGATTTAAAAAATATTACAATACCCGTAAACAAGGAGGACTTGGGAGGATTTGCCATCAATTATAATTTTTCTGCCTATAATTCCTTTATTTCAAGCTCTGTACCAATTGTTGTTCCTTATCCTAAAACCGATTTGGAAATTGAGACCTTGACCTTTAGGGATAAATTGAAACCTGGTACCGATCAAACATGGAATTTTAAAATCAAAGGGCCTAAAGGCGAAAAGGTGGCAGCAGAGCTAATTGCAAGTATGTATGATGCCTCTTTGGATGCGTTTAGAGGGCATTATTGGAGCTTTTCTCCAATTTATAGACCTACTTACTATTCCAGTTATTATAGCAATGCAAATCAGAGCTTTGGAAACACCTCCTTTAGTGTATTTAATGATTACGTTTTCCAACAGCGCTATAAACCACAATATTTTGATTCGTTCGACTGGTTTGGATTGCATTTTGGTTATGGTTACGGACTTTATAGAGAACGAAAAATGATGAAAACTGCTGCGCCAATGGCAGCCATGGAAGACAGTGAGGCATTGGAAGAAGTTGTCGTTGCCGAAGCCGATGTAGCTGGTAATGCATCTGGAATTGATACTATTGAAAGGACAAAAGAGGAAAACAAGCAAGAAGAAAATCTGGGCGATGTACAAATTAGAAAGAACCTTCAGGAAACTGCATTTTTCTTTCCGCAATTGCAAACAGATAAAGAGGGAAATGTTTCCTTTAGCTTTAACACCCCAGAGGCCTTGACCAAATGGAAATTGCAACTATTGGCACATACCAAATCATTACAAAGTGCAATGATGACTTTGGAAACTGTAACCCAAAAAGAACTGATGGTCGCACCTAATGTACCACGATTCTTAAGGGAGGGAGATGAAATTGTCCTAAGTACCAAAATTGCCAATCTAACAAAAAAATCGCTTTCAGGTATTGCGCAATTGGAATTGACTGATGTTATCACTGGTAAATCGATTTCGCATAATCTTTTATTGGATGATGGCAATGGTCCCCAAGATGGAATTGCCCAATCAGGACGACAATCATTCCAAGTGGACTCGCTAGGTAATACGGAGGTATCTTGGCAATTGAAAATACCTGCTGATATTCAAGCCATCCAATATAAAATAGTAGCGAAAGCGGGAGACTTTAGTGATGGCGAACAAAATGTTTTACCTGTTTTGACCAATCGCATGATGGTTACGGAAACACTACCAATGTGGGTTCGCAGTAATCAAACCAGGACCTTTGTGATGAATAAGTTGAAAGACAATACATCCACTACACTGAAGCACCATAAACTTACGTTGGAAATTACCTCAAATCCGGCGTGGTATGCGGTTCAGGCATTGCCTTATTTAATGGAATACCCGCATGACTGCAATGAGCAGATTTTTTCAAGATACTATGCTAATTCGCTGGCAAGCCATATTGCTATTGGCAATCCAAGGATCCAGGAAGTTCTTGACCATTGGGCAAGTTCTGATGCTTTAACTAGCAATTTGGAAAAGAACCAGGAATTAAAATCCATACTTATTCAAGAAACTCCATGGCTTCGCGATGCACAATCTGAAACAGAACAGAAAAAACGTATTGCCTTGCTATTCAATTTGAACAAAATGAAAGCGGAGCAAGCAAATGCCTTGAACAAACTCAAACAGAACCAAATGTCATCAGGTGCATGGGCCTGGTTTAAAGGGGGGCGGGCAAATCGCTTCATAACACAGCACATCATAACTGGACTAGGGCATTTGAACCACCTTTCCGTCACATCGAGCAGGGTTGAGATCCAAAACGATTTGACAGAAAAGGCTATTCGTTATTTGGATCAGGAATTTATTGAAGAATATGAGCGAATGAAAAAGTTTGCGAAGAACATCAATGACGATCATTTGAGCTATACGCAATTGCACTACCTCTATATGCGTAGCTTCTTTACAGAACTCAAAACTTCCAAAAAGGTTGATGCTATTATGGCTTACTATAAAGGGCAAGCCAAAAAGTATTGGACAAAACGAAGTTTGTATGCTAAAGGGATATTGGCCTTGGTTTTACATCGAATGGATGACCGTACCACCTCGAACAAGATACTAAAATCCCTAAAGGAAAATAGTATTGTATCTGAGGAAATGGGCATGTATTGGAAAGAAAATACCGGGTCTTGGTATTGGTACCAAGCACCTATTGAAACCCAATCTTTGTTAATTGAAGCATTCTCAGAAATTGAAAATGATATAGCTGCCATTGATAATCTTAAAATCTGGTTGCTGAAAAACAAGCAGACCAATCAGTGGAAAACCACTAAAGCTACCACCGATGCAATCTATGCGCTGTTGCTACAAGGAAGTGATTGGCTTTCGGTTACCGATGCCGTTGATGTTTTGGTGGGAGGTGAAAAGATTGAGCCATCCAAACTTGAGAATGTAAAAGTTGAAGCAGGGACGGGATACTACAAAACCGCTTGGAACAATAACGAAATTGCACCCAAACAAGCGAATGTACAACTTACCAAAAAAGGAGATGGTATTGCTTGGGGCGCAATGTATTGGCAGTATTTTGAGGATTTGGATCGGATTACATCAGCCGAAACACCATTACAGCTAAAGAAAAAGTTATTCTTAAGGCAATATACCAGCATTGGTGAGGAAATATTGGAAATCACAGAGGAGACAAAACTAAAGGTTGGTGATATGGTTCGTGTGCGAATAGAAATTCGAGCAGATCGTCCTATGGAGTTTGTGCATATGAAAGATATGCGAGCTTCCGGATTAGAACCCATAAACGTTCTATCACAATACAAATGGCAAGACGGATTGGGCTACTATGAAAGTAAAAAGGATGCCAGTACGAATTTCTTTTTCGACTATTTACCAAAAGGTGTTTTTGTATTCGAATACGATTTAAGGGTGAACAATTCCGGGAAATTCAGTAACGGAATAACTACAATTCAAAGCATGTACGCTCCAGAATTCAGTAGCCATAGTGAAGGTGTTCGCGTCAATATCGATTAAGTTACTCATAAGTCCTTGAAAGTAATACAATTGCAATTCGACAAAGGGATTAATTATTTGTTATCTTTAAATCATTAACAACTAAACCAAAACTTATGAATTCAAAATTAGTATTAGTATTAAGAATTGTTTTTGGGCTTTTTTTAGTAACCTTCGGGTTGAATAAATTTCTCCATTTTGTGCCAATGGGAGAGATGGGTGAAGCAGCAGGTAATTATTTTAGTGCCTTAATGAGCACCAAAACATTAATGCTTGTGGCAATAGTTGAAATAGTCGCAGGATTATCATTATTACTGAATAAGTATGCAGCATTAATGATGCTTATTTTAATGAGTATCTCCATTAATGCCGTTTTGTTCCATGCGACATTAGAGCCAGGTTCAATTCCGGGAGCCTTGGTATTATTAGTTTTAAATATTGTAATGCTATTTGCTTACAAAGACAAATACAAAGATTTGCTTAGCGGTTAATACGTAGAATTTTCTTTATGATGTGGTTTCAATTCTAAATTGAAACCACATTTTTATTTCCTTGATTTTGGTGGATATCTTGAAAAAACCTTTTCTACAATTTCCTGTAATTTTTTTTCCCTTTCAACAGGAGTCAGGTTTTCGTTTAAATGGCTTTTACTTATGGCCTGCCAAATCATAATATCTTTCTGGCTATCTACAAAATCGAACTGAATCTCGCGCTGTACATTTGACTGTCCAATGGGTATACCCACAGAAACACCTCCACCAATATTTCTACCAGTGCCTCCTACACCTACTCCAACTGTATTGTTTCTTGGTGTCTGGTAAATTCCACTTTGTATATTGACAAGAAAATCAGGTTCTTCGGAGAGTAGTAAACCTTCAGCTTGCATAGCCGCGTCCAATATCTTGATCAATCTTTTCTCGTCCAGTTCACTTAAACCTGTTTCTAAATCGGAAAAATAATTATAGGTTGAATAGTTTGAAAAATCAGTTTCCCTTTCATAATCTGTTTGTACTCGAACAACATGACAAGAGGTGAAAAATAGGACCAATAGTATGTAACTTATGCCTTTCATAAGCATCGTTTTACATAAATTTAAAGAAAAATAGTAGAGATTGGTACTTCTGTGAGGTTTAATCGTTTAACAACACCCAGAGCCTATCCTTAAGTTCTTGGATACCTAACTGCGAAACCGAGGAAATAAACAGATAAGGAACATCAGCAAAATCCTTATCCAATTCAATTTTCATTTCCCCTATCAATTCCTCATCAAGCATATCACTTTTTGATATGGCCAATAACCTTTCTTTGTCTAACAACTCTGGGTTATATCTTCTAAGCTCATCCAAAAGAATTTCATATTCCTTGCTGATATCATTACTATCGGCCGGGATTAAAAACAAAAGTGTTGCGTTGCGCTCAATATGTCTCAAGAAATAATGCCCGAGCCCCTTACCTTCTGCAGCACCTTCAATAATACCAGGGATATCGGCCATTACAAAACTTTGAAAATCACGGTGCTGAACAATTCCCAAATTGGGTTTTAAGGTAGTAAACTCATAATCCGCAATCTTTGGTTTTGCTGAAGTAACTGCGGCCAGTAATGTAGATTTACCGGCATTGGGAAAACCGACCAAACCAACATCGGCCAATACCTTAAGTTCAAGCGTTACGTCTATCTCCTTACCTTCAACACCTGGTTGGGCGTAACGGGGCGTTTGATTGGTAGAAGATTTAAAATGCCAGTTTCCACGGCCTCCCATACCACCTTCTACAAGAATTTTTTCTTCGGCATTTTCGGTAATCTCAAAAAGCACCTCATTGTTATCAGAATTTCGAATAACAGTACCCAAGGGAACATCCATATAAATATCCTCACCATCGGCCCCGGAGCTTCGATTTTTACTACCGTGGCCACCGTGCCCGGCTTTAAAATGCCTTTTGAATTTAAAGCTTACTAGTGTCCACAAATTTTTGTTGCCACGAACTATCACATGACCACCACGACCTCCATCACCTCCATCAGGCCCCCCTTTAGTAATGTATTTCTCTCGATGTAAGTGCACAGAACCTTTGCCTCCATTACCTGAACTCGCATGAATCTTTACATAATCAACAAAGTTTCCTTCGGTCATGACCTTAGTATTTAATTTTAGGTTTCAAGTTCAAGGCTGAAACACTGGAGGCAAAAGTAATGAATTTGGTGTAGGCAATTTGGCAAGTAAATGTCAAAGACGATGCCACAAAGACAATAAAATTGACTAGAGGCGGGAAACCCTAAATTTATGTCCCTTGTTTAAACTCTTTTTCGATTACATAGGTCAGTCCTTTGTTTTCTGGTAAAACCCATGATTTTTGGAAATTCCTTGACTTCTTTGCCCCCAACTTTTCCAGAGCACGTTGTGACCGAAAGTTTTTAGAGTCAACATAAAAAACGACCATCTCATAGGAATTAAGGGCATAATTCACCATTAATTTTTTTATCTCCCTATTATAAAGGCCACCCCAATATTTCCTGGCTAAAAAAGACCATCCAATTTCAACTACTCCTGGTGCTA
>Ga0209633_10005561_pt1 | contig 11025 bp, 8 predicted proteins | sample Cruoilmetagenom1_FD_187290 | JGI IMG/M metagenome (GOLD analysis project Ga0209633, IMG submission 187290) | Oil polluted marine microbial communities from Coal Oil Point, Santa Barbara, California, USA - Sample 1 (SPAdes) (version 2) | ecosystem: Environmental > Aquatic > Marine > Oil seeps ... | reverse complement strand
CCGCAAGGATGAGATGATCAAGACCTCCGGTTATCGGGTCAGCCCTACCGAGGTGGAAGAGGTGATTTACAGCAGTGGCCTGGTGGCAGAGGCGGTGGCCTTGGGGATACGACACCCTGAACTGGGCCAGGCCATCCTGATCGTCGCCACAAGCAAGACTAGTGGTCAGGTTGATCTTGAGGCACTAATCAACTACTGCAAACAGGAACTGCCTGGCTTTATGGTGCCAGCGGCAATAATGGAAAAGGATTCTCTGCCGCGCAATCCCAATGGCAAGATCGACCGCAAGCTGCTTGCTACTGAATTTAACGATCACTTTAAACAGACTAACTAGAAATCTCCTATGAACATAAAAGAAAAACCTGTCCACGCCCCAATGGATCAATTCCCTGTCAAAGATGGCGAACTCCTTATTGGTGGCATCAAGATCAGCCAGCTTGCCCAACAGATTGGCCAGACACCCTTTTATGCCTATGACCGACAGCTGATTATGCAAAGGGTCGAACTACTACGCAAACACCTGCCTGCGGAAATTCACCTGCACTACGCCATCAAGGCCAACCCCATGCCGGAGGTCGTGCAACTCCTTGCGGGTCTGGTGGATGGCTTCGACCTCGCCTCCGCCGGTGAAATGAAGGTAGCATTACAGACCGGCATGTCGGCCGACAAGATCAGCTTTGCCGGACCGGGCAAGACCGACGACGAACTACAACAGGCCATACAGACGGGCGTGATTGTCAACCTTGAGTCCGAAGGCGAGATGCGCCGCATGGCAAAGCTGGCGAATCAACTGGGCATTACCCCAAAAACCGCCATACGTGTTAATCCGGATTACGAACTTAAGTCTTCCGGTATGAAAATGGGCGGTGGCCCCAAGCAGTTTGGCGTCGATGCCGAACGGGTGCCGGACATGCTGAGGGAGATAAAAACCCTCAATCTTGAGTTCTATGGCTTTCACATCTTCTGGGGATCACAAAATCTGAGCGAAGTGGCCATCATGGAGGCACATAACAAGACCTTCGGCCTCGCCATCCGACTAAATGAGTATGTCCCTTCATCTGTAAAACTGCTCAATATCGGTGGCGGTCTGGGTATCCCCTACTTCCCGGGTGAAAAACGACTACATCTGCAGCCTATCGGTGAAAACCTGCACAAGCTACTACCAAATCTAAGAAAGCACTTGCCAGAAGCCGAGATCGTTACCGAACTGGGACGCTTTATTGTTGGTGAGGCGGGCGTTTATATATGCAAAGTCATAGACAAAAAACTTTCGCGTGGTGAGACTTTTCTAATCACCGATGGCGGTCTTCATCATCATCTTTCTGCATCAGGAAATTTTGGCCAGGTCATACGAAAAAATTATCCAGTATCTATCGCTAGCAATATGTTGGGAAAAAGAAAAGAGACAGTCAACATCGTCGGTCCTCTTTGCACACCACTTGACATTTTAGCTAGTAAAATGGAACTGCCAGAGGCCAATGTCGGAGATTTGATATGCGTGTATCAATCAGGTGCCTATGGCCTGAGCGCCAGTCCTATCCACTTTCTGAGTCATCCGTTACCGCGCGATATACTTATCTAGTCACTTAAAAATATATGGAAAATATCAACAATAAAATGGCTAAAGGAGCCACATGGCTGCTGTTATTTAAAGCCTGTGAACGCAGCATGGGTTTCATCAGTACCATTATTCTAGCGCGCTTGCTTTTGCCTAACGATTTTGGTCTGGTGGCCATGGCCATGTCCCTGGTGGCTATTCTTGAGTTACTTAGTGCCTTTGGTTTTGATATGGCACTTATCCAGAACCGGAATGCTGAACGTCGACACTACGACACAGCCTGGTCGTTTAACATCATTTTTGGCATTGTCAGCACAATGGCTCTAATACTGTTAGCCGCGCCTGCTGCGATATTTTACAATGAGCCCCGTCTGGATACTGTGATATATGTCTTGGCACTCTACGCATTTGTTCAGGGTTTCGAAAACATTGGTGTTATCCTATTCAGAAAGGATCTTCAATTTCACAAAGAATTCTATTTCCTGCTGAGTAAAAAACTCGTCAGCTTTATTATTGTCATCCCTTTGGCCTTTCTCCTGCATAACTATTGGGCGCTAATTATTGCCATGGTAACTGGAAGGGCAGCAAGTGTCGGTCTAAGTTATCTTTTTCATCCTTATCGACCACGTTTTTCACTTGCTGCCAGACATGAATTATTCCACTTTTCAAAGTGGCTGCTAATCAATAACATTCTCAATTTTCTAAAAATACGTTCAGCTGACTTTATTATTGGTCGACTCTCCGGCGCACGAGCACTCGGTTTATACTCTGTATCCCAGGAGCTTGGCGAATTACCAACGTCAGAGATGGTCATGCCCATCAATCGCGCAGTCTATCCCGGCTACGCAAAATTATCTGACGATATCGCACGCTTCCGGGATAGTTTTATCGGCATTAGCGGATTGATTGCCATCTTTGTCATACCCACTGGGACTGGCCTCGCCGCCATCGTATATTTATTGATACCAATTTTTCTCGGTAATAAGTGGCTTGAGACCATTCCACTTATTCAGATACTTGCCTTTTATGGCATATTCACTGCTCTACAAACCAATATAACATATGTGTTTCTAGCCATTAATAAACCCAGGATTACCACACTCCTATCTACATTTTATATCATAATGCTTCTGCCTCTTTTGTATTACCTATCGAAACATTATGGCGCTATCGGCGCGGCAACTGCTTATCTGGTAACCGCAATCACTTTTCTTCCAGCCAGTTACATTACTGTCTCAAAATATCTTGAATTTTCGCTACTGGAAGTATTTAAGATTCTATGGCGCCCGGTTGCGTCCTCCGGACTTATGTTCTGGGTAATACATAAACTTTCCAGTCAACTGATACTACCCGACACCATCCTCTACCAGGTTCTAAACTTATTAATTTTCGTCGTCCTTGGCGCATGCACCTACTCCTTGAGCATTTTTGCTTTATGGATGCTATTTAAGAAGCCTGGCGGTGCGGAGAGGGAAGTTCTGACGCAGTTATCCCGTCGGACAAGCAGCGTGATCGGTGTAATCAAAAAGAAGTTGTGACCTAATCTGTTTTTATGGTTGTTCGATCATCAGCGACTTTTATTCGTATTGTTTATTATTGGGTCTGCAATTTTGGACTTTGAGATGATTAACTCGTCATACCAAGTGTATGCTTCCGGGTAGGTCTTTGATGAATCCTTACCGGTGTTGTAGGCCAACAACCAAATCTTGCCATATTTTTCACCCGTGTCACTTGCGCCATCATGCCGCCTGAGGACAACACCGCTAAATGAGTGTGTTTTGACAGATGCCTGACCCTCTCTGGCTACCCACATCTCCACTGTACTTCTGGTAAATCCCGATTTTTGCTTACCCGTCAACGAATCCGTTGCGGTACCAAGGGGGCCTGGCTTTAGGTGTACTTGAAACGTCATCCACTCATTTGGAAAGTAGGCCATGCCGGGGAAATCAGATCTGACTTTATTTGTGCGGTTTTTTTCCTGAGAATAAAGAACATAACGCTCCTTGTCACTGGTACCCGTCAGATTGTCTATGGCATTTTGTAATTTGTAATCATGTTGATTATATTGCGACTTAAAACCAGCTTGAAAGGGCTGATATTCTCCACAGCTATGATACATTTGGGGGAATGCTCTATGTAAAACATTCTGAATAACAATCTCGAGGGTGCTGCATGAACCAACCTCACCAGCATCACCATAATTGAATCCCCTAGGATCTCCCTCACCAAGTATTATTTGTTTCCAACCTCCACCACCGATATAAACCGCATCCAGCAAACTATTACTGAAACGTTGTCGCCACTGCACATAGAGATCATCACCAGCGCCAAACTTTATTGTTTCGTTATCGGAAAAGTTTGTTCTCCAGAGCCCCGACATTGCGGCACCCGTTCTAGAGGGAATCATTAATTGAAGTGACCCTACGCCAGAAGCACTTACTGATGAAGTAAAAGACACCAGTTTTTGCCGGGAATCAGGAAATTTTTTATTCTGAACGTCTTGCTCTTTATCAAAACCCTCATAAAATATTACTTCCGGATGCTTCGATCTGCGCATAAAATCCTCATACGCAAGTGTTGAAGCGTATACATTTACAGCAGCAACGACCAGGATTATGAGATGTAGTAAACGCATCATCTGATTATTATATCACTCCTATTTTTATACTGACCTAAAGAAATCAACCTATCAATCACTTGATAGGTTGATTATCATCCGAAATAGCTTATCAGAAAACTTTTACATATAAACAGTTTTCCTGCGTCTGTTACCTACAAATAGTAACAATAATGACAAGAAGAGCCAATCGGAACTTCCACCGCCACCTGCTCCGCTATCAGCTGAGCCACTAGAAGCACTAGAGGTGCTAGAGGTACTAGAGGTACTAGAGGTACTAGAGGTACTAGAGGTACTAGAGGTACTAGAGCCAGTAGAGCCAGTAGAGCCAGTAGAGCCACCAGTTGCAGAGATATTTACCAATACAACTTCGGATACAGTACTTCCATTGCCAGTACATGTAAGAACATATCGAGAATCCTGAGTTAATGGGCCCACCCCTTTACTACCTAGCACTGATTTGTCAGCATCAGCCCAGTCTCCACTCTTCACACATTCCGTTGCATTCGATACGTTCCAAATCAAATTCGTGGTACCGCCCGAAACAACCGACGCAGGATCTGCATAAAAGTTAATAACAGGCGCATTGATAAAACCAGGATCAGCAATTTTCGACTTTGAAATTATCAACTCGTCAAACCATGTGTAGCCTACCGGGTAGCTCTTTGATGAATCCTTGCCTGTATTATACGCAAGCAACCAAATTTTACCGTATTTTTCACCAGTATCACTCGCACCATCATGTCTCCTGAGGACGACTCCGGTGAACGAGTGCGTCTTTACAGATGCCTGACCTTCCCTGGCTACCCACATCTCCACTGTGCTGTTTGTAAATCCGGATTTTTGCTTACCCGTCAACGAATCCGTTGCGGTACCAAGGGGACCTAGCTTGAGATGTACCTGAAATGTCATCCATTCATCAGGAAAATAGGCCATACCGGGGAAATCGGGCCTGACTTTGTTGGTTCGAATCGCTTCCTGAGAATAAAGAACATAACGCTCTTTATCGTTCGTACCGGCTTTGTGTATCGCATTTTGCAACTTATAGTCGTACGAATTATATTGGGACTTAAATCCGCTCTCAAAAGGCTGGTATTCACCACAATTATGGTAGATTTGCGGGAATGCCCTATGAGAAACGTTCTGAGCAACTAATTCCAGACTGCTGCATGATCCAACCTCACCTGCATCGCCATATTTATATCCCGGATAATCGCCCTCACCTAGAATAGCCTGCTTCCAGCCTCCGCCACCTGCATAAACTGAATCCAGCATACTTTTACTGAAACGTTGCCGCCACTGCACATAGAGATCATCGCCCGCGCCAAACTTTACTGATTCGTCATCTGAGAAATTGGTCCTCCATGAACCTGACATAGTTGGACCCGTAACAGACGGTATTGTTAATTTAAGAGCTCCTGCACCCGAGGCACTTTGTAATCCGGTAAATGTTGCATACTGTTTCATTGAGTCTGGAAATCTTTTTTTGCCTTCCACAGCATCAATAGTGTCAAAGCCTTCTGACATAACAACATTTGTAGCATTCGCCCGTGCATTAAAATCTGAAAGTGCATCTGCCATTGCAGAATATCCAGGCAGTAGCAACAACAGCAAAAAAACAGCAGCATTTACAGTTAATGAAGTTCTTACGCCTATTTTATGCGTAACAGCTGATATTGCTGATTTTAGTTTGGTTTTCCTGGAGAAGGCTAGGAATATCAGCATAATCAAATTAAACGGGAGGTTTATTGAACCACCACCACCACCGAGATCCGTAACCGAACCTGTGTTTGCACCGCTGCTGCCAGTACCAGTAGCAGTACCTGTCGTACCTGTCGTACCTGTCGTACCTGTCGTACCTGTCGTACCCGTCGTACCCGTACCCGTACCCGTACCCGTACTCGTACCCGTGACACTTACAGACACGCTTCTACCTACATTAATATTTGAAGAATTTGTACACCACAAGTAAAAAGTGCTCGCCACATTAATCGGACCAACGGATTCGCTATTTGCTAATAATTTAGTACCACTCCAATCACCACCTGCACTACAGCTTACAGCATTGACTGATGACCATGTTAAATTAACAAGTTGCCCTGAGTTAACACTGGTTTGTGATGCTGAAAAATTTAGACTGGGTAAAGAAGCTGTGCCATCAGTGAGCTTAAACATATATACAGGTTTGTTAGTTCCATTGATAACGATAAAGGCGTTGAGTGTTGGCACATAACGAAAACGGCTGTACGTACCATTTTTATTTTGGGGGCCTGGGTCTACACTGTTACCCCCGGCTGGTGTGATTTTGTCCCATATCCATGCCTCGGTTTTCCAGTCACCGGCAGGCGGTGTTAAAGTATAAAGGTTTGCTCCGCCTGCCCATCCAACAAACCTTTTACTGATTGGATCCCAGTCGAAACCAGGTTTATTAGAATTTTCAATAGTGCGGTCACCTGTGGTCGTTATTACTATAGCCGTGTTACCCGGATTGCTTAAATCATGCACATAAACCTTATGGCCATAGACAGGATCAACTGTTACCAGCAAATCACGTTGAGGGTCTATAGAAGAAACACTATCAATATTAATGTTGAAATTTCCGTATTTCGTCCACTGCCCGGCACCACCATTAGCATTCGGATCAAATTTTGAAAATTCTTTATTATATGCCGGTATTAGCCAAAAGACATCGCGCTTTGAATCATAAGCTGATGATGCGCCAGTCAACCCTGCCATGCCGTGTGAAGTACCTCGACGCCATGTTTTAGAATCAAAACTAAACATATGTGGATATGAGGCACCACCACCACCGTGATCATGTGGTGATGCACTACCTAGCAGGACGAAAGAATTAGAAGCAGGATGATAGTCAACATAGTCGTATGTATGCGCTGCACATGGAGAGCCATCCTGTAATTCATCGTAAGTATAATTGCATACCGGATTGTTTACAGGAGAAGAGACAAGCTCCCACCTTTGAGTATCAAGCGAAAAGACGATGACTTCATTACCGTAATAGCCCTTATGGCCTCCTCCCCATACAACAAGGCCACCTAATGTACCATAGCCTGTCGCAAAGGCTCCACCAGTCCAGTCGTCAATGACTGCACTGATATTTTCGACCCCACTGTAGGAACAGTTTCCGAGTGGGCATGGATCGATATCATTTATTGTATTTAAAGAAACTACCGACCAGTAACCTGTCTGCAGCTGATCCTGGATGGCTGCATTTGCAGCGTTGAAGCTGAGGGCCAAGTACCACAAAACCGAAATAGTTATTCTAAGCACGTAGCTCCTAAAAAAGCCAATTAATTTCCCCATTATTCCTATTCCTTTAAAAGCGTGAACTGCGTCACAGTTGATGAAGACTGCTTCCCATTGTGAGTTTTGATATCGGCCTATAATTCACGAACCACATTTTTAACTATGAGTTTGTGAGACAGATCACACTAGATTTGCACGTCTGTTTCCTACAAATTGTCTTACTAATGGATAAATCATAATGTGAGACGAAAATTGTTGCTAGCGACCTCATTCGCTATTGTGAAGTACATTGTGTATTTGTATTCGATTTGTGAAAAAAAACACATTATTTTTCTAATTTAACAAAATATTACACTTTGGCCACGCTATCCAGTAAGACAGCCAATTTTTTGGTTTGCGCCCTGCGTGAAAAACTATTGATCACTTCGTCTGACGCAATTTCATAGGTCATGCTTTTAATCTCATCAACAAACTCGAGCATATTCTTTCGAATGTTATCGCGGTCGGCGATATCAGCAATCCTGCCAAGTCCTGATTTTTCTAGGACATGCGCTGTGTCGCCGCTTTTATCCGTTAACGCGAGAATGTGCTTTCTTGCCCGAATGTACTCATAGACTTTTGCCGGAATTTGATGATTGCAGTTTTTGGCCTGAAAGACCATCAGGCCATCGGCGTTGAGCATCTCAGCCAGCGCCTCATTATAAGCCAAAGGAGGCTCCAGGCTGATGATGTCATCGATGCCCATTTCCCGAATTATTTGTTGATAGAAATCCTCGTTACCACTGGCGCGCAAAATAACTTTAACTCCCAGCAATTTATCATTTTCTTTTTTCAAATCGGATATGGCATTGAAAAAAGGTATTGGATCACGCTCACTTGGATATAGCAGGCCACTATGCACCAGCGTCAGTTGTTTATTTGGTTTCCGCGGTATTGTCGTTGTTGCCTCACGAAAATTGTCCTCATCAAAGCCATTTGAAATCGTATGCCATTTATTTGGGTCAATCTCGGGATAGCGCTGTTTATACATCTCCAGGGTCCCGTCTGCAGTAAAGATGACACGTACTGCGTTCTGTACCAGTTTTTTTTCTATCCAGCGATATATTTTTCGCACCTGTGGATCAGGTGGATAATCATCTTCTGTCATCGAATCCCTCAGATCGGCAACCCAGGGTATTCCCGTAATTTTATGGAGGGTTAAGCCAATCAGATTCGCTGTGGCGATCGGGTATGTTGTCCAGATGACGTCCGGACGGTACTTTCGTATATGCCAGAGTGCCGCGGGTATGGCCCCTAACCACCAACTTATCCAGCGGTCAGGCCAGGCCAAAAAACCTGGGTATTTTCCAAACAGAGATAAGTGCTTGGCGGTGTCCAGGCAAAACGCCCGTATCACTTTTACATCGTCAGGGATTTCTCTGATTTGTGAATTATTGACTCGCATATAGGCCCGAGGATTAACCGATAGGACCGTAGGCTGCCATTGGTGTTCTCTTAGATATGTGGAAAATTTTAAGGTCCGCTGCTGTCCACTACTAACATGCATAGGTGGAAAATACGATGCGATCATCAATACACGCTTTACCATAAATTCAGCCACTCAGTCGTCCATAGTGAAACCTGATCACGCCACAGCTTTGTTGAAAATGTGTGATTTGCTTCTGATAGTTCCTTCCATGTAACACGATTATTGTGTAACTGCTCCTTCCAAGACCTTGATGATGAAACAGTGTCAACGAACTCCGCCGCAGTTAAATCCTCACCACTAATTATAATTAGTGAATGTCCTTTGAATTTCTTATACCCAGACAACATACGTTCAGGTAGAGACACAGCAGAGCTCTCAACAGAAGAATTTATTCTCTTTATGCATCTGTTTTTAAGGATACTAAAAAGAGACGCCGATGCGCTACATATATTTATTTTTCCTGTAAACATTCTATGCCAAGTATTGATATGCAATATCTTTTTAAGATAATAGTGCTTAAGCAGAGCGTGAGACTCTATTTCTATAGATCGCACCCATGGATTTAGAAGCACTACACCTGTCACACGCGGATCTTTATAAGCATAAAATAATATTGCTGACGCGGCGTCACACAACCCCAATAATACAATCTCGGTTACCTCAGGGCAGCTAACCAAAAACACATCTATAGCACTACGAATATCATCCTCAATATTTTCAAAATCCTTTTGTTGTCCACTGCTATCCCCCATACCCTGATAATCAAATCTAAATGAAGGAAAGTTTTCTGTTGCCAAATGATTAGACAGCAATAAAAATTGGCGATGACTCCCTACCCGATACTGCGGACCACCTACGACAACCACCACACCTTTGTTTCTGGGTATTGCTGGGGCGTGCAAAATACCAAGAAGTTTTTCGCCGTTGCAGTCAAATATGATAGATTGCTTCATTTTTACCGCACTTATAATTACGGACAACAGAGTGTTTCTGTAGCACTTACAAATTCATGAGCAATTGTTATTTCCTGCGTCGACCAAAATTGCGCCCCCTTGACAGGAAACACATTTATATTAGCTCCATTTCTTGTCATTGAATCTATCATTTTAGTACTTGCCAAACTAATCACTAGCGAGTCACCCAGCGTGGTTTCTAGCCAGTAAATATTCGTGCTGTCGATTTTTATATTGCGCAAACTGGATTCATAAAGAGGCAGTGCAAGCTCTGGCGACAATCTATATCCTGCTATTTCTACTGACTGATTGTTGTTAATAATACCAATCAATTCTTTTGTCCCCTCTTTGGCGCCTCCTACCTTAATCATATCTGCGGCAATTTTTAAACGAAGAAAATGTATAAGATAATTCTTTCCCGATAACACAGGCTGCCATAAAACCAGATTATCAATATTAATATTCATGCTATTAATAAAATCATTAGCAAGAAGTGCGCCGGTACGTATTGCGCAAAAAGATATAGATTGGTGGCTATTTGTTTTGCACCATACATAAATTTCGCCTATATCCCTTAGCCATAACTGCCAGGTTGCATCTCCAAAATCGCCATCACTATCACCTGTGCCTAGTAAATCGAAAAGAATAACGTTATACCCGCAACCAGCCAAGCGCCTGGCAAGCAGACTCATACTTTGTCGTGATTTATTCATTTCGTCCGCAAAAGGAGGGATAATAATCATCGTATGATTTATTTGAACATCCCCGCACGGCATGAAATTCAATACGAATCGCTGACTTCCGTCAATAGTTAAAAAAAATGAATTCATACAACAAGATGCTTGTGAGATATTATCTTTCATCTGTCAGAGTTTACTCTCAACAAATTCACATAAACTCCCAACGGTCTCAAAAGTTTCAGCAGTTATTTCATCATCGTCAACAATAAAACCAAACTGTTCTTCCAGGCTGGTAATTACTGTTACAACTGCCATTGAATCGAACTCTGGAACACTACCCAACAATGGTGTCGACTCATCAAATGAGGCCACCCTATGATCCAGCTGCAGTATGCCAGATAAAATATTCAGAACATTATTCATGGTACTCATTACTACTTTTTCCTAATGATTATGCTTACGAATTAAAATCATGTCCCGTGGCA
>Ga0209633_10005560_pt1 | contig 11025 bp, 6 predicted proteins | sample Cruoilmetagenom1_FD_187290 | JGI IMG/M metagenome (GOLD analysis project Ga0209633, IMG submission 187290) | Oil polluted marine microbial communities from Coal Oil Point, Santa Barbara, California, USA - Sample 1 (SPAdes) (version 2) | ecosystem: Environmental > Aquatic > Marine > Oil seeps ... | reverse complement strand
ATTTCCAGCCCCAGCCCTTTGGTGATTTCTTCTTTATAGACGCCCAGCTTGTCGGTCAGGTGTAAATCGCAGTTCATCACACCGGCCATAAATTCAACGGGGTAGTTGGCCTTTAGGTAACCGGTTTGGTAGCTGACAACCGCATAGGCCGCCGCGTGGGATTTGTTAAACCCGTAGTTGGCGAATTTCTCCAGCAGGTCAAAAACCTCGCTGGCTTTCTTTTTGTCGACGCCATTTTCCATGGCGCCTTTTTCAAATTTTGGCCGTTCCTTGGCCATTTCCTCGGCGATCTTTTTACCCATCGCACGCCGCAGCAAATCCGCGCCGCCCAAAGAATAGCCAGCCATTTCCTGCGCGATCTGCATCACCTGTTCCTGATAAACGATGATGCCTTGGGTTTCTTCCAGCAGATGATCAATCAGCGGGTGAACAGATTCACGTTCCTTTTGGCCGTTCTTGACCTCGCAATAGGTCGGGATATTTTCCATCGGGCCAGGACGATACAGCGCCACCAGCGCCACAATATCCTCGATGCAGGTGGGTTTCATGCGCTTGAGCGCGTCCATCATGCCGCTGGATTCCACCTGAAACACAGCCACGGTTTTGGCAGAGGCATAGAGCTTGTAGGTCGCCTCATCGTCCATCGGGATTTGGCCGATGTCGATGTCAACACCGCGCAGTTTTAACAAATCCAGCGCGTTTTGAATGACCGTCAGGGTTTTCAGGCCCAAAAAGTCGAACTTTACCAACCCCGCTTGTTCAACCCATTTCATGTTGAATTGCGTCGCGGGCATGTCAGAACGCGGGTCTTGATAAAGCGGCACCAACTCGTCAATCGGTCGATCGCCGATCACCACACCGGCAGCGTGGGTCGAGGCATTGCGCAACAATCCTTCGACCTGTTGACCATAGTTCAACAGACGCGCCACCACTTCTTCGGCTTGGGCTTCTTCACGCAAACGCGGCTCATCGGCCAAGGCCTTTTCGATGGAAACCGGCTTGACCCCCTCAACAGGGATCAGCTTGCTAAGGCGGTCGACCTGCCCATAAGGCATCTGCAAAACGCGGCCAATATCGCGCACGGCTGCCTTGGACAAAAGTGCGCCAAAGGTGATGATCTGCCCCACCTTATCGCGGCCATATTTGTCCTGAACATAGCGGATCACTTCTTCGCGCCGGTCCATGCAAAAGTCGATGTCGAAATCCGGCATCGAAACCCGTTCTGGGTTCAAAAACCGCTCAAACAAAAGGTTATAGCGCAACGGGTCAAGGTCGGTGATTTTCAGCGCATAGGCCACCAATGACCCCGCCCCCGAGCCACGGCCCGGCCCGACGGGAATGTTTTGATCAATGGCATATTTGATGAAATCAGCAACGATCAGAAAATAGCCGGGAAAGCCCATACCCTCGATGATGCCCAGCTCGAAATCCAGCCGCGCCTCATAGTCTTTGACCTCGGCGGAATGCGGGATTACGGCGAGGCGATCTTTCAAACCTTCCTCGGCCTGACGGCGCAATTCGACCACCTCGTCGTCAGCGAATTTGGGCAGGATCGGGTCACGACGATAGGTGGCAAAAGAGCAGCGGCGCGCAATTTCAACGGTGTTGGCCACGGCTTCGGGCAGGTCGGCAAAAAGGGTGACCATTTCCTGTTGGGATTTGAAATAATGCTGCGGGGTCAGGCGGCGACGCTGTTCTTGTTGATCGACATAGGCGCCGTCCGCGATGCACAGTAACGCATCATGCGCCTCGTACATTTCGGTCTTTGGGAAATAGACATCATTGGTGGCGACCAGCGGCAAATCCATTGCGTATGCCATCTCGATCAAGGCGCGTTCAGAGGCGCGCTCGGCTTCGGTGCATAGGCCGCCCTCGCCGGGATGACGTTGCAGTTCCACATACAAGCGGTCTGGGTAGATTGCCGCCAAGCGTTCCATCAGGCTTTGCGACTTGGGCCGTTGCGCGGTCAGAATCAGGTTGCCAAAGGGGCCTTCCGGCCCGCCCGTCAGGCAGATCAAGCCGTCTGAATATTGCGCCAGATCATCGGCTGAGACCTGTGGCAATTGCCCGTCTGAATTTAGATACAGGCAGGAATTCAGCTTCATCAGGTTCAGATAGCCCTGCTCGTTTTGCGCCAGCAGCACCAGCCCTGCCGGTGCGCGAGGTTTCTCGCCGACCTGGGCCGGATCATAGGTGAAATCCACTTGGCAGCCGACAATCGGTTGCACGCCTGCGCCCAATGCCGTGACTGAAAATTCGAGGGCGGCGAACATGTTGTTGGTGTCGGTCAGGGCAACTGCGGGCATCTTATGTTTTTCACACAAGCCCGTCAGTTTTTTGACAGGCACAGCGCCCTCCAACAGGGAATACTGGCTGTGAACACGCAGGTGGATGAATCGGGGATCAGACATTTGGGGAAACTAACCCGATGTAGGCGGCTTTGGAAAGGTCCCTAATCAAGCCTAATGGCTTTCTTTGGTCGCCGCCGCCCCCTTGGGTTCCAGCAGCTCTATGCGGTTGCCAAACGGGTCTTCAATATAGCCACGTTCAAACCCCGGCAGGTTTTGATCCCGCGTCACAGGGACCCCTGCGGCCTCCAAGTGGTCCAGCAATGCCAAAACATGGCTCACCTCAAACGCGGGATGGGCTTTGCGGGCGGGCTGAAATCCATCCTCAACCCCCAGATGCACCCGCACCTGTCCCCGCGCAAACCAGACACCGCCACGGGCCGCCAGAATCGATGGTTTTGCCACCTCGCTCAATCCCAACATCCCTTGGTAAAAATTTCGCGCTGCTTTTTCCTGCCCCCTGGGCATTGCCAGCTGCACATGATGCAAAGCACGTATCTGCATATTAGTTCTCACAATATCAATATGTTATATATCTATGTATACTATTGTATACCATATTAACGCCGAAAGGTCAACAAAACCATTGCTTTGTCAGGGTGTATCGGCTTTGTTTTAACGTGGTCAAACAGTCGCACCCTCGCTTTACGTCGCATCGGGCGGGCCTGCGATATGACCTGTGGGAAAAGAACGCGGCACGGAATTCATATGTCTGACATCGTATTTCTCCTGAACGGAGAAGCTATGCGCGTCACTGGCCAGCCAATAACCCGCAGTTTGCTGGATTGGTTGCGCGAAATCAAACACCTGACCGGCACCAAAGAAGGCTGCAACGAGGGCGATTGCGGGGCTTGCACCGTGATGGTCACCGACACGGCTGGCACGCGCGCGTTAAACGCCTGTATCTTGTTGTTGCCGCAACTGCATGGCAAGGCCGTGCGCACTGTTGAGGGCCTCAGCGCGCCCGATGGCACCCCGCACCCCGTGCAGGATGCGATGGTCAAACATCACGGGTCGCAATGCGGGTTTTGCACGCCCGGCATTGTGGTGTCGCTGGCGGTTGGCCACATGAACGGGGCTGAAAATTTCGATGAACAACTGGCGGGGAACCTGTGCCGCTGCACCGGTTATGCACCGATCATTCGCGCCGCCCAAGCCGTCAAAGACGCACCGGTGCCCGCTTGGATGACTGAGGATTTGGCCGCTCTTGAGGGGCTGGCGCAAACACCCGAACCCTACATGCCCGCCACCACCGAAGCACTGGCCAAATGGTATGCCGCCAACCCTGATGCCACGTTGATTGGCGGCGCCACCGATGTCGGGCTGTGGGTGACAAAGCGATTGCAAGACCTGCCCAAGGTGGCGTTTTTGAACGGCATTGAGGATCTGAAACAGATCGAGGTCAGTGACAGCCATATCCGCATCGGAGCTGGCGTGACCATAACCGATCTGGAAATCCTGATGGCCGGTTATCACCCGTCCTTTGCCGCCATGCTGCGGCGCTATTCCTCGGTTCAAATCCGCAACGCGGCCACCATCGGCGGCAACATCGCCAATGGCTCGCCGATTGGGGACGGGCCGCCGGCGTTGATCGCATTGGGGGCGACCTTGCATTTGCGCTGTGGGGATAAACGCCGCGAAATGCCGCTTGAGGCGTATTTTGTCGCATACGGCAAACAGGACCGCATAGCTGGTGAATTTGTCGAGGCGATCAGCCTTGAACGCCAAGCCGATGATTTGAAATGCTACAAGCTGTCGAAACGCTTTGATCAGGATATTTCCGCGGTTTGCGGCTGTTTCAACATTAGCGTTGAGGGAGGCAAAATCACCAAGGCGCGGATTGCTTTTGGCGGCATGGCGGGCACGCCGCATCGGGCCAACCATGTGGAGCAGGCGCTGATTGGCGCAGCGTGGGATGCGACGACACTCAGCGTGGCCCGCGCCGAATTTGCACAGGATTACACCCCGATGTCAGACATGCGCGCCTCGGCCGCCTACCGGCTGGAGGCCGCGCAAAACATGTTAACGCGCTATTTCCTTGAACGCCAAGGCTTGGCCACCAACGTGTTGGAGGTGACCCCATGAGCGTTGGCAAATCCCACCCGCATGATGCCGCCCCGCTGCATGTCAACGGCCAAGCCCGCTATATCGACGACATCCCGACACCCGCCAATTGCCTGCATCTGGCGTTTGGCCTGTCGAGTGTTGCGCATGGCGACATCACCGCGATTGATCTGGAGGCGGTGCGCGCTGCCGATGGTGTGGTGGCGGTGCTGACGGCGGATGATCTGGAGCATGATTGCGACGTATCCCCAGCCGCCCATGATGAGCCGTTGCTGGCCACGGGTACGGTGCATTACGTCGGCCAAGCGATTTTTCTTGTCGTGGCGACCAGCCATCTTGCGGCCCGCAAAGCCGCGCGTTTGGGCAAGATTACCTATGCTGAAAAACCCGCCATTTTGACGGTTGATGCAGCGCTGGCCGCCGATAGCCGCTTTGAAGATGGGCCGGTTGTCTGGACCAAGGGGGATGCGAAAACCGCAATGGCAGCAGCCCAAAATACCCTGTCCGGCAGTTTGGAAATGGGCGGTCAGGAACATTTCTATCTGGAGGGTCAAGCCGCACTGGTTTTCCCGCAAGAGGGCGGCGATTTGTTGGTGCATTCCAGCACCCAGCACCCGACCGAAATTCAGCACAAAGTGTCCCACGCGCTGGGTCTGCCGATGAATGCCGTGCGGGTTGAAACCCGTCGCATGGGGGGTGGATTTGGCGGCAAGGAAAGTCAGGGCAATGCACTGGCCGTGGCCTGTGGCGTGGTCGCGGCCAAGACCGGCAAGCCCTGCAAAATGCGCTATGACCGCGACGATGATATGATGATCACCGGCAAGCGGCATGATTTCCGGATCGAGTATACCGTTGGCTATGACGATGACGGCAAAATTGATGGCATCAATTTCACCCAATATGCCCGCTGTGGCTGGTCGCAGGATTTAAGCCTGCCGGTGGCGGATCGGGCGATGCTGCATTCTGACAACGCATATCATTTGCCCGACATTGCCATCACCAGCCACCGTTTGCGCACCAACACCCAATCGGCCACCGCCTATCGCGGCTTTGGTGGACCTCAAGGGATGCTGGGGATTGAACGGGTGATGGACCACATTGCCGGCGCGCTGGGGCTTGATCCGCTGAGCGTGCGCCAGAAGAACTTTTATACCTCCGGTGGGGATATTTTCAAAAAGAAGAAGGGGGGCGAAATTCAGAGCACGCCCTATGGGCAGGATGTCGAGGATTTTATCCTGCACGGGTTGGTGGACGGGCTGGTGGCCAGTTCCGATTACCATGCAAGGCGAGATGCGGTTGAGGTTTGGAATGCGGCCAATCCGGTGTTGAAAAAGGGCATCGCGCTGACGCCGGTGAAATTCGGCATTAGTTTTACGCTGACGCATCTTAATCAGGCGGGCGCCTTGGTGCATATCTATCAGGATGGCTCGGTGCATGTGAACCACGGTGGTACGGAAATGGGACAGGGCTTGTTCCAGAAGGTGGCCCAAGTGGCGGCGACGGAATTTGGGGTGCCGCTTGAGGTGATCAAGATCACCGCATCTGACACCGCCAAAGTGCCCAATACCTCGGCCACGGCGGCATCCTCGGGCTCGGACTTGAACGGCATGGCGGTTAAGGCGGCCTGCGAAACCCTGCGCACACGGATCGCCGCATTTCTGGCGGATCAGCATGGCAAAAAACAATCCGACGTCAGTTTTGCCGACGGTATGGTGAGGATCGGACGGCGGCAATTTACCTTCGCCAAGGCCGCTGAGCTGGCCTATCAAGGCCGGATCAGTCTGTCGGCCACAGGGTTTTACAAAACGCCAAAAATTCAGTGGGATCGGATCAAAGGCCGTGGTCGGCCGTTTTTGTATTTCGCTTACGGGGCTTCGGTTACCGAAGTGGTGATCGACACGTTGACCGGTGAAAACCGCATTCTGCGCGCCGATATTTTGCACGATGCTGGCGCGTCGCTGAACCCTGATCTGGACGTTGGTCAGGTTGAAGGCGCCTATGTGCAGGGGGCTGGATGGTTGACGATGGAAGAGCTGGTTTGGGACGACAAGGGGCAGCTGCGAACCCATGCGCCCTCGACCTATAAAATCCCCGCCTGCTCGGATCGACCCGATATTTTCAACGTCGCCCTGTGGGATGGCGAAAATGCTGAAGATACGATTTACCGTTCCAAAGCTGTCGGCGAGCCGCCATTCATGCACGGTATTTCGGCGCTGATGGCGCTGTCGGATGCGGTGGCGGCCTGTGGCGACAGTTATCCGTCGCTTGACGCCCCCGCCACGCCGGAACGTATCTTGATGGCCGTAAAACGCCAACAGGCCGACGTATGAGTTTCGAGCGCTGGCCACTTGAAAAATGCGTCGCGGCAAATGGCGCTGTGGTGCGGGTGTTGGTGGCCAGCACCAAGGGCTCGGCGCCGCGCGATGCCGGGGCGACCATGCTGGTCTGGCCAAGCGGGCAATCGGGCACCATTGGCGGCGGCGCGTTGGAACATCAAGCCAGCCTACGGGCCCGCGAAATGCTGTCGGGGGCGACGTCTGTAGCGCGGATCACCCAACCGCTGGGACCAAACCTTGGTCAATGTTGTGGCGGCAGCGTTACATTGGTTTTGGAGCGTTATGTGGCCGAAAACCTGCCCACAGAAACCGCCGGTATTTTCGTACGCGCCGTTGAGTCGGACGCCAGCGCCGAGCTCCCTGCCCTGTTGCAACGCCGTCTTGAGGCCGCCAAAGGCACCCCGATCGCGCCGGTCTTGACGGCGGGCTGGTTGGCGGAAAAGATCCAGAAACCGCCGACCCCCGTGTGGATTTACGGCGCCGGTCATGTTGGCCGTGCCTTGGCCCGCACCCTTGCGCCGCTGAACGGCTACGACATCACCCTGATTGACACGGACGTCACGCGCCTGCCCAAACACCTGCCGCAAAACATCACCACGCTGACGGCCAAAAACATCGCTGATCTGGTCAAACACGCCCCGGATCAGGCCCACCACTATATCATGACAATGGACCACGGGTTTGATCTGGAAATCTGCCATCACCTGCTGGGGCGCAGGTTCGGGTTTGCCGGTCTGATCGGCTCAAAAACAAAATGGGCGCGGTTTCAAGGCAGACTAGAGAAATTGGGCCACACATGCGGCGGCATCACCCGCATCACCTGCCCGATTGGTGATCCGGCGCTTGGAAAAGAACCGCAAACGATTGCGGTCGGCATTGCGCACGGGCTATTGCTAGCGCGTGCCAAAATAGAATCCTCAACGGACATTTTTGAAGGACGGGGAATATGACGGATAGATTGCTGACCATCGACGGGCTGACCAAGGCCTATCCTGGGGTCGTCGCCAATGACAAAGTTTCGTTTGGCATTGATGCGGGAGAGGTCCATGCGTTGTTGGGGGAAAACGGGGCTGGCAAATCCACCTTGGTAAAAATGATCTACGGTTTGGTGCGGCCCGATGCGGGCAGCATGACTTTGATGGGCAACAGTTTTTCCCCGCCTGAACCCCGCGCCGCCCGTGCCGCCGGCGTGGCGATGGTGTTTCAGCATTTCTCGCTGTTCGAGGCGCTGACCGTGGCCGAAAATATCACCTTGGGGATGGAAAATCCGCCCAAACACCGCGAGTTGTCGGCCCGGATCGCCAAGGTCAGCCATGATTACGGGCTGCCGCTGGACCCTGAACGTCTGGTGGGGGAATTGTCTGCCGGTGAGCGCCAACGCGTCGAGATAATTCGTTGTTTGTTGCAAGACCCGAAACTATTGATCATGGATGAGCCCACATCGGTTTTGACCCCGCAAGAGGTCGAGGTGTTGTTCCACACCCTGCGCAAATTATCCTCGGAGGGCACCGCGATCCTGTATATCAGCCACAAGCTGGAGGAGATCCGCGACATTTGCGACAGCGCCACCATCCTGCGCCTCGGCGTGGTGGTCGACACCTGCAATCCGCGTGAGAAATCCGCCCGCGAGTTGGCGGAAATGATGGTCGGGTCGGCCTTGCACGAACCGCTGCGCGACACGCCTTTGTTGGGCGATGTGGTGCTGGAATTGAACGACCTGTCAGTGGCGGCGACCACCCAGTTTGGCACTTCGTTGAAAGCGGTGAACATGGCGGTGCGCGCCGGTGAAATTTTGGGCATCGGCGGGGTTGCGGGCAACGGGCAGGACGAATTGCTGGCCGCGATGTCCGGCGAAGCGCCCAGCGCGGCTGAAACGGTCACATTTGACGGCAGCGACATTGGAACGCTTGGCCCCAATGCACGGCGCGCGTTGGGTATTTTGGCCGCCCCCGAAGAACGGCTGGGCCACGCCGCCGCCCCCGATATGAGCCTGACTGAAAACGCCCTATTGACCGCCGCGATCCGCGAAAATCTGGTGACCAAAGGGTTTGTGAACTGGGCCGACACCCGCCTGTTTGCCAAACAGGTGATCAAAGATTTTGACGTGCGCACCCCAGGTGCGCGCACCGCAGCCCGCGCGCTGTCGGGTGGCAATTTGCAAAAATTTGTCATTGGCCGCGAGGTGCTGCAAAACCCACGCCTATTGGTGGTGAACCAGCCGACATGGGGCGTTGATGCTTCGGCCGCCGCGCAAATCCGGCAATCCTTGATGGACCTTGCCGCGGGTGGGGCCGCTGTGGTTGTGATCTCGCAGGACCTTGATGAATTGATGGAAGTTTCCGACAATTTTTGCGCCCTGAACGAGGGGCGATTGACCCGCCCCCGCCCTGCCAAGGGGCTGACGGTTGAGGAAATCGGCCTGATGCTGGGCGGAATGGAAGAGATGGAGGTCGCCAATGTTTAGACTGGAAAAACGCCCCGTACCGTCAAAGGCATGGACCGTCGCCACGCCGCTTTTGGCGGTGCTGGCCACCATGATCGCGGGCGGCATTCTGTTTGCGATCTTGGGCAAAGACCCGGTTGAGGCGATCCGCATCATCTTTTGGGACCCGCTGTTTTCCGAACAATTCGCGGCCTATTCACGCCCGCAATTGCTGGTGAAGGCCGGGCCGTTGATCTTGATCGCGATTGGTCTGTCGTTCGGGTTTCGGGCGGGCATCTGGAACATCGGCGCCGAGGGCCAATATATTATCGGCGCCATCACTGGCGGCGCGGTTGGGCTGGCGTTTTATCCGGCGGGCGGCTGGTATATCTTCCCGCTGATGGTGATCGCGGGGGCGGCAGGCGGCTGGGCTTGGGCGATGATCCCCGCTATTTTGCGCACCCGTTTCAACACCAATGAAATTCTGGTGTCGCTGCTGTTGGTTTATGTCGCTGAACACATCCTGTCAGCGATGTCGTTTGGGTTGTTGCGCAACCCCGAAGGCCACGGCTTTCCAGGGTCGCGTAACTTCAAAGACTATGACGCTGTCAGCAACAACGAGTTGATCGCCAACACCGGCATGCACTGGGGTTTGGTCGCCGCCTTTATCGCGGTGATCCTCGCCTATATTGTTATGACCCGCCATATCCTTGGGTTTCAAATCAGTCTGGCAGGGCAATCGCCGCGGGCGGCCAAATTTGGCGGGGTGAACCCGAACCGGTTGATCGTGCTGTGCCTTGGCGCATCGGGCATGTTGGCCGGACTTGCCGGTGTGTTCGAAGTCACGGGGCCTGCGGGGCAGCTGACCACTGACTTTAATCAGGGCTATGGTTTTACCGCGATCATCGTGGCATTTCTGGGTCGTTTGCATCCGGTGGGCATTTTGATGGCGGGGCTTTTGATGGCGCTGACCTATATAGGCGGAGACCTGGCGCAGCTGATGTTGGGCCTGCCCAAACCGGCCATTCAGGCGTTTCAGGGCATGTTGCTGTTTTTCCTTTTGGCGCTGGATGTGCTGACCAATTTTCGCATTCGTTTAAAAAAATCGGAGGCCGCGTGATGGACCTGTCTGCAATTAATCCCGTTCTGCTGGTCGCGTCCCTGATGATCGCCGCCACCCCGATCCTGCTGGCCGCCATTGGCGAGTTGGTGGTCGAAAAAGCAGGCGTGCTGAATTTGGGCGTCGAGGGCATGATGATCATCGGTGCGATTTGTGGCTTTGCCATCGCGGTGGAAACCGGCAGCCCTCTGGTTGGATTTATCAGCGCCGCGATCGCGGGGGCTGCCCTGTCTCTGTTGTTTGCCTTTCTGACCCAGATCATGCTGGCCAATCAGGTGGCCTCGGGCCTTGCGCTGACCTTGTTTGGTTTAGGGTTTTCCGCCCTGATCGGCCAAGGCTACGCCGGTCAAAAACCACCACCGACCCCGCGACTGGATCTGCCGGTGTTGTCCGACATCCCTGTGCTGGGCCAAATCCTGTTTCGCCATGATCCGATGGTTTATATCGCCATTGCCCTGATCGCCGCCACATGGGCGGTGCTGAAATATACTCGCGTTGGGCTGATCCTGCGGGCGGTGGGGGAGAACCACGATGCCGCCCACGCATTGGGGTATAAAGTGGTGCGCATCCGCATCCTTGCCATCATGTTTGGCGGCGCTTGTGCGGGGCTTGGCGGCGCTTACCTTAGCCTGATCCGGGTGCCGCAATGGACCGAAGGCATGACCGCTGGCGCCGGCTGGATCGCGTTGGCCATCGTGGTGTTTGCCAGCTGGAAACCGTGGCGCGTGATGCTGG
>Ga0209633_10005559_pt1 | contig 11025 bp, 9 predicted proteins | sample Cruoilmetagenom1_FD_187290 | JGI IMG/M metagenome (GOLD analysis project Ga0209633, IMG submission 187290) | Oil polluted marine microbial communities from Coal Oil Point, Santa Barbara, California, USA - Sample 1 (SPAdes) (version 2) | ecosystem: Environmental > Aquatic > Marine > Oil seeps ... | reverse complement strand
CAAATAAAACTCCCATTTATACCTCCAATTTTATATTCGCATGATTATAATACCTTAATAAACCAAAATTTACAATGCTAAAATGAATAATATTAACAAGAATGTTACAAAAATGATATAATTACGATGTATGAGAAGGTGGGATGACTTGAATTTAATAAAAAATAAACAAATAATTAAAGATATTTTTACAATAAGTATGATTTCTGTATTAATGGGACAATTTTATTTAAGTCCATTTAATATTGGATTTAGACTTACATTAGCTGTTTTTTTTATGTCTCTATTTCTTATCTATTTTAAAGATTATAGTATTATTTTAATAACCATGTCAGTAGGTATATCTACATTTCTTTTTAGAACATTAGTATTTTATCTTGGTAATGATATTGTTATTATTGAAGCTGTAAAAATATATGCACCTGTTTTATGTTATTATTTATTCTTTGGAATATTTTTTATTGTTTTAGATGTAAGAAATTTATTAGATAAACCATTTCAATTTTTCTTTAGTTTATGGGTTTGTGATGCTGTTCCAAATATTATTGAAGTAATAATTAGGAAAGCATGGCAATATTCTGAATTTAATAAATTAATAGTAACAATAATTATCGTTGGAGCATTAAGAACAATAGTATTATTATCTACATATTATTTAACATCTTATTATTATGATAAAGAAAAATTAGTAGAGCGTGAAAAATATTATAGAGAAATAATTGTATTTATTTCAAAATTAAAAACAGAATTATTTATTTTAAAAAAATCTCGAAATGATATTGAAAATGCTGTAGCATATACTCATAATTATTATGATACTATTAATGATGAAAATTTAAAAAAGCCAATTTTAAAAATTGCTAAAGATATACATGAAATAAAGAAAGATTATTTAAGAGTAATAGCAGGAATGAATTCAATTTTTGATACTGATACAGAAATTGAAGAAATGACTATTGAAGAAATTTTATTAATCGTTAAAGAACATATTATAAATTTAGTGAAACAGAAAAATAAAAAAATAGATGTATATATTGAATATAATGAAATGTTTAAAACAAAAGAGTTTTATACAATAATATCAGTTCTTAATAATTTAACTGTAAATAGCATAGATGCAATTAATAATTATGGTAAAATTTCTATTGGATCAAAATTAAACACTGAAGAAATTTTATTTACAGTTGAAGATACAGGTGAAGGAATTAAAAATGAAAAAAAAGAAGTAGTTTTTAATTCGGGATATACTACAAAATATGATAAAGAAACAGGAAAAATGTCAACTGGTTTAGGATTAAGCCATGTTTGGAATATTGTAGTAGAAAATTATAATGGGACTATTGAAGTTGAATCGGAATTAAATAAAGGTACTGAGTTTTTAATAAAAATTCCAAAGAATAAAATTATTTTAGGAGGTGATGCAGATGAAATTGATTTATATTGTTGATGATGATATTAGTATTGTAAATATTTTAGAAGATATAATTAAGAATAATTTTAAAAATTATTTAATTGATTCTGAATTATCAGCTAATAAGGGAATTGAAGGGATACTTAAACAAAGACCGAATATAATATTATTAGATTATTTATTACCTGATAAAGATGGATTAGAAATAATAAGAGAAATTAAAAAAATATATAATCCTTTAATTGTTATGATTTCTGAAGTATCAGATAAAGAAATGATTGCAAAAGCATATAATGAAAAAATAGAATTTTTTATTACAAAACCAATAAATGTTATTGAAGTTGTATCAGTAATAAATAAATTAGTTGAGTATGATGAAATGAAAAACACTGTTAATCAAGTGAAAACAGTGATGAATAAATTGAATAGTACTTTTACTCATGATGATACGAACAATGAATTATTTGAAGATAAAATCAGAAATTTATATAGCAAAATTGGAATATTAGGATCAACTGGTTGTGAGGAATTAATTGAATCTGTAAAATGGGTTAAAGAACATAATACTAAATATACTCTTTCTGAAATGTATGTTTCTTTATCAGAGAAATTATTTAATAAAAAACAAATTTATTTAGTTAAAAAAAGAATTAGAAGAATTATTACAAAGTCATTTATTTCAATGGCAGCTTTAGGAAATGAAGATAATATGAATCCAGTATTTGAAAAATATTCAAATCAATTATTTGATTTTGTCGAATTAAGAGCACAAATGAGATATTTAAAAGAAGAATCAAACAAAGTTGGAAGAATTAATATTAGAAAATTTATTGAAAGTTCAATTATTATTTGTGATAGAATGGATTAATATAGTCTTAAAATGTCTTATTATGTCTTCAATAATATAAAATGTTAAATATAATTAATATATATGTAGATATTTTAAGGAGGAAAGAATGAAAAACATGAAGTTGACAACAAAAATTTTTATTGGACTTATTTCAGGTATTATTGTAGGTTTATTTTTACAGAGTGCACCAGATATTGCACAGACTTATATTAAACCATTTGGAACATTATTTATTAATATGATTAAAATGATCATAGTTCCATTAGTATTTTCATCATTAGTAGTTGGTGCTGCTAGTATTGGAGATCCAAAGTCACTAGGTAGAATTGGTGGAAAAACATTAGTGTATTATCTTGTTACAACTGCCATTGCAGTAACAATTGGTTTAGCTTTAGCTACAATACTTAAACCAGGTGCTGGATTAATTATTCCCGTTGACGCAGCAGCAAAATCAGTTGAAACACCATCAATAATTAACACATTATTAAATATTGTACCAAGAAATCCTTTAAAAGGATTAGTTGATGGAAATATTTTACAAGTAATTGCATTTGCATTATTTTTAGGAGTTGGATGTACTGTTTTACCAGAAGAAAAATCAGCACCATTTGTGAACTTTTTTGATAGTTTAGCAGAAATTATGTATAAAATTACAGCATTTATTATGGAAGCTGCACCATATGGTGTATTTGCATTAATAGTTCCAGTTGTTTCACAATATGGTTTAGATGTATTAAAACCACTTAGTATGGTAATTTTAGCAGTTTATATTGGATGTGTACTTCATGCAATAATTACTTATTCAACAGCTGTAAAAATATTTGCTAAAATTAATCCAATGACATTCTTTAAAGGTGTTGCACCAGCAGCAGTAACAGCATTTAGTACTACAAGTTCTTCAGGAACTTTACCTGTTACAATTAGATCGGTAAGAGAAAACTTAGGTGTATCTGAAAAAATTTCATCATTTGTTTTACCATTAGGTGCTACAATAAATATGGATGGAACTGCACTTTATCAAGGTGTTTGTGCACTTTTCTTAGCACAAGTATATGGTATTGATTTATCAGCTGGACAAATGATGACTATAATTTTAACTGCTACATTAGGTTCAATAGGTACTGCAGGAGTTCCAGGAGCAGGATTTATTATGTTAACATTAGTTTTACAATCAGTAGGTTTACCATTAGAAGGACTTGTTCTTATAGCAGGAATAGATCGTATTTTAGATATGGCTAGAACTTCAGTTAATGTTATTGGTGATGCTTCTTGTGCAGTTATAGTAGCTGCTACAGAAGGTGAATTAGAAGTTATTGAAGGGAATGAAGCAAAATAATGAAAGAAAAAATAATTGGAATAATTGGCGGTATGGGTCCTATGGCTACAGCTGATTTATTTAAAAAAATAATATTAAATACTGATGCAAATTCTGATCAAGAACATGCACATGTCATTATTGATAGTAATGTTATGATACCAGATAGAACTGATGCAATATTAAATAATGGTGAAAATCCAGTTCCTGAGTTAACAAAAACTGCAATTAATTTAATTAATGCAGGAGCTAATATTTTGATTATGCCTTGTAATACTGCGCACTATTTTTTCAAAGAAATAATTGAAAAAATTAATGAAAAAATAAATAAAGAAAATTATGTATTTTTAAATATGATTGAAGAAACTGCAAAGTATTTAAAAAAACAAAATGTAGAAAGTGCATGTTTACTTGCAACTACGGGAACTTATAAATCTGAAGTGTATCAAAATATATTTAAAAATTATAATATTGAACTATCAGTGCCTTCTAAAGAAAATCAAAATATGATCATGGAGTCAATTTACAATTATAAAAAAGGTATAAAGAAATATCATAAAGAAGAATTTTTAAAAATTGTTGAAGAAAGTGATAATTCAAATAATAAGAAATTTATTCTAGGATGTACAGAACTTCCACTTATATTTGAAGAAATTGGAATAAATGATAATATTGTTGATCCAACTGAAATCATTGCAAAAGCAGCAATTAAAGCAGTACAATTATAATAATTAGCTGTCGTTTAAAAACGGCAGTTTTTTGTATATAAAAAAAATTTACGAAATGTTAACATTGTGTATGATTTATGATAGAATTAGTATATTGAATTGTAAAGGAGAAAGAATTTGATTGCTAATAAGATAGATGCCAGAATAGTAATAAATGCATTAAAAAATGGCGGAGTTCCAAAAGAATTTATTGAAGATATCATCATAGGTAGAGATATGGAAATTTCAGAATTTAGAAGAAATTTGAATAACCTTAATGATGGAATAGGAAATATTAAAATAATTTTAGGTAATTATGGAACTGGCAAAACTTTTCTTTTAAATGCATTAAAGAACATTGCATTAAAAGATGATTTTGTTGTATCTTTTTTACAAATTGATAGAGTCTTTAGATTGAATAAACTTGATGATTTTTATTATTATATTATGCATAATTTATATGTAAAAAATAATAATGGATTAACATCATTTGATAATATTTTTGATATTTGGATTGATAATTTAAAAAATGCACCAGATAAAATGGAATCAACTAATGAAATAAATAAAGTTATTAAAACAATGCAAAAATATAATGATACTTTTGCAAGAGCACTTCTAAATTATATTAGAAGTAAGATAAAGAATAATTATGAAATGACTGAAGTTATTAGTTCTTGGTTAAGTGGAGAAAAAAATATATCTTATGAAATGAAAACGAAGTTTAATGTAATTGGATCAATTAATAAAAGCAATATGATTGATTTTTTAAAAGCTTTTTCAAAACTTGTTGATTTGCTTGGATATAAAGGGTTTGTAATTGCAATTGATGAAATTGATTTGTTGTTAAATGAAAGATCTGATATACGAAAAAATGCATATGAGAATTTAAAATATCTTATAGATTTAATTGTAGTAGGTGATTTAACAAAAACTATGCTTTTACTTTCAGGAACAAAAGAAATTGTTGAAAATGAAGAAAAAGGATTTAGAAGTAATATTGCATTAAGTCAAAGATTAGGAAATGCTATAGATTCATATGAATCAGGAATAGGAAATATAAAAGAATCTATTATTATGCTTAAAGATATAAAATTTACAGATTATCTTGAAATTACTGATAAAATAGTAAATATTTATAAATATGCATATGATATACATATTAAAGCAACAGCAGAATCTTTAAAAAATTGGGTTTTATATACTTATAATAAAAATGGGAAGAATATACAGGAACTTAAGATAAGAGAGTTTATAACAAGATTGATAACTATATTAGAACAAGTTGATGAAAATCATATTTATAATAGTAATTTAGAATTTAAAATGAATGGAGATAGGCCAATATTTAAAAATATGCTTAGTAAATCTAATTAAAAGTATAAATATGCATTCAATTCACAATGAAAGTATAGTTGGTGTTTTGGTAATGCTAAAGAGATTGTAAAGAATCTACCGGTAATAATTAAATAGCAAATATAACAATAGAAAAAGGCACTTCATTTGTGAAATAATGATGTGAAAGCATTAGATGAAAAGACTGTAGAAGCAACAAGAACTGTTGTGTAAAAGAAATGAACTTTGAAGGATCCGAAGGTGGTGGATATCTACAAGGAAGTAATGATCTATAAATGCAGTTACTGATGATTTTGTTTCAGTAGAATACAGAGCAAGTGGTAGTTTAAATATTGAAGCAAATTGGGCACAAAGTCATATTTATATTCTATAATGCTTGTGTTAGTGTTGGATTTGTGATGGATCTTTTAGGCTGAATGATAAAACAAAACGTTAAGAATTAGTGATAATGGTAAATAGAGTTATGGACTATAGGGTAATAGAAGCAGCAACATATGGATTCACTCAATTAGTACAATAGCAATAAAAATCCCGACTTTTAAAGTGAGATTTGATTTAGAAAAGGAAAGTGAAAAAATGTTTATGGAGAATCAATTTTCAGGTTTAAAAATTATTAAAATAAAAAATAAAGTTATATATGTAATTGATAAACATCAATATAATTTACCGATATGGGGTGATCTTTCAATTAATAATAACAAAAGTTATATTTTAGTCTCAATAGATTTTCATCCTGATACTAATCCTCCGTTTTATCAAAGTGCACTTTTAGAAGCAACAATGAAAGATGATGAAAATGCAGAAATTTTAGCTAAAAAAATTATAAAACGAAAAGTAAATTCAATAAATCGTAAAGATGTTTTGAGTTTGATAAGTATAAGTGATGAACTCAGTAATGATGAGCATATTAATACTGCAATGGAACTTAATTATTTATCAGATTATCATATGATTAATTGTATGGATAAACATGAATATACTACAGGAACTCATTATAAAGTATCAAGTAATTTTTTTAGTTCACTTGAAAATGAAATGTTTGAGAGTGTAGATTTTCAAATTCCAGATGAAGATATTGTACTCGATATTGATCTTGATTATTTTTCTAAGAAAGATAGTTTTAATCCTAAAAACAGTGATATTATTAAAAAATTAATAAAAAAAGCAGAAATTGTCACAATAGCACGCTCAGAAAAGTATTTTGAATATCTAAAAAAAGATGAATTCAATTTAGAAGAATGTGAAAATAGCTGTATAAATATGATAAAAGAAATAATTTTGAAAAAAATGTAAAAAAATGTTTAAGTTATTGTATGTCGGGTAAATAAAGAGTGTGAAGTTGATAATTTATTTTATTTTATTTAATTTAAGTTTAAAGTTTTTTAAGTAATGTATTTAAGTAATGCAGTAAAGGTAGAAGATTTTAGTTTTAATTTAAGTGTATTAAAAGAAAGTTGTTAGTTTACAAAGTACGGTTTTAATTTGTAGAATCTGTTTGATAAGTTATTAGTTTAAGAATTTTCTTCAAAAATGGATGTTATCAACTTCACGCAATTAAAAAGACTTTTGAGGTCTTTTTTTATTAAAAAATGTTTAAAAATTAAGAAGACGGGTAACTATATGATGTGGAGTTGGTGACTTGTTAATTTAATTTAAGTGTAAAGTTTTTAGATATTGATTTACGCAAGTAGAAACAAGTTAGAAGATTTTAGTTTTAATTTAAGTGAAAGTTTAGGAAGTTGTTAGTTTACTGAAAGTATCGATTTTTAATTCGAAAGAGTTATTTGGAAGTCAAGTGGTGAGTAAAAATTTCAAAAGCGGATGTTATCAACTCCACATTTAATATAAAGCCTTCTTTGATATATGAGGGCTTTTTTATTTTGTATAAAAGTTGAAAAATTCTTAATAAAATAGTATTATTTAATTGGGAGATGGTAAAATGAGAAATGAATCAAGAAAATTTTTAGAGGAGTTGTTAATGACATATGCTCCATCAGGAAGTGAAGAAAATTTTCAAAATAAATGGATGAATTATGTTAAAAAATATGCAGATGAGATAAGAACTGACCTTTCAGGAAATGTAATGGGTATTCTTAATAAAGACGCTGGATTTAAAGTTTTATTGGCAGGACATGCTGATGAAATATGCTTTATAGTAAATTACATTGATGATAACGGATATATATATGTGCAAAAATCAGGTGGCATTAATCCAAAACTTGCATTTGGAAAAAGAGTGAAAGTGTTAGGAAGAAAAGAAATTCCTGGAGCGGTTGGTGTAATAGCTCAACATCAAGGTGGACCTAAAAATGAACTTAAAGTAAGTGATATATTTATTGATGTTGGAGCTAAATCGAAAGAAGAACTTTCAGGAATAGTAAATGTTGGAGATTTTGTAGTTTATGATGTTGGATTTCAAAATCTATTAAATAATAATATAGTCGCAAGAGGTCTTGATAATAAAACGGGTTCTTTTATAGTTGCTGAAGTAATCAGAAAATTAAAAAATGAAGATATTGATGTTGGAGTTTATTCCGTTTCTACAGTGAGCGAAGAAACAATTAAAAATGGAGCATATTTTGCAGCAAGCCAAATAAAACCTGATATTGCAATAGCAGTAGATGTAACATTTGCAACTGATTATCCAGGTATGAATAAATGCGAGCATGGTGATGTAAAAATCGGAAATGGTCCTGTTATCTCTATGGGATCCCCAATTAACAAAGTTGTTAACAAAATTTTTATTGATACTGCTAAAGAAGAGAACATTAATCTTCAATATGAATTAACTCCTGCTAGGACAGGAACGGATGCAGATCAATTACGAATTACTGGCAAAGGAGTAGCCACTGCATTAATGTCTTTACCACTTCGATATATGCATTCACCATCAGAAGTTATTAATTTAGATGATATTGAAAATGAAATTGAATTACTTGTAAAATCAATTAAAAATATTAAAAAAGATATTAATTTAAAACCATTGGGCGATAAAAATGAGAATTAAAGTGTTGTTGGAAAATGACAATGTTTTAAATGAACATGGATTATCTTTATATATTGAAAAAGGGAATGAAAAAATATTGTTTGATGCAGGACAATCTGATTTGTTTTATAAAAATGGAAAAATGATGAATGTTGATTTTGATAAAATTAAAATTGTAGTTTTAAGCCATGGACATTATGATCATGGAAATGGCCTTAAGTATTTATCTAATAAGACTTTAATTTGCCACCCTGATGCGTTTTTAAGAAGATATGCTGCAAATGATAGATATATAGGTTTAAATCAATCAAGAGAAGAAATTAAAATGAAATATAATTTAATTGAATCAAAAGACCCTTATTATATTTCTGATGATATTTGTTTTTTAGGAGAAATTAAAGGTAGACCTACAAAGTATCATTTAGAAGATGGTTCTATTGATTATATAAATGATGATTCCGCTATTGCAATAAACACAGAAAAAGGTATTGTAGTGATAGCGGGCTGTTCTCATTCTGGAATTGAAAATATTATTGAATATGCTAAAAAAGTTATGAAAAATAATAAAGTGTATGCTGTAATTGGAGGTTTTCATTTAAAAGAAATAAATGAAAATACAAAAAAACTTATTGATGTATTTAAAGATATTGAAAATATTTATACAGGTCATTGTACTCAAAAACATGTGATTGATTATTTTAACGAAAATAATCTTAATGTAAAAAAACTTAAATCATTAATGGAAATTGATTTGTAAAGGACTATATGAAAAAAATAATAGTAAATAATGTAGAGTATTTAACATTTAATAATTTTAATAAATATGATTTTTTAAAACATGGCTTTTCAACAAGATATGGTGGTGTAAGTGAGGGTTGTTTTTCAAGCATGAATTTAAGACATGGAAGTAGCGATTCAGAAGAAAATATTAAAAGGAATTTTGAAATATTTTTAGATATTTTTGATTTGAAAAGAGAGAATACAATGTTTTCTGATCAAGTTCATGATAATAAAATTCTAGTGGTTAAAAATAAAAATAAAATAAATTGTAGCGATTTTGATGGATTGATTACTGATTTATCAGATTTTGGACTTGTAACTTTTCACGCGGATTGTGTGCCTGTATTTTTTGCAGATATTAAAAAGAAAGTAATTGGAGTTGCACATTCAGGATGGAAAGGAACTAGCTTAAAAATTTCAGTGGCAATGATAAATAAGTTTAGAAAAATTTATAATTCAGAATTAAAAGATATAATAGTTGGAATTGGCCCTTCAATAGGTGGATGCTGTTATGAAGTAGGCAAAGAAGTATATGATGAATTTGTTTTAAAAAATGATTTATATAATAATTTTTTTGAAAAAAAGAATGAAAAATATATGTTTGATTTAAAAAGAACAATTGAATTTGATTTAATTGAAGCTGGAATAAATAAAGAAAATATTGAAATAAGTAATTATTGTACAAAATGTAATAGCGATTTGTTTTTTTCGCATAGAGCTCATGGACTTAAAAGAGGCTCAATGGTAGCTGTAATAGTAAAACATTAAAAAGAAAGTAACTGAAACCAGTTACTTTCTTTTTAATTACTTATAATCAGCAAATCTTGAATTTAATTTTAAATAGAATATAAGGCTTAAAACAAGACAAATTGTAATTGTATAAAATGATAAATAAGCACCAATTAAATCATTTAAGTTTGCCATTAATAACCCTGAAAAAAGGATAAATATTGCTGCTGTTGTTGAAACGGTTGAAATTGCTTTTGATGAATTTTCTTTAAATATTTTTCCCATAAGTGCAATTGAAGTCGGAAAAATAATTGATAAAAATAAACCTACAATAGAAATAACATAAAGTCCATTTGCTTGTAAAAACATTCCAATTAAATGAAATATTATTGATAGTATTAAAGCATAAATAATTGATTTAAAATATCCGAATTTTTCTGTTATAATACCACCTATGAATCTTCCAAGTGTAAATGTTCCGAAGAAAACCGTAGTATATGTAGTTGCGTTTAACGCAGTTAATGTGTAATCGTTTTTAAGAAGATTCATAAACCAATTTCCCATTTGAATTTCTGCTGCGACATAAAAACCCATTGCAAAAATAAATAACTTAAGCTCTTTTTTTAATTTAATTATATTATCAGATGTATTTTTTGAAATATTTTTTCTAGTTTCATAAGTGAAAAGATAAAGCAAAAATGCTATTAAAAATCCTAAACTTATAGATTTATAAATCATTCTCCATTCTACGTTGTTATTTAATAAAAAACCTACCATTTTTTGACTAACAGTATTTCCAACACCGAAAAAGCCATGTATCATATTGAAAAGTACAGATTGAAATGAAACAAGTATTAGTGGTACAGTGGTATTTATACTTAAAAGTGTAAA
>Ga0209633_10005558_pt1 | contig 11026 bp, 6 predicted proteins | sample Cruoilmetagenom1_FD_187290 | JGI IMG/M metagenome (GOLD analysis project Ga0209633, IMG submission 187290) | Oil polluted marine microbial communities from Coal Oil Point, Santa Barbara, California, USA - Sample 1 (SPAdes) (version 2) | ecosystem: Environmental > Aquatic > Marine > Oil seeps ... | reverse complement strand
CTTAATTGGGAATCCATATCCATCTGCAATTTCTGTATTTGACTTTGTGAATTTAAATAGTTCAGGAACAATAGCTGGAAGTATTTATCTTTGGGATGACGATTTAAATGACTATAATAAAGAAGATTATGGGGTTTATAATTTAGCAGGTTATGTTCAAGGAACAGGAGGGGGAAAAGTTTTTAATGGATACATAGCAGCTGGTCAAGCCTTTTTTGTGTCTGCTATAAATTCAGGAAATGTAAACTTCAATAATTCAATAAGAAGTACAAATAATTCTGTGTTTTTTAAAAATGAAACCGAGAATGATGAGATAAAAAGACTTTATATAAATATTTCAGGTCAAAATTCTAATAACAATATCTTATTAGCTTTTACAGAAAATGCAACTGAAAATTTTGACTATTTATATGATGCAAAAAAAGTTAAAATTAATCCTGACTTATCATTCTATTCAATTTTGAATGATAAACCATATATTATTCAAGCACTTCCTGAACCAACAGAACATTCAAACCCAATTAATTTAGGAACTGACATTAGTATTGATGGAGAATATACTTTTACATTTGAGGGAATTGAAAATTTTAATAACGGTGTTGAAATCTATTTTAAAGATAATGTTACAAATTCATACATTAATTTAAAAGAAAAACAAACTTATACTACAAATATTCTTCAAGGAATTGATAATAATAGATTTTCAATTGTTTTTAATAACACTTCTTCTAAAATAGATGATCAAGCGAATAATAAAGATATTTATGCTTATGGAAATTCAATTTTTATTAATTCAAATGAAGTTTCAAATGTTTATATCTATAGTGTAAACGGACAATTAATTGAGCAAAAGTTCATTTCAAGTTCTAATAATTCAGTTAAACTTAAGATGAGAACTGGTATTTATTTTGTTAAAGTAGTTTCTGAAAATAATGTTTATACTAAGAAAGTATTTGTTGAGTAAATTTTGTAATTAATCCTAATCAAAAGGACATTTGTAACCTGCGCATTTTGGTAAAAACTCAATAACCATTTGTTGAAGGCGGACTTAAAAAAAACAATAGAATTTGCCTACAACAAGCTCAGGTTACGAATATGTCATATATTACTGCTATTAATTTACCTTTAAAACCACAATCATTAAAATTGAACATTAATTCCAAAGATAATTCCATTTTTACGTATGTTATTTTTATGAATATGAGTAAGTCTTCTAAAATAATTAACACTAAGAAAGTTTAAAATATTCTCAATTCCTAGTCCAAGTTCAATATAAGGTTTCTTTACATCTGAAAGAGTATTTGGTAGCTGTAAAACATTTTTATTCTTTTCACTTAAATTTCCCCAAACTCCTTTTGCATAAATAACTTCTCTGAATTTAAGTCTTCTTATTATTGGTATTTTGTTGAGTATGAGCCCATTAAAGTGGTGTTCTGCAAAAAAGCTAATGTATTCATCACTTGCAAATTCATAATAATTCATAAGGTTAAATGAATATTTATCATATATATAACTCATATTTCCTTCATGAAGTTTTAGCAAAGGAAATGGAACTGTGCCAAATATTTTGCCTGCTTCAATATAGTATTTTGTTTTTCCTAAAAAAGCAAATGACACATAATGTTTTAGCCCTATAGTAATTTTTGAGTATTTGAATTTACTACCCAAAAAGTTTGGAATTCCATAAGTAAATTGTGCTTCAATAATAGGGTAGAGTGAGCCAAAAGATTGTCTGTTAAAATTTGCTTCAATATATTCTTCATTAATTCCGAAGTGTGCACTTAATGTAAGTTCTGAAGATGTAATGTTTGCAACATTAGCATTTGCTTTATCTAAAAAGAAGATGCTGTCTGTTGGGCTAATCTTTTTATTTGAAAAAAAAACTGTAGTTGTTAAACTTTTTGTTAAATCATGTTCAATACCAAGTTCTAAATCTTCAATAAATAATAATTTATCGTTTTCACCAGAAACTGAATAAATATTATCACTACCATAGTCGCCCAAATTTGCACCAAGTTGAACAAAATCTTTGCTGTAATTTATTTGTGCAAGTGTCCACTTTTTATTATAAATTTTCCATTTGGACCCAAATCCATATTTAAGTTTCTGGTCTTTAATTCCGTATGCAGCATAGCTATTAAGTTCAATTTTTTTGCTAAAATTATTACTCGTTCTTGTTCCTAACCTAAAACGACTACCTTCAATTGCATTTTTGCTGTAAATTTTATAATAAGGACCAAGTTCAATATATTTTATTTTTAAAAAACCCGTTGCGATAAGGTAAACAAAGTTCTCAATTTTTTTAAATGTTGGCTGATTTGTTATATTATCAACCATTTTATAAATATTTTCTTCTTTTTTGCTAAGTAGCTCATATCTATTTTTATTCCAAAAACTAGAATCGTATTCTGCGGCATTATCTTCAATCTCAATTTCTTTAAAATCTGTTGGTGAGAAAAATAAAGTTGGAAATTCGGGGTTTAATTTAATATTTTTTCTGTAGGTAATTTTTCTGCCAAAAAAACCATAAGTTAATTTTGAAATATTAAAATCTACAAAAAACTCTTCTTTTACTGGAAAGAAGAAGTTATTATCTGTTTTTTTATAATTTTTTTTTACATAAAGAGATGATACAAACGATAAATTTGCTGTTTTTGACATTTGAGCAGATATTTTTTTTAATGCAAAACTAGTATCAGCAATCCACATATCACCTTTAAATGTGTATTCATATTTTCTTTTTGGTTTGTAAGTTAAATGGTAGCACCATGAATTGTCAATAAAAGAACTATCTATTAAATAATAATCATAAACCATAAGACCTGAAAGGGCAATTGGGCTAACAAATTCTTTATCCATTATTTTTATATAACTTTTATAGAAGTTGAAATCAACATACATTTGTCCTGTAAATTTACTTGCAGTAATATTTTTTATTCCTGCTGTATTTACAGCTTTTATAAGTTCTTTTCTGTGGCGAGGAGATTTTTTAAAATAGAATTCCGATAAGGTTTCTGAAATAATAAGTGGCATGTAATTTTTACCAGTTGCTGCTGAAGTATCAATACCTGTAAATGCTTTTTTAAAATCTTTTAAATATGTTTCGTTAGCAATGTCAGAATTGAAGTTATTAATATCAACTTGCATTTTTGTATATTGCTCATAACTATATGTTTTGAGCTTATTCATATTGTTTTGCTTTTTATGGCGAAGAACTTTTTTTAATAATATATTTGCAGGATTTTCACCTGCATGTATAACAACTTCGTCAATTCCATAATTATCAGCATGTAATTTTATTGTAATTTCTTGAAATGTGTTTGGTTTAATTTTTATGCTATCTGAAATAAACCCGATACAGTTTATTAATATTGAATTATGTTCTTTGTAACTTTCTAAAAAGAAGTTCCCATTAAAATCGGAAACGGTTCCTTCTGTTGTTTCAGGGAATGAAATACTTGCAAATGGAATGTTTTCTCCAGTTTCGGCATCAATAATACTTCCTCTTATTTTTGTTTGAGAAAATGAAGATAAGTTGTTTAACAGAAAAACAATAGATAAAATGAAAAATAAATTAAACCTGTTATGTTTTTTTAAGGGTGTGTTTTTCATAAAAAAAAATAATATGCTTGTGAAATACTTTATAATATTAACCCACGATTAGGTCGTGGGTTAATAATAAATAATAAAGATAAATCTAGATAATTTTAAAAATTTGCTAGATTTAAGAAGTAATTCCAATTTTCACTTTAAATTCATTCATTTTTTTCATTTCTGCATCTTTATTTTTGCTAATATTGTTTTTTATCATTGTATCCATAAGCATACTGAATGATGAGGTTAATGAGCCATCTTTTTCAGGATTAAAATCAAATGTAAGAAGTGCTTTTATTGCTTCAACAAAATCATTTTCATATTTTTGCATATTTCTACTCAAATATAGAAGCTCTGAGCCTACACGCATATTAAACTCCTCATTGCTCATGCAATTTTCTGGTTCAAATGCTATTGACATCATTTCTAATAAATTCATATTTACTGTAACATATACATCAATTGAACGTGAAAGACTTTCCAAACTTGCAATTTCTTCAACATCAACAACACCATCGCTTGCAATTGCTAAGGCTGCTGGTGCATTGCTTAAAAATGTAAACAGTTGAGAATTTGACATATTAAAATTTCTAACAGTTAAGAAAGTTTTTGTTCTTTCTCTCATTTCATTAAAGATTGTTCTTATAAAAATTTTGTTCTCGTTTGTAAGTTCATTTATATTCATAATATCAGTTTTATATTTTGTTTATCACAAAAATAGTAAAACTTTTTATTTTTTATGAAAAATATGAAAACAAATACCTTAAGAACTTAATAAATTGTAAATGTTTCTTAAATTAGCAATTAAATAAACCAATTTATGAGTTTTAAAAAGATAATTGATAAAATAAAAGAAATAACTAAAGTTTATATAATTATTTCATCTATAAGTTTTACAATTTTTATTATTTTAAGTTTTACAAGTTTACCTTTCTGGATGTATTATTATCTTGGAGAAAGCCCACAAAAACTTTCAGAGAAACCTGATTATATTGTTGTTTTAGGAGGAGGTGGTATGCCAAGTGAAACTGGATTGATGCGTACATATTTTGCATCTAAAATTTCTTTAAAATACCCAAAAGCAAAGCTGATTATTGCATTACCAGGAGATACTTCAGATATTAACTCTTCACTTTATTTAATGAAAAAAGAATTAATTAGTAGAGGTGTTGATGCTTCATTAATAATATTTGAATCAAAAGGAACAAACACACGAGCTCAAGCTTTAAATGTTAAAAATATGATTTACCCAACTAATAATATTTTTTTAATTACATCGCCTGAACATTTGTATAGAGCAGTTAAATCTTTTATAAAGGTTGGCTTGGTAAATACAACTGGAAATGCTACTTTTGAAAAAGCAATAGAAGCGAAACTGTCGTTTAATGATGGTGAACTTGGTGGCAATGAAATTATTCCAGGACTTGGTAATAATACCCAATTAAGATATCAATTTTGGTATCATATGAAGTTGCAAATAATTGTATATAGGGAGTATATGGCTATTGCATATTATAAAGTAAAATCTTGGATATAAAAAAAAGAGCTTATTTTGTAAGCTCTTTTTTTTAGAATATCATTATCTTCGTCTTCGTCTGTCTGAAGATCTTTTTTTAGAAAAGTTGTTATTTCTACCTCTCCTTTTGTCTCTATTTCCTCCGCTAGATTTTTTTTCTTTAGAAAGCTCAACAGAAATATTCATTCCTTTGTATTTAAAACCATCAAAGGATTTTAATATTTCTTCTTCAAAAGTTTTTTCTACTTCAAAAAATGAAAAACTATCCATTATGTCAATTTTTCCAATTTGGATATCACGTTTTTTTGTAGTATCATTTATTAATCCCATTAATTTTGTAGGAGACAATGACTTTTTAGAACCTAGGTTAATGAAAAATCTTGAATAGTTTCCACTATCGCTTCTGCTACGTCTTTTATCTCTTTTGTCATTACCTCGATTATTTCTGTCAGAATCTTTTTCGTCAGTATTTAAATCAGGTGCATTTTTATAATAAGATAAAAAGCGATTAAATTCAACAGAAGCAAATTTATTAATAAGTTCTTCGCGAGTTAACCAACTAAGTTTTTTATAGATTACATCCATAAAAGGTTCAATTTGATCTTGATTAACTTCAATTTTTTCAACTTTTTCTATAAGATTAAATAATTGGCGTTCACAGATTTCTTTTCCACTAGGAATCATTTTTCGAACAACTTTTTTTCCTATTTGTTTTTCAATGTCCCTAATTTTATACATTTCTCTTGAATGTAAAAGAATTGCAGAAATTCCAGTTTTTCCAGCTCTTCCTGTTCTTCCACTTCTATGAACGTATGTTTTTGTTTCATCAGGAATGTTATAATTAATTACATGTGTTAAATCTGTAACATCTAAACCACGAGCTGCAACATCGGTAGCAACAAGAATTTGCATGTGCCTAATTCTAAAACGGTTCATAACATAATCTCTTTGAGCTTGCGACAAATCACCATGTAGTGCTTCTGCATTATAACCGCTCTGAATAAGTTTATCTGCAACTTCTTTAGTATCTCTTCTGGTTTTGCAAAATACAATGCTATATATTTGTGGATGAGCATCAATAATTCGTTTCAACGCTTTAAATCTATCTCTTGCTTTTGTAAGGTAGTATTCATGAGAAACACTGTCTGCTCCAACATTTTTATTTCCAGCAGATATTTCATCAGCATCTTTCATGTATTTTTTTGCAATTTTTGCAATTTCTCTTGGCATTGTTGCAGAGAAAAGTAAAGTTTGCTTTTCATCAGGAGTTGTGTCTAAAATAGCATCTAAGTCATCTTTGAAACCCATGTCAAGCATTTCGTCAGCTTCATCTAAAACTAGAAAGTTTATTTTATTTACCTTTAATCTTTTTCTCTTTTTTAAGTCAAGAACTCTTCCTGGAGTTCCTACAACAATTTGGCAACCTTTATTAAGTTCCGCAATTTGCTTGTCAGCAGGTGCTCCTCCATAAATAGTTCCAACTCTTAAATTCTTTAAGTATTTTGAATACGCTTTAATATCATTACTTATTTGAATACAAAGCTCCCTTGTTGGAGAAAGTATTAAAGCTTGAGTTTGTCCTAAGTCTAAATCAATTTTGTCTAAAATTGGTAAAGAAAAAGCAGCAGTTTTACCTGTTCCTGTTTGTGCCAATCCAACTAAATCCTTTTCATTTTTTAATAAATAAGGGATTGTTAATTCTTGTATTTCTGTTGGTTTTTCAAAGCCTAACTCTGATATGGCTTTGATAATTAAGGGATTTATTCCCGTGTCTTCGAATGTTTGCATAAATTATTTTGTGATAAGACTGCAAAAATAACTCTTTTTTCTTAGCAAAACTAATTTATTTATTTTCAGACTTATAAAAACAGCTTTTAGTATTTTTATATGTTCATAAATTTAGGAAACGGTTTTGCTTTAGGCTTCTTTCCATATAAAAAGTCATCTCCTAATAAAGCAAATTTTCTAAAAATAAAAGAATTGTTAATTCCTTTTCTAACTAAATTATGTAATAAATTATTTTGATGTGAATATGGGCAAACTTGTATGCATTTACTGCAATCTGTTCCTGCTTTTGTCCAATAAGTATAACAAGCTTCCTGATTTATTTGCCACCGTAGTACTCCATTTATTTCTTCTCTATCCAAAAATGAAATAGCTTGCGAAGGACAGTTTGTTGCACATTTTTTACATTGAATACAAAAATCAATTACAGAATTACTGTTGAAAACTTTATCTGCTATTAATTCCAAATCCGTTGTAACAACAGAAATACGAACTTTTGATCCTATCTTGGGACTTATTAAAAGACCCATTCTCCCAAGTTCTCCTAGACCGGCATCTTTTGCAACTAACGGACAAACTACATCATAACTTCCATCTATATGAGCTTTAGCAGAATAGCCCATATTTCTTATAAATGCTGCTAATTGTATTGCAAGTTTCCCTGCTTCAATATATTGGCGAGAGGATTCCGTAACAGTTGGAGCTAAAGGTGCTGTATCTACCATTTCTTTATTCATTTCAACAGTTATTGCAATTGCAAATTTGTGTTTGTTTACAACAGTTTTTCCATACGTATCTCCTCTACCTTTAACACTATATAAGTGGCTTTTTTTAAGTTTTGTTATTCCGCAAGCTTTTGCACCTGCATAAATTGTATGAGTTTTAATAAATTTAGATATTTCTTTTGCTTGTAAATCTATTTTGTTTTCAGAAACAATTCCATCAACTCTATTTTTAAAACTTTCTACAGTAAAAAAGTTTGCATTAGAAAGAGCAAATAATATTGGATTATATTTTGATGTTCCTGGTTTTAGAAGTCCTGGATTTTTTCTAAACTTATTATCGAGTATTAACTTTTTTGGGTTTTGTGTATAATATTCTGTAAATCTTTCGCTTTCAGGAATTAATTCTTCTCTTGAAAACATTATATCTCTTTCGTCAATTTGGGTTTTATGTTTTTGTGGTTTATGTATTTTCCCTTTTAGTGGAATTGTTAAAATTAATATAAATATTGTGAAAATAGTTAATAATATTTTTGAATAGATTTCTTCAAAATTTAATATGGAAGGTAAAATAAAAATTGGGATTATTACAATTACTAAAGATAATAATTTAAATGCAGCTTTATGTTCTTTCTCATAAAAAGAAATTATTATAGAGTATGCAAAAAAAATAAATATTAGAATACCAATTACAAATAAAATATTGTTGAACATTAATTTTGTTTTATAAAAATTGAAAAGTAATAAAACTTTTAGTATTTACAAGTTTGTTATTATTTAAACTTATGAAATACATTTTATGAATGATAATTTACTAAAAAAATCTTTTATACTAAATTTGAATATTTTAAAATGAAAACTTTTTATAGTTTTGAAGCTTGAATATAGGAAATAATTAAATGAGTAAAATTTATCCAAGTGATTTTGAAGTAAAAACTGAGTTTGTGAAAATTCGTGAGCTCTTAAAATATAATTGTCTTAGTAATTCTGGAAAAGCAAAAGTAGATGAAATGTTTTTCAATACAGACCTTAAAAGTATTGAGTATTTGCTTAATTTAACTTCAGAATTTAAACAAATTGTTCAAGATAATATTAATTTTCCAATTAGTTATTTTGTTGATACTCAAGAATACTTTAATAAAACTAATAGCGTTGGTACTTTCTTTTTAGCTAAAGAACTTTTTGATATTTTGCATTCATTAAAAACAATAAATTCAATAATTAATTTCTTTAAAAATGATGATAAAAATATTTATCCTACATTAAGAAGTTTAGCAAAAGAGGTTCAAATATTTCCATTTGTAATACAACTAATAAATTCTGTTTTAGATAAGTTTGGAGAAGTTAAAAGTAATGCATCTCCAGAACTTAATAAAATTAGAAATGATTTAGCAAGTAAGCAATCAAGTGTTTCAAATACAATTCATAAGATATTAAAAAAACATATTTCTGCGGGCGTTGTAGAAAATGATGTTGAACTTACCGTTAGAGAAGGAAAATTGTTAATTCCTGTGGAAGCAAGGAATAAAAGAAAAATTCAAGGAATTATTTTTGATGAATCTGCAACTGGCAAAACTTCCTATATTGAACCTATTGAAGTTATTACTTTAAATAATGATATTAGAGAATTGCAGTTTGCTGAAATTAGAGAAATAAGAAAAATTTTAACTGATATAACAAATGATATAAGACCATATTTTGATGAGTTGAAATTGACTTATGAATTTATGGCAAATATTGATTTTATTCGTGCAAAAGCTTTATTCTCAGTTCAAATTGATGGTAATAAACCGAAGTTAACTAATAATAATCAAATTGAATTTATTAAAGCAAAGCACCCATTGTTAATATTGGCTTTTAAAAAAATTGATAAAAATGTTATTCCTTCAACTATAAAAGTAAGTGAAGAACAACGGATTTTAGTTATTTCAGGACCAAATGCTGGTGGCAAATCTGTAACTTTAAAAACTGTAGCTATTTTGCAATATATGTTGCAGTGCGGATTACTTATTCCTGCTTTAGATATTTCTGTTACAGGAATTTTTAAAAATATTTTTATTGATATTGGTGATGAGCAATCTATTGAAAATGACCTTAGTACATATAGTTCTCATCTTAAAAATATGAAGTTTTTTACTGAAAATTCAAACAATGAAACTTTATTTTTAATTGATGAGTTTGGTACAGGAACAGAGCCAATGCTTGGTGGTGCTATTGCCGAGGCAGTTCTTGATGATATTTATAAAAGTGGAGCAAAAGGTATTATTACAACTCACTATACAAATTTGAAACATTTTGCAGATAATAATGAGGCAGTTATAAATGCTGAAATGTTATATGACGGGAAAAATATGCGTCCTCTTTATAAAATGGAGATTGGCAAGCCTGGAAGTTCTTTTGCTTTTGAAATTGCTGAGAACACAGGTCTTAAAAAAAATATTTTAGAAAATGCAAAATCTAAAGTTGATAAAAATCAAATAGATTTTGAGAAGGCTCTTAAACAAGCTCAAGTTGAAAAAAGAAAGTTAAAGCAGAGTAAGAGAAATATACGTAATTCAGAAAATAAATTAAGAGAAACGCTTGAGATATACGAGGAAGAGCTTGAAAATTTGCTTACAAAGAAAAAGGATGTTCTTAAATCTGCTAAAAAAGAAGCTGATGAAATTTTAAATTCAGCAAATAAAAAAATTGAAAAAACAATTCTTGAAATTAGGCGTAAAGGTGCTGAAAAAGAAAAAACAAAACAACTTAGAAAAGAATTAAATGATTACATCTTCAATGAAAAAGAGAATCAAAGGTTAAATGATGAAAAAATTAATAATAAAATTAATAAGTTAAAACATAAGAAGAAAAAAAGAAAAAAAATAGACAGCCAAATTGCTGATAATAAGCATATTCAAAAGGATATTCTTGTAGGTGATTTTGTTAAAATAAAAGGAACAAATTCTGTTGCAGAAGTTCTTTCAATGAAAAAAAATAAAGCAATTGTTGTTAGTAACAGTGTTCAGCTTACTGTTGATAAAAATAAGTTAGAACATACCAAGCAAAAAATAAGAAATGAGAATAAAACTTCTGTAAATATTATTAGAAATGAAGATAAAGCTGAAGTTAATTTTTTTGGTCAGCTTGATGTTAGAGGCAAACGAGCAGATGATGCTTTGCAAATTGTTTCAAACTATATTGATGATGCAATTGTTAATCAAAACTCAAATCTTAAAATACTTCATGGAACAGGCAATGGAATTTTGAGGCAACTTATAAGAGATCTTCTTCGAACTCACCAATTAGTTAAACGATTTAAAGATGAAAGACTTGAAGCAGGTGGTGCAGGTATTACTCTTGTTGAGCTTGATTTGTAATTTTTATTTTTATAATGTTCAGTGAATTAGTTTTTTTTATTAATGTTATT
>Ga0209633_10005557_pt1 | contig 11027 bp, 14 predicted proteins | sample Cruoilmetagenom1_FD_187290 | JGI IMG/M metagenome (GOLD analysis project Ga0209633, IMG submission 187290) | Oil polluted marine microbial communities from Coal Oil Point, Santa Barbara, California, USA - Sample 1 (SPAdes) (version 2) | ecosystem: Environmental > Aquatic > Marine > Oil seeps ... | reverse complement strand
GCCAGTGTCCACGAGCATTCCGCTAATTTCTGGCGTACACCTGAAGGCACGCCTGGCATAGTATTTCGCAGCAAGCGGTGGGGAATTGAACTCTGGTGATTTATCCGGCGGCGAGGCAAGCGCCAGACACTTCAGCGTATAGCAATTAACGTAGAGAAAACTGCTGTATGCATTGCCCAGAACAAGCGAACCGCATTTATAAACGCCCAGCTTACTTGCAAACAAGATTTACAAATGCAGCATGTCAACTTCTATTGCGGATATTCCGCGAAGACCGCGATACCGTCACCACTACACGACCACTCGGCGCGGGAATCCCAAAAAATACGTGCCTCAGGCTGAAGCGGTATCTCGTGGTCCAGCGAGCCCGCAGGGACCACGACCACCCCGATTTCCGGCACCTCCCGTGGCATGTTGCTACCGCATTCTGAACAAAACAGGCTATAGAAGCGTTCCGCCTCCGGCACTTTATAGCGCTTTAACAAGGCCTCGCCCGCCAGCCACGTAAAGTTATCGGCCTTGACCATGATATTGCTGGCATGCCCGGTACCCGTGGCCCTGCGGCAGCGTTCACAATGACAGTGATAAAAACGCGTTGGCTCACCGCTCAGCTCGTACTTTACCGAACCACACAGGCAGCTGCCTTTGAAGGTCATCTTATCCATCGTCATGCCTTGTGCCTTTATCTCTTGGGCCGCTGTTGATTTTCGACTAAACGATTTAAGGTTTTATTTGCCGGTGTAATTGACATCCGCCACATCGCCATAGAGGTCCAGAAAAATATACAGGGTTTTATTCCTCCGGTTTGTTTCCTCCGGATTGCTAAATACCACCACCCACTCGGGCTCATGCTGATAGGTACGCTGGCGGGTTTGTTTCACTTTCACATTGGACCAACTTTTGGCCAAATCTCCCCGCAGCACCATGGAATCACGTACTTTTCGCGCCATAATATCTGCCTGGCTGGCATTGATAGGAACGCCGGTATCACGATAAGGATTAGGCAAACCTTGCTCTTCATCCTGGGCCACCGGTTCATGTCCCTCTTCTGCAAACAGTGTCCCGGCCCCTGCCGAGAACACGAGTACCGCGCATAGGCCTATAAAAACATTTCTCATCACTGTATCCCCTGATGATTTATCACATAACACAACGAATATTATCCCTATCCATCATTACCACTGCGTGTATGCTAATTCAGATTAGCACTAAAAATCTAATTTATCACATGGCTTTTTGTCATCACCAAAAATGACTCCTCGTATCAAGCCACTAGCATATAAAATATATCGAACCTATATCATTGGCTTCATTCTTAATACCGTTAGCGTAGCCATTTCGCGGGTTTACGCCAGGCCAGATGATACAAACATGTGCGCCGATCCTTGAAGTTTCGCACCGTACCGGTATGGCACGCAGTACGCAAGGCATCCCGGTGTAGCCCCATAAACACAGCGGTTTCCACGCCGGGGATGGTATCCACATCAGTGCCACCACATGCGAAGGGTGAATCACCGGGTGGAATACAGCTTTGCGCATATTGGAGCTCCATATTAGGCATTTCCGGCAGATTGCCGATATAACCTGACATAGCCCTATTGCACTGGTTTTCCACCACACGGGCCTAAGCGTAGTAAAGCACACGGCAATAAAGCTGTCTTTTGTCAGCACAAAAAAAGCACGGGAATAATGCTGCCCCCTGGTCCACAAGGTGCTGCGTCAGTTTGGTGAACTCTGAGTCATAACAAATCAGTACCCCAATCGGACTACACGGTATCGATGCGTCACGGGTATCGTGGTCAGAATCACAGAGGTAGTGTTACAGCCACCTGCAAGCCGCCCAATGCCTCTGACCGCACGTAGCCGATGCTGCCGTGATACTGATCGACAATGTCCTGCACAATGGCCAGACCAAGGCCATGGCCCTCGACTGACTCATCCAGACGTTTACCACGCTGGCTCAGTTCGGCAATACGTTCGGCGTCGATACCCGGGCCATCGTCTTCGATAGTCATCCTGAATTGGCTGTCCGCCCAGATGCTGAGACGGATACTCTGCCTGGCCCACTTGCAGGCATTGTCGAGCAGGTTACCGAACAGCTCGAGCATATCCTCGCGGTCGGCGCTGAGGCGCAGCCCTGTGCTGATATCCGTATCTATTCGCAGAGCCTTGTGGCGATACATTTTTTGCAGGGCGTCGATTAATAGCGGCAGGTCCTGGGCTATGTCGAACACAGTCCCGGCATGACCTTCGCCGGCCAGGCGGGCGCGACGCAGGACATGGTCAATCGTTTGTTGCATGGCATTGATCTGCCCTGCCAATTCCTGTTGCAACTCCGGTTTCGCGACAAAGGTCGCCTCACGTTCCATCTGGCGTAACACGGTCAGGGGTTTTTTCAGGGCGTGAGCCAGGTCACCAAGGGCATGTCTTGAACGCAGCAGGCGGGTGTTGAGGATCTGCAATAAATGATTCACTTCACTAACCAGTGGCGCGATCTCCTTCGGGACTGCATTATTTAACTGCTGGCGCTGACCGCGCTCCAGCTCACGCACTTCCTCTCGCACCTGTTTAAGCGGAGATAGGCCGCGCCGCACCATGATGACAATCATCCCGCCCATGAGCAGCAACATCACCATGGCCGTGATACCGAAGCGATATTGAAAGGCACGAATATCTGCCTCAACCGCGCTCAGGTCTTCGGCCACAGCAATAGTGATCGATTGATTTTGTTTGCGATAACCACTGACAACCGCCAGCAGGGGTTGCTGCTGCGGACCTTGTAGCTTTAGTCGTGTGCTGGCGCCGTTGGCCTGTAGTGGTACGCCGAGGCTATCGTCCCAGAGTGAACGTGAGCGTAGTTGTTTGGCGGCGCTTATAATCTGGTAGTAGTGACCGGAGAAGGGCCGTTGATAAATCATATCCATGCGCGCGATATTGATCAGCGGTGTGCCGTCAGAGTCAAAACTCAGCGTACTCAGCAGTGTCTCGCTATCATGACCGAGGCGGGTGGCAATATAGTCCTGCGCCACATCGCGTATGGCACTGCTGACGGTCAGCCACAATACGAGAAACACTGCCAGCAGGCTGAGTAGCAGACCTGTCCCCAGGCGTGCCTGCAGGGATGGCATCAGCCATGCTCCCGCAACACATAGCCCTGACCGCGCCGGGTCTCGATTCTATCGCTCCCCAGTTTTTCGCGCAGGCGCCTGACATATACCTCGATGACGTTACTGTCCTTGTCTGAATCAAAATCATAAATGTGTTCTGTCAGCGTGGACTTGGAGAGAATGCGTCCGGGGTGCAGCAGGAAATAACGCAGCAGGCGAAACTCGGTGCCGGTAAGGGCAATATCTTTTCCGTTCTCCGTGGTCACGGTTTGCCGTTCCTCGTCCAGGCTAAGGCCATTGCTTGTCAACAGCCCGGCTGATTGCTGGTGGGCACGATGTAACAGGGCACTGATGCGCGCCAGGAGCTCTTCGACATGAAACGGTTTGCCGACATAATCATCCGCACCCGCCTTGAAACCATCAACACGTTCATGCCAGGCATCCCGTGCCGTCAACACGATTACCGGCAGACGATTCTGCCGGCTCCGCCAGTGTTGCAACACCTCCAGCCCGCTGAGCCTTGGCAGCCCCAGGTCAAGAATCGCAACATCATACAGTTGTTCATTACCCATGAATTCCGCATCAATACCGTTGGCGGCGACATCCACGGCATAGCCAGCCGCCTCCAGTTCTGGTTTGAGTTTACACACCAGTTCGACATCGTCTTCCACCAACAGCACCCGCACTAGTCATCCACCTTACGGGGCTTAACCTGCCGGCCACTTTGCGCATCGAACAGCCTCTCTCGCACCCGGCCATGTGCATCAAGCATCTCGATTTCATAGACGTAACGGCCATGCTTGTTTTTCAGCTCCACCTCCAGCACACGCCCCGTGTCACCACGGGCGCGTACCTGGCTCAGAATGGTTTCCAGGGGCAGAATCTCACCGGCCTCACGTAACTGACGCGCTCGCTCATGGTCATCATCGGCGTGTACACTGCCGCTACCCAGTAGAATCAGACTGAGCAGCAACAGGTGTCGCCATATGGGAGAAGTGGTGTGCATCCCTCTAAGATAGCTCAATCCTGCCAGCGACCATAGCCAGGAATCCTGATTTCAGCCTCCCGAAACGAACCCTGCTGGGCATTTTGGTGACAGGCACTGCAATTACCCAGGCTGCCGACCTTGGCATTGCCCTTGATCAGCCGTTGCGGGATCTCGTTATGCTTATCGCGAATATAAGGCACTTCACTAATGCGTAGCGGTGCCGCTACCCGCCCCAGACTGCGCATAATCTGCCGCGAGCGACGGTAGTCTGATTTGTCTGCACTGTTATCGACCAGATAACGGGTTAGTATCAATGTTGTTTGCACATCGAGTTCGGCATTGTCACCAAAGTGATCGCCCAGCCCAGACATGATCTTTTCCCACGAGCGAGCGGGTAATAGTCCCGGCGGATAAGCCATATGACAACTGCTACACTCCGCGACATAACGCGCGTTGTGTACGCCCGCAACATCCGGCGTGTGTTGCAATATCTTACCCCAACCATCCGTTTTGCCTTCATGGTCATCGTCACTGAGCGCCAGCTGCGCACCCAATCCCAGGGTGGCAGCCAACACCACCCCAATCACAATCGGTTTGTTCATTTCTTTATCTCCTGCTTCAAAAATGTCATTTTATAAAACCTTGAGGTACAACAAGATATTGCCCTGTTCCTGAGCACTGCACTCACGGCCCAGGGTCCACTTGCAATTGCGCCTCAACCACTTGCGTATTTTTTTTGTGTCACTGAGCCGAGCGGGGTTAACCGACGGCGCCATCGCCTTAATGGCCTTGCCGGTTCTGAGGTGGCTACCGACGCGACGCGGGTCCGCAGTATGGCAACGGGCACAACTACGCGACTGACCATCTTTACGGTTGGTAAATTCACGCGTCCAAAGTTGCTTGCCTGCTGCAGGATCAAATTGTGTTAGGCCTTGCTGGCGATAACTCTGCAGCAGGCTGTCAACGGCAGGTGCGGCGTGTAGCAGTGAGACCGGTAGTTGCAAGCCAAGCAACATGGTGGTTATAACAATACGCCTGCTCATAACTGTTTCTCACCAGCAAGCTTGCTCGATGGTGCCCGTTTGTAACCGTTGAACATGGCGTGAACCAGGTTTTCACGGTGGAGCAGGCTTTCCACAATGACCCCGGCCACATGGACAAAGACCAGCAGCAAGGTGAAGTTGGCAAAAAATTCATGCACCTCTTCAAATGCCTTTTCTGTAGCATGCCCGCTGTTACTTAACCACGTGGCCAGGGGACCGGCATTGTCACTAATGCCATACACGGCCATGCCGGTTATTGTCGTAATCAATAGACTAATAATGAGTAAGACAATCATGGCCCCACCCGCCGGGTTGTGGCCAATGTAGCGTTTGGCGCGCAGGCGCAACGTCTGTTTTAAAAAGTGGCGAATCTCGCGGGGAGAATATATAAAGTTGGAAAAACGCGCATAGCGTGTCCCCAGGAAACCCCAGACCAGCCGCACCAACAGCAGAGCAAACACGATATAACCGGCCCAGCTATGCAATAGCAGGAAATCTTCCTCGGTAAAATAAGCAATACCAAAGGCAGCGACTAACGTCCAATGAAACACCCGCACCAATGGGTCCCAAACCTTGATTCTGTTTTCGGCAGCCATAACAACAGTCCTCCTGAATTTGACTGCTGCCAAGGTAATTCACGAACATTAATTCAAGCTGAAAATTCACCGCTGAGGTGGAAATGGAAAACAGGTGGGAGAAAATAGTGACGGGTGTGGCGTTGCTAGCCCCGACCCGTTACACAGTAACAGCCGGGGGCCTACAACATTGTCGAACGTCCCTGTCCGCTAACAACTAAAAGAAATAGGGTTTAAAGCCGAAACTCATATTCCAGATTGAACTTCAAAGTGCCATCGGGGGCAGCCTGACTGGTACCGAACAAATAGCCAAGCTCGTATCGCCATTTGCCCCTGTGGGTACTCGTCAGGACACCACTCATAACGGGGCCGATACGATGGTCTTGCTGTGCAGAGGGCAGCGCATGCCCAACCTCACCAATCTCGCCGTAGATCTCAATACCGGGCTCAAATCTCTTGCTCATAATATATTTGGTGCGCCAGGCATATTCAAAGTTTGTCGCATTGGAGGCATTGCTGCCGACCTGCCGAACCAGTACCAGATTGGCGGTATTAACGTATTTGCCTACGCTCTTTTCCAGCAGCAGTTTCGTCTCAATCTTGTCACTACTTCCGGCCCCATGACCGACTTCATACTCCAGATAGGCACCGACATCGACCCAATACTCACCCTGCTCGGTCAATTGAAAAATGTTTTCCCAGTACGTGGCCTGATATTCATGCCGGTGATTGGCGTTATCCGCCACTTCCCCGCCAATGCTGGTAAACCACTTGCTATTAACGCCATAGCCCGCTTCGAATTTCATTTTTTCATTACTGTTCTTGCCGGCATTGCTATCAAACGTCGTGTGGGCCCGCATTTCCAGTTCGGCCTCGCCCTCATCCACGTGGGGCGAGTAAATTTTGTGGCTAGCGCGGGCCGGGTCACTGGCGAACATAAATACGAACCCCAACAGCAGGCTCGCAGCGCTGGTTGCCACGACACGTTGTGATGGCGGATTGGCAACGAGATACATCAATGCCAATATCACCCCAATGGTCCCGAGATAGACCAGCAACTGGATACCCATGGGCTGTGCCACGTAGCCAACCAGGATATGCAGAAACTGCCCTAACAGACTCTTTTCAGACAGAAATTGCGAGGTATCCCATATCTGGTTACCCAGCGCGGGGAGGATGTCGGCCTGCACCAGAAAGCTACTGGCCTGAGCGGCAAGGCCAGCGGTCAATAGCATAATTAACCAACCGGAGAGCCGAAACAGGCTTGCCAGTGGCACACGCACCAAACCAAAATACACCACCACACCGGCCAGCGCACCGGCGAATAGACCCAGCAAACCACCCGTTAGCAGGCTAATGGCGCTAGTGCCTCCCGCAGAAAGGCCAAACAGAAACAGCACCACCTCACTACCTTCGCGCAGGATGGCCAGGCCAATAATAAAGGCGATGATCGAGATGGATTGCTCGCCATTCTCGATCTTTGAACCCATTTCCTTAATATGATGACTAATCGCGTAGGAGTGCTTTTTCATCCACACCAGATGCCAGCTCAGCATCACCACCGCAGCCAGCAGGATGCTGGCGTTAAGCAGTTCTACACCCATGCCTTCTGCAAGGGGTGCAATCCAGTCACCGAACAGCGCCAGTAGCACGGCACCGCCCACACCACCCGCTATACCCATAAAAACAAAGCGGGTACGACCGGGGATATCGCGCGTCACGGCTAAAATCAGGCCGATGATCAAGGCGGCCTCCAGAACTTCGCGAAAAATAATTACGGCGGAACCTAACATATCGACCTCACTTAACGATGACGCGGCCCTTGGCCGTCTTGGGGTTGAACTCACCATAAAACTCGTAACTACCAGCATCGAGGGGACCAATAAAAATCACCCGTTCTGTCTGGCCGGGGATCAGCTTTTCCCGATGCAGGGCATCGCTCTCAAACTCTTCCGGGGAGATATCCTGGTTGCGAATGAGCAATTTGACCTTGGTATTGGCTGGAATAGTGATCTCGGCGGGCTGAAAAGTATGATCCTTGATGCTCATACGGACTGTCTCAATAGCAGCGGCAGGCAGGGCATAGGCCAGTGAGCCGATGCAAAACACACTTACAATCAATTGCTTATACATTGTTTGCATAAAAATCCTCTCGAATATCGTATTAGTAACACCTAACATATAAATATATTACTAATAATCATTCTCATTTGCAACAGAGAGAGCATACCTTTCCACTCACGCAAATCGAACGCAAAAATAAATCTAGGGGCCTAGGAGTTTATCGGACTTAGGTGATCGTAGCGAGGCGAGCGCTTTCTGTAATTCCAGGGGGCCATCGATTTGGTCGGCACACAGACACGGGGCCGTCCGGGGCACATAAATGTCGCCGCCCAACCACCAGATAACCACACAATGATGTGGATTGAATCCAGCCCACAGCGCACCTACGTCTTTACTTTCAGGAAATGCCACACAGACTGCGGCAAAGACATAATGAAGGACACTAAGCCATGCCATACACAGAGCAAACCGTTACCTCCGTACGTCGATGGTCGGACAAGACCTTTAGCCTGACGACCACGCGCCCGAGGGATTTTGAATTTGTAAACGGCGAGTTCGTTACCATTGGTCTGCGCCCCGAGGGGAAACTCATTGCCCGCGCCTATTCGATTGTCTCCGGCAACGACAAAGACTATCTCGAGTTCCTGAGTATCCACATCCCGCAGGGACCACTCACCCGTCACCTGGCAGATATTCATATCGGCGATGGCATCTGGGTGAATAGCAAGTCAACCGGCACCCTCACGCTCAAGCACGTACAACCCGGCCGTCACCTCTATCTACTCTCAACAGGCACTGGCCTGGCACCATTCATATCCCTGATCCGCGATGCCACCTTATACGATCATTTTGAGCATGTCGTCCTGGTACATAGTGTCCGCACCGCGGCAGAGCTTGCCTATAAAGAAGAGATTGAGGTCTTGTGTAATGACCGCTTCTCATATATTCCCACGGTAACGCGGGAGGCATTTGCAAATACACAGCGCGGAGCCGATCTGTTTCGCTCCGGTGATCTCTTTTCACTGCTCGGATTACCCCAGGCTGACCCACAGCAGGATCGGGTGATGCTCTGCGGTAACCCGGATATGAACAAGGAGATGTCGGCTTATCTTAAGGAACAGAACTGGACCGAAACCAGTCATCGCGGCATCGGTAATTTTACTACCGAAAAGGCCTTTGCTATTCGTAACGACTGACCACTGTATTCATGATGCCAGAGGATTGTAAGCTTCGCTTAATTTGACTTGGCTGTAGTTTGCCTGGCAAGCAACCCTGCAGCGCGTTGTCATCCTGGAAGATGCCTTTTTTCACAGACCATGAAAACGAGGCGCTAAAAGTCGTAGCGAGTATATTCTACTGTACCGTTTTGTGCTTCTTCGCCAGATAGATTTTTGGTGGCCCATCAATACGGACGGGTAAGTGGCTTATTGGTTTCCAAATGTCATTTTTACGGCCAGGTGTTTTTTATCATCTCGAACAACTGATCTTTCAGCTTAAGCCGTAGCTTCTTACGTTCTTCAAGATATTCATCGGAAGGTGTCTCTATACCCTCCTCTATACGATAGACCTCGTGGTCTATTTCATGGTATTCATCAAACAACCTGGTAAAATGTGCGTTACTGGCCTTTAGTTCATGGATTTTTTCCCTGTATTCTGGAAACTCATGAATCAAGTCGTGTTTTTCGCCTAGCATGATTTTTACCTCTAATAAAAATGGGGAGGCTGATCCGAAAAAATAACTACCAATCTGTCACTCCAGCACATCTTAAACCCAAACAATTTCCACCTCAATGAATTACCCGGCTTTTACTATAGTAATATAAGATTACTGTCCGGAGACCCCTTTTTTCAGGGGAGTGCACTTTCTTTGATTATATGAAGCATTTGCTTCGTGTGCCGTCAAAATAATTTTTTTGGCATTTTTCCTGTATCATTTATTCATTAAATGGAACAGGATATGGAATCAACGACAAATATACTGTGTGGGATCACCATGAAAAAGATCAAAAATGAAGCCGAGTTAGTGAAGGCCGCAATCATCGCCGGGGTGAAGTATGCCGAAGATCGAGGTGCCGCCATTTTTGAGCCTACCGATTCACAGGGCGAAAAAATACTTTATATTTACCGTCTATTAATTCACGACAAAATCATTCAGCCCTTGCCGGAAGAACAGGTTTCACAACAGTCCATGCGGCATAAACTCGCTATTTGGTATGCCAAGCAACTGCCAAAAGGTCATCAACTACTCACATAAATGCGGGCTAGTATGAATGATGTCTGCCCCCCCAACTATAATCGTCACAAAGAACTACCCCGCAGCAGCAAAAGTAGGCACCTTAGGCGAGCTGCGCGGAATTGAACCCCTGGCAATCAAACCTGTTGATATAAGGCTTAAAGGTTATACCTAAAATCAAATCGCATAACGGCAATCACCTCTCGTCATACCCTCTATGCCTTTGCCTCACGATAAGAGACCATGCGCTGCTGGTCTTCGTCCCACAGGCATGATTTAAAACAGTCAATAATATCTTGTGGCATAAGTGATGTCGTCACTGGTGACTGCAACTCGGGGATGGCGGCCATTACCTCCGGCAGTCGATAGAATGGGATACGCAGATTGAGATGATGTATATGGTGGTAACCAATATTTCCGGTAAACCATTGCATAAGCCTATTGAGCCGCATGTAGCTGGAGGACTCAAGGGCGGCGCGGTAGAACGTCCAGGCCTCCGGCGAGATGATATGCATACATTTAAAACTGTGCTGGGCAAAAAAGAGGTAACTGCCGAGTAACGAGGCAATGCTCATTGGCAACAATATGACAAAAAAGGCCATCTCGAAACCACCAAACAGATATAAGAGACCGATCAGCCCCACATGTGCAAGCAGTGCCAGAGCCGAATCCCAGAACCTCACAGGGTTGCGCAGTAGGGGTATTAAACAAATACTGAATACAAAAATGGTGAGGTAACTCAATAACACGACCAATGGATGCCGCTGTAAACGATAGCTCGCCCGCTCCAAAGGCGATGCCTTCCGCCACATCCGGGTCGTCATTACCGGAAAGGCGCCAATACTGACAGCACTAATCTTACCGACATGACCATGATGATAATTATGGCTTTTTCTCCAGGAACGTGGCGGTGTCAAGGCAAAGGCAGCATAGGCATGAAACAATAACCAGGCCAGCCACGAATCATGCAAAATTGAGCCATGCATATAGTCGTGATAGGTAATAAAGGCGCACCAT
>Ga0209633_10005556_pt1 | contig 11027 bp, 5 predicted proteins | sample Cruoilmetagenom1_FD_187290 | JGI IMG/M metagenome (GOLD analysis project Ga0209633, IMG submission 187290) | Oil polluted marine microbial communities from Coal Oil Point, Santa Barbara, California, USA - Sample 1 (SPAdes) (version 2) | ecosystem: Environmental > Aquatic > Marine > Oil seeps ... | reverse complement strand
AAATGGCAGCCAAAAAAACAACAAAGCTGGGGTTTGACCCCCTTGTCTGGATGAATGAGGAAAAGGAGACTGATCCGCTACCAGAAAAAAAGGCAGCCGTCAGGTCAAGGAAACCAACACACCCGCTAGGCTTCAATGTGCCGGCACTGGAAAAGAGTTACACACTGCTGAAGCCGTTACTCAATGAAATTGCAGTGCAATTTTACGAAAAATTGTTTTCGCGTCACCCGGAAATGAAGACTTTTTTTAAAGGGATTAATCAAAAGGAACAGCAGACAGTATTGGTAGATGCCATTAATCGGATGGTTGGTAATTTAAATAGCACCGACGTGCTACAGAAAACGCTGGATGAATTCGCTGTCCGCCATCACGCGGAAGGTGTCACAGCAGATCATTACGCTGCCGTCGCCTCAATCCTGACGGAGGCTATGGAAGGGGTTTTAGGTAAGGCAGTATGGACGAAAGAGTTTAATGCATCCTGGGACCATGCCCTGGGGGCTTTTGTAGAACATTTGTTGGAATCACAAGGAAACTTGGAGGCAAAGAATATGGCTGTTACTAGTAAAGGTATGTCTGGTTTGACGAATCACGAGTCTGAACTTGATGAAGCTGCTGTCATCGATATGAAAGGTCGATTGGCCGCGATAGATAAGACGCAGGCGACAATTGAATTTGAATTGGATGGCACGATTCTTACCGCAAATGATAATTTTCTCAAAACGGTTGGTTACACGCTGGATGAGATCCGTGGTAAACATCATCGTATGTTTGTCGATGCGATTTACGAGAGAAGCCCTGAATACCGCCAATTCTGGGACAAACTGGGTCGTGGTGAATACGATGAGGGGCAGTACAAGCGCATCGCCAAGGGTGGCCGGGAGGTATGGCTACAGGCCAGTTATAACCCGATCCTCGACCCGGACGGCAATCCTTTTAAGGTCGTCAAATACGCCACCGATATCACAGAAGATAAGTTTCGCCAGGCCGATACCGAAGGTCAGTTAGCCGCCGTCAGCAAGTCCCAGGCGACAATTGAATTTAATCTGGATGGCACCATCGTCACGGCAAACGATAACTTCCTCAATACCGTAGGTTACTCCATGGAGGAGATCCGCGGCAAGCACCACCGCCTGTTTGTCGAACCATCAATGGCGCAGAGTCAGGAATACCGCCAATTCTGGGAGAGGCTGGGCCGTGGTGAATATGACGAGGGTCAGTACAAGCGCATTGCCAAAGATGGCCATGAGGTCTGGTTGCAGGCCAGTTACAATCCGATCCTCGACCCGGACGGTAAACCCTTCAAGGTCGTCAAATACGCCACCGATATCACCGAAAACAAGATTCGTCAGGCGGATGCGGAGGGTCAGTTAGCCGCCGTCAGCAAGTCCCAGGCGACAATTGAATTTAATTTGGATGGCACCATCGTCACGGCAAACGATAACTTCCTCAATGCCGTGGGTTACTCCATGGAGGAGATCCGCGGCAAACACCACCGCCTGTTTGTCGAACCCGAGTATGAGCGCAGTGCCGAATATCGACAGTTCTGGGATAAGTTGGGCCATGGTGAATACGACGAGGGCCAGTACAAACGTATTGCCAAGGGAGGTCGTGAGGTATGGCTACAGGCCAGTTACAACCCGATCCTCGACCCGGACGGTAAACCCTTCAAGGTCGTCAAATACGCCACCGATATTACCAAACAAAAAGAAGATGAAGTTGAGTTGCAGGAGGTTATGAGCGAGACGACTGAGGTGATGAATTTTCTTAGTGCTGGTGACCTAAACCATCAGATGATGGGTGAATACAGTGATAAGTTTACACAACTGAAGAACGCCATAAATGATTCTATTGGTAATTTATTCAATATGGTGAATGAAATAAGAACGGCTTCAGTAAATATGTCTTCTGGCGCCAGCGAAATTGCCCAGGGTAATGCGGACCTGAGTCAGCGCACAGAAGAGCAGGCCTCGTCACTGGAGGAAACCGCCTCCAGTATGGAGGAAATGACCTCGACGGTTAAACAGAATGCCGATAATGCGCGGCAGGCGAATCAGCTGGCGGGAGATGCGCGGGTACAGGCAGAGGGCGGTGGTCAAGTCGTACAGAAGGCCGTAGGCGCAATGAGTGAAATCAATAAAAGCAGCAAGAAGATTTCCGATATTATCAGTGTCATTGATGAGATTGCCTTCCAGACAAACCTGTTGGCCTTGAATGCCGCCGTTGAAGCGGCGCGAGCCGGTGAACAGGGACGTGGTTTCGCGGTGGTGGCGGGTGAAGTGCGCAATCTTGCTCAAAGAAGTGCGGGCGCTGCCAAAGAAATCAAGTCTCTGATTAACGATAGCGTTGACAAGGTAGAGGAAGGCACGAAGCTGGTCGATGAATCCGGCTCCACCCTGGATGAGATCGTTAAGGCAGTGGGGAAAGTAAGCGATATCATTGCTGAAATCGCTACCGCGGGACAGGAACAGTCATCCGGTATTGAACAGGTCAATAAGGCCGTTATGCAAATGGATGAGATGACACAACAGAATGCGGCGCTGGTCGAAGAGGCCGCCTCAGCAAGTGAGTCCATGGAAGAACAGGCCAAGGGTTTGATAAAGTTGATGGAGTTCTTTACTGTGGATGATGACGGACAAGATGATAATTATCGAAGTGCACCGGCTAAACCCACAGTGGCAAGACGCCCTGCCCCTAATGCCGCCGGCAGAAAACCTGCCTCACGTCCACGTCCACGCGCCAGCGGTGATGAGGAATGGAACGAATTTTAATTGAGCCCACTTTATGTCAACAGTCTATGAGCGAGAGTTTGAATTCAACCGCAAGGATTTTGAACATATACGTGATTTAGTCGGAGAGCGCACAGGGATTGTGCTTTCCGACCATAAGATCACTATGGTCTATGGGCGTCTCTCTCGACGTTTACGTCAATTAAATATTACATCGTTCAGTGAGTATCTGAAACTACTCGAAGACGAGACAGGACAGGAGCTGGTTGAGTTTACCAATGCCCTAACAACAAACTTGACTTCATTTTTCCGGGAGCCGCATCATTTTGAATATCTCAAGAAAACCCTAATACCGACGATCACAAAACACCGTCCAAACCATCGATTGCGCATCTGGTCTGCAGGCTGTTCCACGGGCGAGGAACCTTATACTATTGGTGTTACGCTGCAAGAGGCGATGGAAAGTTCTATCCGCAATTGGGATGTAAAGATACTGGCAACAGATCTGGATACCAATGTGGTACAGAAAGGCAAAAGCGGAATCTATGAACAGGAACGTGTCAATGGTATTGAAGATAGCCGTCTGCGCAAGTGGTTTCGTAAAGGTAGAGACGATCATGCCGGTAAAGTAAGTGTTTCTGAGAAAATTCGTGAAATGATTACGTTCAAGCAGTTAAATTTATTGCATGAATGGCCAATGAAGGGGCCATTTGACATTATATTTTGCCGTAATGTGGTCATTTATTTTGGCAAAGAGACACAGCGTGAATTATTTAATCGCTACGCCGATATGCTGGCTAATGACGGTTACCTTTTTATAGGCCATTCCGAAAATCTACATAAAATCACTGATCGCTTTCAATTGATCGGCAAAACGATATATCGAAAGGTTCGTTAACGTGGCGATCGTCATCAATCAGAAAAATCTACCTGTTCCGGACAAACCGCTACAAGGATTTTCCGGTATCAACCGCTATTGGGACCGGCAGCGCGGAGTTTTTTCCGCCAAGATATTACCCGGCGAATATTATGTTACTGTTCAGGATGAGTTGATTACTACCGTGCTTGGCTCGTGTGTCTCTGCCTGTATTCGTGACCCCGCAATGCGTATCGGCGGTATGAATCACTTTATGTTGCCTAGTGGAAACTCGGATAGTCGAAATATTGCCAATGAAGCCACACGTTATGGTAATTTCGCTATGGAGAAAATGATAAATGATATATTAAAAAATGGCGGACGCAGGGAAAAACTGGAAATCAAGGTTTTTGGCGGTGGTAACGTGCTGAAAAATATGGGGGCTACCGATATTGGTGGCAAGAATGCCCAATTCGTCAGAGATTATTTAAGAATGGAAGGTTTCAATATTATTGCTGAGGATCTGGGCGATGTTTATCCAAGAAAAGTTATTTATGATCCTATCACCGGCAAAGTCCAGGTGAAGAAGTTACGATGCTTACATAACGATACCATTAACCGCAGAGAACTTGGCTATCAGCATGACATCGAGCAAGAACCAGTCGCTGGTGATATTGAACTTTTTGATTAGAGGCGGGTGGTGAATGTCCAGGATTAAAGTTTTGATAGTTGATGATTCTGCCGTCGTCAGAAAGATTCTGAGCGAAATACTGCAATCTGACCCAGAGATTGATGTTATCGGTACGGCCGCTGATCCACTTATTGCACGTACTAAAATTAAGGAACTAAATCCCGATGTCCTGACTCTGGATATCGAGATGCCGCGCATGGATGGGATCACGTTTTTACGTAATCTTATGCGACTGCACCCCATGCCTGTTGTAATGGTTTCCACCTTAACCGAGAAAGGTGCGGGTATTACTCTGGAGGCGCTGGAAATGGGGGCCGTGGATTTTGTGAGCAAGCCACGGCAAGACCTTGCCAATCAGTTAACCCAATATGCGGAAGAAATCATCCTCAAGGTCAAAACAGCGGCCAAGGCAAGGGTGCGTACTAAAGCCGATGTCCAGGAGGTGGATAGAGCAGAAACAAACTCTACCGGTCTAATACGGAAAACTCCCAGAATATCAGTCAGTTCCAAGGCCTCCAGGCGCATTGTTGCCATCGGTGCATCGACGGGTGGAACGGAGGCCATCAAGGAAGTGTTAGTTAGATTGCCAGAGAATTTCCCTGGCACAGTTATTGCTCAACATATACCACCAGGTTTTAGTACATCATTTGCACTGCGTATGGACAAACTGTCCAAACTGAGTGTTTGTGAACCCACCGAGACAATGCAGATTCTGGACGGACATGTCTACATTGCGCCCGGCGACAGACACCTAAAGGTGAGAAGCAATGCACGGGGATTTGAGTGTTACCTGGATGATGGACCCAATGTCAATCGACACAAACCCAGCGTCGATGTGCTGTTCGATTCGGTTGCGGAACAGGTGGGAAAGAAGGCCCTTGGTGTGATCCTGACAGGCATGGGGGCAGATGGTGCCAGGGGGTTAAAGGCGATGAAAGAGAATGGTGCTTTTACTATAGCGCAAAATGAGGCTACCAGTGTGGTCTGGGGTATGCCGGGTGAATCAGTAAAATGCGGTGCTGTTGATGATCAAGTGCCGTTGGAACGAATTGCAAATCATCTTGTAGGTAAACTTAGAGAATAATGTCAGAGAAAAACCATGATGAGCAGGATTAAGGTTTATCCAGATGAACAAATAACGGCGGATGAACTGGTGACACGTAACGCGGCACTGGTGCATCGAATTGCCTATCATTTATCTGCGCGTCTGCCCGCAAGTGTGTTGGTCGATGATCTAATTCAGGCGGGCATGATTGGTCTGCTCGACGCGGCACAGCTTTATGATGCCTCGCAGGGCGCAGTATTTGAGACCTATGCCACCATTCGAATTCGGGGCGCGATGCTGGATGAACTTCGTCGCAATGATTGGGCTCCAAAATCCGTACACCGGCGGGCCCGTGACCTTATGCAGGTGATGCATGAGGTTGAAAATGAAACTGGCCGTGATGCGCGCGCCGAAGAAGTTGCCAGGCGCATGGATATTAGTCTGGATGAGTATCACAAGATATTGCATGAGGCGAACACCTGTCGCCTGCTCAGTTTTGCGGACCTGGATCGAGACGATGATCCGTTTAATCCAGACTCAAGCTCAAACACACCGTCACCCGTACAAGGCATCGAAAAAGAAGAATTTCGTAGTCAGTTGGTGGAGGCGATTGCCAGCCTGCCTGAACGTGAATGTTTAATTATAAGCTTATACTACAATGATTCGCTTAATCTTAAGGAAATCGGTGTCGTTCTTGGCGTGAGTGAATCTCGTGTCAGCCAGTTGTTGAGTCAGGCCCATTTACGTATGCGGGCAAAACTGGAAGAAACCGTCCTTGGCGAACCTTCGGTCTAATCCACATATTCTACATTTCAGCTAAATATAAAAGCTCTAATATCTTATCCAGATAATCACGCCTCTTAACAAATGCCCTTATTCCTGGAGTGGGTGTCGCTCCTATAGCAAAACCCTTGTTAGTTGAAAAGGAATTTGGCGTCGTTTTTTGGTTTGTACATATCTATAGCATTGCTGTTCTATTTGTGATGCCCGCGATTTTTCCTGAAATATAAATACAATCATATGCAGTGTCTGCTGGTAAAAAAATCAGGAATGCAAAGTCTTGATATTTATCCACGGAAAATATTTTATTTTGGTCTAAGAGCTTTTATTTGTTGTTGGATTGCGGCTTGTACGCAATTTCGTTGTGTCATTAATTTTAATCTAAAGTTTGTTGCTCTTTACTTAAGTATATGGGCGTACCTGACGCTATAAGACCTACAGATCTATTTTTAAACTATAATTTATAGATATGCTTAATGTTTGTGTGCTTCTTTAATGAATTAAAAAGCAGATGGTTTGCAAGGTTAAATATAAGTCTGGCGAAATATCAATATGCAGCATATAGCGAGATGGTTACGAAAAATTATAATTAACGGGAATATCGCTATTGCTGAGTCCCCGGTTTTGTGGAAACAGTGTGGATGTGATGCTGGTCTGTGAGGTGCTAAAGATGGCGGCAAAATGTGAACATGGAATGCTGGAATGGTAATGAAGAAAATATCAAAATTGGGGTTCGATCCCTTGGTATCTATGAATGAGGACAAAGAGATGGCAGTAGCAGGAAAAAAAGCGTCGAATAAGTCAGGTAAAACTGAACATCCACTAGGGCTTGATGTGCTAACGCTGGAAAAGAGTTATGCGCTTCTGGAGCCAGTAATGAAAGATGTGGTGGCGCGATTTTACGAGGAATTATTTTCGCGTCATCCCGAGGTTGTACCTTTGTTCAAGGGGACGACACAAAAGAAACAAGAGGTCAAGCTGGCTGCCGCTCTTAAGTTGGTTGTAGGCAACCTGAATAACGTTGATGTATTAGCGGAGACATTAACCAAGCTTGGCGCCAGGCACCAGGGCTACGGTGTAACGCCAGGGCATTATGGCGCAGTGGCATCAACACTAATTGATGTAATGAAGGAATTTGCGGGTACGGCGACATGGACGCAAGAGATAAATGATGCATGGTGCCATGCGTTGGAAACAATAGCGAAGGTTATGCTGGATGGCTATACAGAATCGGAGGATACAACTATGGCTGCAAGCAAAGGTACTGTGGGATCAATAGTAGGCGCGGATGATGTGGATGATGATTCAAAGCTGGAGCTGGTTCGTATGCGCTCCGCTGTGGATGGTGCGATGACCGCCATCATGATGATTGACCGCGATTTCAATATTACCTACGTCAATAATGCGACGATCACCATGCTGGCGCCGCATCAGACGGACATACGTGCTGTCTTCCCTGGCTTTGATGTTAGTAAGCTGGTGGGCATTAATATAGATCAGTTTCACAAAGACCCGGCTCATCAACGCCAGTTGTTAAGTAATCCGAATAACTTGCCATACTCAACTGATATTACCGTCGGACCATTGAAATTTAGATTGAATGTCTCCGCCATGATCGATGCGGATGGCGGCTACATTGGCAATACGCTGGAATGGGCGGATGTCACGGAAGTCCGCAGGAAAGAATCGGATATTTCACGATTGCAGGGTACGGTCGACAGTGCAATGACGGCCATTATGATGATCGACCGTGACTTTATGATTACCTATGTAAACAATGCAACCATCACGATGTTGACTCCTTATCAGACGGAGCTGCGTGCCGTATTTCCCCAATTGGATGTTAATAATCTAATCGGGCAATGCATAGATCAATTTCACAGAAATCCGGGGCACCAACGTCAGTTGCTGGCGAATCCGGACAACCTGCCGTATTCAACTGATATAGAAGTGGGTCCGCTGAAATTTCGGCTGAACGTCTCCGCGACTATGGATGCGGATGGCAACTATGTCGGTAACGGTCTGGAATGGGCCGATGTTACGGAACAACGAAAGAAAGAACTGGAAGTGGTCCGCCTGCAATCAGCGGTGGATGGTGCCGACGCCAACCTGATGTTGTGTGATGAACATCTAATTATTACCTATGCGAATCCGGCTGTTGTCAAAATGCTGGCCAGGCGCCAGGAAAGACTCCGCGATGTATGGCCCTCTCTGGATGCGCATCATTTGATGGGAACCTGTATTGATGACTTCCACAAAAATCCTGCACATCAGCGGGCGCTCCTGTCTGATGCCAGTCGATTACCTGCTAAGGCGGAAATGGTCATTGCTGATCTCGAGTTTGAGGTCAATGCCACCATGATTACAGGCCCAAATGGTGAGTACATGGGTAACCTGGTGGAGTGGAAAGATATCACGGAACATAAAGATGCCGAGCGGCAGATTGAGGGACTGATAAAGGCGGCGTCGGACGGCGAGTTAAAGGCACGAATTAATGCGGAAAATTATGAAGGTTTCATGAAGGGGCTGGGTGTTGGGATCAACTCACTCATGGATTCGGTGGTGGCGCCAATTATGGAGGGCAAGCGTGTTATGCAGTCCCTCGCAGAGGGTGATTTGACTCAATCAATGGACGGTGACTTTAAAGGGGAATTCGGTGAATTAAAGGATGCCATTAATAATAGCGTTACTAACCTCTATAATATGGTAAATGAAATCCGCGGTACCTCATCCAGTATCTCCTCGGGCGCCAGTGAAATTGCCCAGGGAAATACGGACCTGAGTCAACGCACCGAGGAGCAGGCATCCTCACTGGAGGAAACCGCCTCCAGCATGGAAGAAATGACCTCGACCGTTAAACAAAATTCCGACAATACAAAACAGGCAAATCAGCTGGCCGCCGATGCACGCGCACAGGCAGAGAGTGGCGGAGAAGTGGTCCAGAAGGCGGTTGGCGCGATGAGTGAAATCAATAAAAGCAGCAAGAAGATTTCCGACATTATCAGCGTCATTGATGAGATTGCCTTCCAGACCAATCTACTGGCCCTGAATGCGGCGGTGGAGGCGGCACGTGCCGGTGAGCAGGGCCGTGGCTTTGCCGTGGTAGCGGGTGAGGTGCGTAATCTTGCACAGCGCAGCGCGGGCGCCGCCAAGGAAATCAAGTCATTGATTAACGATAGCGTGTCCAAGGTAGAAGAGGGTTCGCGGCTGGTCGATGAATCGGGTGTGACGCTGGACGAGATCGTCACGGCGGTCGGCAAGGTTAGCGATATCATTGCCGAAATCGCCACGGCCGGACAGGAGCAGTCTTCCGGGATTGAACAGGTCAATAAGGCGGTTATGCAAATGGATGAGATGACGCAGCAGAATGCTGCTCTGGTAGAAGAGGCGGCTTCTGCAAGCGAGGCCATGGAAGAACAGGCCAAAGGCCTGTTACGATTGATGGAGTTTTTTACTGTCGATGACTCCGGCCATTCTGCTACGCAGCGACAACATGTACAGCCACAACAGACCGTGTCAAAGCGTCCCTCAGCGGCTACAGCGCCAACAGCACGAAAGTCGGAGTCGCGGGCACGCCCGCAGGCAAACAAGGATGACGACTGGAGTGAGTTCTAAATATACGTTCCGGATGCCTTTGTATATGGATACCAGTAACAGGCGTTGTAGGGATTCACTGTCCATATAACCAAATAGCAGCTAATAGAGGGTGTCAGGCCGACGTAACGGCCTGATACTCCCCCACCTATATATAGCGTAGTAGTGACGACTTGATCTGGACGTTATCGGCTTATCAGATGCCTGTATCGTCAGGTTAAGCTCAATTCAATAACCTGACACCTGCCTGCGCGATGTGAAGTTAAATTCTTCAGCCATTAATCAATGAGTTACGAAGATACTCCAATCCAGTTCCCTTCAGTAAAAGCTAAGGTCTGTGACTGAGTTAGCGGTTTTAGCTGCGTATATCGCTACTATGACACGTTCGACTGTCGATATAATAATAATTCTGTCTTTCTATTGAAGGAGATCGCCATGACGTTCAACGATTTCATGATCGTCCAAAGTCCATTCTTATCCGGCCTTATCTGGTTCTTTATCATACTGGCGACACTCTATTTTGCACGGCTACCGGCACATAAGTCGATTATCGCTTTCTGCCGCGTTTTACAAAATGCCTTCCGGCTTAGCGCGCATTCTGTGCAAAAGGCCGAGCAGCGTCTCTTGGAACGAAACAAAGAAGTGCTTCTGGCGCAGGGAAGAGAGGCCTCCGAAAGGATTATTGAGCGTGAGTTTGATCGTATTGACGCCACCGTGCGTAAAGACCTGGCGGAATACCCTTCTTTGCAACGTCACTTGAGTGAAAAAATCAGCCAGATTGATGCAGATTACATAGAAAGTACAGAGGTGCCACCCGAACCACCGGGTTGGGTCAAGGCAGTAGATGCGATTGCCAAGATCCAGACAAAAGACCCAATGGTGGCCAATATTCTGGAAGACATTCATCATTCTATGGTCAAGGCCAATACCCAGGCGACCGAGGAGTATCGCAAGGCCAGTCATAAACGCCACACGTATCTGAAAGATATGATGCCTCACTGGCGAAAAGTAACGCAGGTATTGGGACAGGTCGATAAGAGTGTCAATAGTCTGCTAAACCGCTCCCAGACGATTGACCGTCATATGGATGAATACGAGGGAATCGTGAAAGCAACGGATCGGTCGGTGCGTATGTTGTCCTCTTCATCATTAACGCAGTTTTTTATTGCAGCATTCGTGCTGGCAATTGCCGTTGGTGGCGCCTTGATTAATTTTAATCTCATCGCCAGGCCGCTGGCTGAGATGGTCGGTGGCACAAGTCATATAATGGGTGTGCCAATCAACAGCATTGCCGCCCTGGTTATTATTCTGGTTGAGTTGGCAATGGGTCTATTC
>Ga0209633_10005555_pt1 | contig 11028 bp, 10 predicted proteins | sample Cruoilmetagenom1_FD_187290 | JGI IMG/M metagenome (GOLD analysis project Ga0209633, IMG submission 187290) | Oil polluted marine microbial communities from Coal Oil Point, Santa Barbara, California, USA - Sample 1 (SPAdes) (version 2) | ecosystem: Environmental > Aquatic > Marine > Oil seeps ... | reverse complement strand
GAATTCAAGATCTTCTGGGAAACAAGTTTTGACCAGCTTGATGAGGTGCTCCTCAATATGAAACAAGTACAAACCAAAGGTGAAAAACATGACTGAATTGCCGGAGTACATACTTGACCGTGAATTTAGTGCCCCACGCGAAATGGTTTGGCGTACATGGACTGATCCGGAATTGCTCAAGCGATGGTACGGTCCTAACATAGAGACGGTCATTCACAGATTCGAACTCAAACCCGGCGGCGTGTGGCTCAATGAAATGAAGATGAGTTCAGGTTCAAATTATTCAAAAGCGGTATTTCAGGAAATTGACGAGCCGACCAAACTGGTGTGGCAGCAGCATTCGATGACCGATGAAAACTGGAACGATATAGAGAACCCGAGGATGGGCGACTGGCCGCGCCTGCTTCTGACCACAGTGACATTTGAGGATTTGGGCGCGAGCACCAGAACGCGGCTCACATGGGTTCCTATGGATGCCACAGATGCCGAGATTGCCTGCTTTGCTGGTGCAGTTAAAGGTATGGGCGGCGGTTGGGAATCCGGCTACGCAATCATCGACCAAATCCTCCAGGAGCTACAGGCATAGATACAGGCATAGATACAGGCATAAATACAGGCATAAATACAGGCATAAACCCAAGCATAAATATGCGGCCGCCAATTAGCTTGATGCTAGAGCAGTTTCGATTTAGTCAAGGTCACTCAACTGCTCTATCTTTCTGATTTAACGCACTTTTTAGCGGAAAACCGGTTTCCACTTTTGCGAAAGTGCTCTAGGCCGTGGGGTTCATCCCCACGGCTTTATCCCAGACAGAATTTCGTCAGGCAGTAGCTTGTTTGGTTTGCAAGGGTTTAGGTGAAAAATACCAAAGCACACCAGCCACCAGTAAGAGGGCAGGCACATCGCCAATGAGATGACCTAATTCATGACCGTCACCTAAAGCCTGTGCGCCCATAATGCCTGCATGCACAACACTCGACCAGATAGTAAACCCGATCAGCGAACGATGTTCGGATGGATTTTTTGCAGCCAATATCAGATAGGCACCGAGCACTGCGTAAACCCCGCAGATCATCTGCAGATAATAGCTGCCTTCACCGCCGTGCCATATCCAGCCCGATGGCCAGACAATGCCGAGCGGATAAATAAGAAAGAAAATGCAACCAAACGCGGTAAGCGCCAGCTTCAGATATTTTTCTCGTGTAATTGCATCCATAATAAATCTCCTTTTGGTGTGGTTTGGTTTTGCGCGATAAAGGCGCTGGTTAAGACGGGGATAAAAGCAAAACGATCCTGTCCCGGTCAGATTTCATTTCGATGATGAATTTGTACTGAGATTAATCAAAGGTGGGTTGCGCAAAGTTTGCAACACAACGCAGCTCGCCTCGGCTCCCTTGATCAGCATGTTGAGTTGTGATTTTGAAACGCCGGATCCGGCCGAAATTTTTACATCAATATCAATCGACTGAAATCCGACCGCAACATCCCGGTCCACCTGCAACGTGCCGCGAACATCAACCTTTGCATCGACATTGATTTCAAGATGGGTGAGGTGAATGCCAAGCCGGTTTGCGATAATTCGCGTGGTACAATCAAGGCAGCCTGCAATGGCCGCCGACAGCAATTCACCAGGATTTGGAAAATCGCTCTCTCCACCGACAGCTCGGTGCACACCGATTGCCTGGCGTGTGGGCACACCGTCACCAAATGTCACGCTCGAATAAAACGGATGGAGCGGGCTCGCGAGCTCGGATGAGGTGCGCGCACTGTCGATAATCAGCGCATCTTGTGGGGCACTGCGATAACGCCTCATCAAGGGGGATTGGCGGTCTCTCATTTCAATTGCATAGGTCATGTCTTGCTCGATTGCTGTTTGATGGATGTGGATGGACATGTTGCTCTCCTTTGTCGACCACATCGGATTGGGGCATTATTGCCGATTAAATTTCGTCGATGATGGTCCGGTCTAAATTTGTGAAGCGATTTCTGATAGCCTCCGATGTTTGCAACATGACGCCAGTTTGATTTGCCGGATGTGACAGGCGTCACGCTTTGTCGTTTCGTGTCGGGGCGACTTCCATTTCCATTCGCCTGACAATGACACTTTGCCCGCCCGTTAGATTTCTTGCTTGAAGTCAGCATGGGGATTGTGTGGAGATTGAGTGGGGATGTTTAGGCAATCTGTACGCCGGATTTATTGCGCCCTCTGGATCAAAAACCATCATTGCGCTAGACTCCTTTGGTGCATTTCAAAGGAGCGCACATGCTTTATCGCATTGATGATTTTGAACTCGACACCGAAAACTATGAGTTGAGACAGGCAGGCGTCGTGCGCCACGTCGAACCATTGGTGTTCGATCTACTTTGTTATTTATTATCAAATGCTGGACGGGTATTAAGCCGGGATGAGATCATCGAACACGTTTGGCAGGGGCGTATCGTATCCGACACCACAATTTCAAGCGCCATTAAGTCGGCGCGCAAAGCATTGGGAGATAGCGGCGCGAACCAAAACTATATCCGCACGGTGCGCGGGCGCGGTTTTCAATTTGTTGCAGATGTAGAAGGCAGCGAGCTGGCCAAAGAAGAAAAATTTGCCAAATCATCCCATATAGTCACCGCAAAAATATCGAACCAGATTGGTCCGTCCCTCATAATATTACCGTTTCAGATATTTGGAGATGCCCCGGAACTTAACGCTGTTGGCGACGGGCTGGTTGAAAATCTGACAACCATTCTCACCCGTGTGCCGTTCCTCTCGCTCACATCGCGCGCCCAGAGTTTTGCCCTGAAGGGTACACCCGTAAACTTTAGCGATATTCGTCAAAAATTTCAGGTGACCTATATGCTTGAAGGAAGTCTTCAGAAACTTGGTGGTCAGCTCCGTGCCAATGTGCAGCTCATTGATACCCAGAACGGCTTTCACATCTGGGCACAGCAATTTGATGTCGTTAGCGGTGATGATTCCATGCTCAATCTTCTGGACGCTATATTGCCGCGTCTTGAGCCGCAACTGGTTCAGGCGATGTTCAATGATTTGCGCGATGAGAGTGGTGAGTTGACGGGCCGGCAATTGCTCCTGCAGGCCATGGGCATCTTATCCCTCAAGGGCTGGCACAAGGACACCTTTGTCGAAGCTACAACATCACTAAATAGAGCAATCCAGCTCGAACCGGATCTTGCACTCGCCCATGGCTATCTCGCACTCATTCTTGGACTTGGACACCGGGTCGGACTAATAGCCACATCAGGTGACATTGCGGCTGAAACGGTAATGGCAGCGGAACGCGCCATGGAACTTGCCGGTATGGACTCAAACGTATTGGGGCTTGCGGGGTGCGCTCTGGCCGATATCGGGCAGGCTGATCGGGCACTGCCCATTCTCAAAAATGCACTGGATATCAATCAAAACAATGGCCAGGCTCTGGCGTCCCTCGGCTCGGCCTATATGGTGCTTGGGAAAACTGAATCCGCGATTAAATATCTAACCAAAGGGATTGATATCAGCCCCCATGACAGTCGCCTGGCGGTTTGGTATGCCGTCCTTGGCATTGCCTATCTCTTTGTCGGAGATTTTAAAGCCGCAAAGATTGCAGCCGAAGAGGGGTGTCAGAATAATGACAAAACTTATCTGCCAAGGGTCGTCCTCACTGCGGCTCTCATTGAGCTGGGCGATGAAAAATCGGCTAAAATTTCCTATGGCGAATGCCTCCGCGTGAAACCGGATCTTAGCCAAAGCGAAATCTATTTCCTCATTGGACCCGATTTTGGTGAGAAGCTGGTGTGTTTGGGGCAATAAAATAGTGCATGTTACTTGAACAGAGCCAGTCTGTCGTGACAGACGAAAATACTCCCCAGTCCCCCCCCCGAATCTCTCCCCATCTCGCCAATGGCCTCAAACGCAAGTGCCCCACGGCTTTATCCGCTCCTAATCAGCAGTTGTGCAGAGATTATCCACAAATTGCCCCCGATTTTCTCGCTAAATTCCTAGTAAATTTCCTGATTGACGTGATCAGGACACTTTTGGCGTGGACAAACTCGACCTGTAGTTGCGACTCATCATTGTCCCGGATTACCTGAACTCATGTTTGGGTAATAAATATTGGTCGCATACGCCACCAGACGAAGTGGTTGTCCTGTCAGGCAGGGTACGTTCTGAAGGATTGAGGCATGGCCGTGTTGAATAAACTGATACGAATAAAAACAAGGAACACCCCATGGCATCGGCACAGCTTAGAGAAATCGAGACCCATAATCCGGTCGACCTGATTGAACAGGTGTCAAGCGAACATGACTGGACTTTTGAGCGTAGTTCTGATGACGAACTCACCATGAATATTGCCGGCAGTTTTGCGGATTATCACATGTCCCTGAACTGGCGCGAAGATATCGAGGCCTTGCACATGGCCTGCGCATTTGACCTCAAAGTGCCTGATGCACGCCTGCCTGAGGTTTATAAATTGATCGCGCAAATCAATGAGCAGCTTTGGATGGGGCATTTTGACCTCTGGACGCAGGACGGCATTTTGATGTTCCGTCATGCCTTGATGCTCAATGGCTCTGTCGCCACGACTGGACAATGTGAAGCACTTCTTGGTGCAGCTCTGGAGGCCTGTGAGCGCTATTACCAGGCGTTCCAATATGTTGTCTGGGCAGGAAAGAACAGCCGTGAAGCCCTCAATGGTGCCATGTTTGAGACACAGGGACAGGCGTAAATATGGCGCTAAACCTGGACGCTCCTCTTTGGTTGATAGGTGCCGGTAAAATGGGTTGCGCCATGGCCGCTGGCTGGCTTGAAGAAGGGCTTGATCCGGTCATGATCCGCGTGCAGGACCCGGGCCCGTCGGATGAGGCACGCACTCTTTTTGACAAGTTTGGTGTCAAGATTACCGCGGAGATATCTACTGATGCAAAACCTTCCGTGGTTGTGCTCGCGGTCAAGCCGCAAATCATGGACAAAGTGCTGCCCAGCCTGAAACCAGTGATTGGGCCTGACAGTCTGCTTCTCTCCATCGCCGCCGGGCGCACCATCGATAGTCTGATGAAATTCTTTGAGCCGACAACCGCTCTTGTTCGCTCCATGCCAAATACCCCCGCTGCAATTGGCCGCGGCATGACGGTCTGTGTCGGTAACAACCATGTCACGGACCGCCAAAAAGAAACGTGCACAACGCTATTAAACGCTGTTGGCGAAGTCGCCTGGGTGAAAGATGAAAAACTGATGGATGCGGTCACTGCCGTCTCTGGCAGTGGGCCGGCCTATATATTCCTGCTCGCCGAGGCGATGACTGAGGCCGGCGTTAAGGCGGGTCTTGATGTGGAGCTCGCCACCAAACTTGCTCGTGCCACCATTTCGGGAGCGGGCGAGCTTTTGCACCTTTCGGATGTTGATGCAACTCAGCTTCGGAAAAATGTTACATCACCGGGCGGCACCACGGCGGCCGCACTCGATGTGTTGATGGCTGAGCCCGGCATGCATGACCTTCTTGCCCGCGCCATCAAGGCCGCAACCGAGCGGTCAAAAGAGCTCGCGAGCTAGCCAGCGCATATGGCCGCATCTTTAATATTTTGTTATCGGGCTCCATTTATGGACGGTGAATGTGTTATGATTCTCATTCATGCTGAACTGCCAAGCTGAACTGCCAGGACCGATGTTATGAGCCAATACCGCCATACCCAAAAAGCCATTTTAATCCGCTATCTCTTTGCCACCATTGCAGGGATCGCCATATTAAGTGCCCTCATTGCAGGCGATCCGGCAACGTGGCCGGTGATAGGTGGGATTATATTATTTTTGCTATTTATCGGCTGGCTCTTTTCGTCCCTGACCGTTGACGTGACGACTGACGAAGTACGCTGGTATTTTGGCCCTGGGTTTTGGAAAAAACGGCTTGCCCGCGCCGACATAGAGGAAGTGGCTCCCGTCGGCACACACTGCTGGTACGGCTGGGGTATCCGCTACACGCCTCAAGGCTGGATGTATAATGTTTCAGGGTTGAAGGCGGTCAAGGTCACGCTACAGTCTGGAAAAACCATCCTTATTGGCACCGATGAACCAGACGCACTTGCCGCCGCGCTGAGGGGTTGAGCATTGCCTTTCGGTACTAATGATGTTTATTGCGGCGAGGGTTTGCCCCTTTGCTGGGGTAGAGCGCTAACTCATCCCCTCACTCCGTCTTCTTCACGTCGCCTGCATGCCACCAGGTGTTCATCGGGTAGCCATAAAGCGACACGAATTTGGGGTGTGCAATCCGTCCCCAATAAGCAATCCATTGTTTGTCGAGATGATATAGAGGCACGACGTAATTGCCCGACAAAAGGGCGCGATCAAGGGCGCGCACAGAAGACACAAAATCTTTATGCGCTCGGGCGTTCAATATGGCGTCGATCATTTTATCAACCGCCGGGCTTTTAACACCCGCAAGATTATAGCTGCCATCTGTCATGGCGTATTTTGACGCCCAGCGGTGGATCTGCTCATTACCGGGCGAGAGCGAGGCACCCCAACGGTTCTGCAACATGTCGAAATCAAACGTTTGGCGGCGGCGCTGATATTGCGCACTGTCGACAAGCCTGATGCGCGCATCAATGCCAGCACGTTTCAAAGAGCGTGTGTAATTGAGGAAAAGCCGTTCTTGAGAACGTGATGCCGCAAGAATTTCAAAACTAAATGGCTCTCCCGTCCCGCGTTCAATGAGCTTACCGTCCTTAAAAATGAAATCAGCCTCTTTAAAAAGCTTAAGCGCCGCCTTGAGGTTGGCGCGGTTACGCCCCTTGCCGTCACTCTTTGGGAATTCGTGCTCACCTTCAAGAATGCGATTGTCGAGCTCGTCGATAAAGGGCTTGAGTAGCAGCCATTCATAATTGTCGGCTTTTTTACCGTGAGAAGAAAGTGTGGAGCGATCAAAAAAGCTCTGCGTACGTACATAAGCGCCATGGAAAAGGTTTTTGTTTACCCATTCAAAATCAAAAAGAAGAGTCAGTGCCTTGCGCACACGAATATCGTGAAAAAGCGGGCGGCGGGTATTGAAGACCAAACCCGACATGCCGGAGGGGTAACCGAGTGCGTAAGCTTCGCGTTTAACACTCCCGTTTTTTGCAGCTGGAAAATCATAGGCAATTGCCCATTTGCCAGGATCACCTTCATAGCGCACATCAATCAAGCCCTTTTTGAAGGCTTCAAAAAGGGCCGCCGCATCACGGTAATAGTCATAGCGAATTTTATCAAAATTAAAGCGCCCCCGCGTGGTGGCAAGATCACGCCCCCAATAGTCAGGATCGCGCTTGTAGACGATTGTTTTCCCCGGCTCGATAACGTCTATTTTATAAGGGCCGCTGCCGACGGGGGCTTTGAGGGTTGTTTGTTCAAAGGTTTCAGGATCAAACCTGTGTTTGGGCAGGATCGGCATCAAACCCACAATGAGCGGCATCTCGCGGTCGGTTCCCGCCTGAAAAGTGAAACGAACCTCATGAGTGCCCAGCTTTTCAACTTTGGCAACTTTTGAATAATGAGAGCGATGATTGGGACGCCCGTGATCGCGCAAAAGCGTGAGCGTAAAAACAACATCATCGGCGGTAATCGGTTTGCCGTCAGAAAAGCGGGCGTGAGGGCGAAGCTTAAAACTGATTGAGCTTCGGTCATCAGGTACGGTCACAGTTTCCGCGATATGACCGTAAAGTGCGAAGGGTTCATCCATGGCACGCGCCAAAAGACTTTCAAAAACATATTCCCTCAAGCCTGCCGCTGGTACGCCGCGCACAATGAGCGGATTGAGACTGTCATATGAGCCTTGAACTCCGAGGCGCAGGGCACCTTGTTTTGGGGCTTGTGGGTTCACGTAGGAAAAATGTTTGAAATCAACTCCATGTTTAAGATTTCCGTGCATGGCGATGCCGTGAGCGGGTTTGGCGGCACGGGCTGTCGCCGGATTAGCTGGGACGGAACTGGGCTGGGGCGGCGTCGCCACTTCAGCGCTATTGGCTGGAAGTATAAAAAAACATGTAATCAGAGGTGCAATTAGTTGTTTCATCAATGCTCAGGTCTCGCTATAGAAGGGAAGAAGTTAACTTGTGGCAGTGGGCATATTGTTGTTGCGTACCCATCTATCTTGCAACTACCTTATGCCTTAAAATCGGTGCGCGGCATTTGCACCGGGGAATAAGGGTTTAGCCTCTAGCATAATCGCGCCTGTTTCGTGACATATAAATCAAAGGCCTGAGCTTTACACTCCGCCAATGATCCCTGTGTCACATTTATCACGAAGTGAGCGCGAGATGTGGTTTTTACCTGTCAAACATTCCACCCTGTCACGGGATTGCCTTATTTGGGTGGCTTGAGCCATATGCACAGGCGCTTGTTGCGTCCGGTAGAAACGAAATTTGGGCCAGATAACATGGTTAATCTGGTGCTGTTTTGGCCAGACAGGGCTTTAAGCTGGTTTTTTTTAATGAGGGGGCCGTCAGTTGCGGCTCATTAAATGCTCATTTAATGAGAGGTTTGTTCGATGTTTTTAAGGAATAAAGATATGTTTAAGCGTGGAGTTTTACGCGGTGCTACTTTGGGTGCTGCAGTTATCATCGCAGTTGCAGGTTTTTCAGGGGCAGCGGATGCTCAGAAGAAGGGCGGAGACAAGAAAAAGGCACCGTCAAATGCCTGGGTCAAGCTTTGTGAAAAAGTTTCCATTGATCCCAAAAAACCAAAAGCAAAAAAGAAGGTCTGTATCACTCAGACTGAAAATATTGATGCCCTGTCCGGCATGGTCCGGGCGGCCGTTGCCATTCGCGACATCGAAGGTCAGAAAGAACCACGTGTACTTGTAACCGTGCCACTTAATATGGTCATTCCAGCCGGCGCACAGATACGTATTGACGGCGCTAAAAAGGCATTTCGCATGAAGTTCATGTTCTGCGGTGTTCAGGGCTGTGTTGCTGAAGAGGCTGCGGACAAGAAGCTCGTTGATGCACTTTCAAAAGGTAAGGAAGTGACAGTTGCGGCCGTGACCGTTTCGGGCAAAGTATATGAGCTCAAAATGCCGCTTAATGGTTTTGCTACTACCTATAAAGGCAAGCCGATTGATCCGAAGAAATATGCTGAAGCCCGCAAAAAGCTTTATCAGATCATTCGCGCGCGTCAGGTTGAATACGCCAAAAAGGTACAGGCAGAGCGTAAGAAAAAAGCTGGCGCTAAGAAAAAATAATATTGCCGGCTATTTCATGAGCTAAAACTCACATAGTGAGTTGCGAAAACCGTCCGCGAGGTGAGGCCCCTCCGGGCGGTTTTTGTTTTTTTAGGTGCAAATATATTATAGGCTAATAATATTTCTAACATATGTTAGAAAGTCAGTTCGAATGATAATCAATCAAAGGATTGATATCGGTGAACCAGTGCCGGTATTGGCTTACAGGCTTTAAGGGAATGTTTTTATGGCTTTGCCACTTGATGGAATATTTGTGCTCGATTTTTCGACCCTGTTGCCTGGCCCCCTGGCGACATTGATGTTGGCAGAGGCGGGTGCTGAAGTCGTCAAGGTGGAACGCCCGGCTGTGGGCGAAGATATGCGCGCCGCCGGCCCCGATTGGCAGGGTGAAAGCCTCAGCTATGCCATTCTCAATGGTGGCAAGAAATGCATAGCCATCGATTTGAAATCAGAACACGCAGTTACTCAGCTCATCCCGCTAATTGAGCGGGCAGATATATTGGTCGAGCAGTTCAGACCCGGTGTCATGGAACGCCTTGGGCTCGGATATGACGCTGTTCGGCTGATCAACTCCGACATCATTTATTGCTCGGTAACAGGTTACGGACAGACCGGTCCAAAGCGGATGGCGGCTGGTCATGATATGAACTATGTTGGTGACAGCGGCGTGTTGTCGTTAAGCTCTGGCCCAAGTGAACAGCCAACCATCCCGCCGGCACTCATCGCTGATGTTGGCGGCGGTTCGTACCCGGCTATGATCAATATTCTTTTGGCACTGCGCCAGCGCGATCAAACGGGAGAAGGTACGCATCTCGATATCTCCATGAGTGACAATGTCCTTTCCTTTGCATTTGACGGGTTTACCCGAGGCGTGGCCCTTGGCGGTGAGCTAAAAAATGGTGAGCAAAAGCTTACCGGCGCTTCACCGCGTTATCAGCTTTACCCAACATCAGACGGGCGCCTTGTCGCAGTGGCCGCTATAGAGCAGAAATTTTGGGACGCATTTACCGATTTGATTGAGCTTGAGCAGAAGCTTCGTGATGATCACGCAGACCCGCAAGCAACAACAAAGGCCATCGGAATAATTCTCGCCGCCCGCCCATCAACAGAATGGGGTCCCCTGTTAGAGGCCACCAATTGTTGCTGCACCATTGTGCGCAAAATCAATGAGGTCGGGGATGATCCACATTTCAAGGCCCGCGGCATATTTGATTGGTCGGTCAAGGGGGCAGGAGGGTGCAGCGTACCCGCATTGCCTATACCCATTGCCCCACAGTTTCGCCGTCCCCGTGAAGCTTCGCCGTCTGTACCGGCAGTTGGTGCCGACAATGAAGCTTTTGGAATTAAAGGGTCTGAAGAGCTATAGGCTGTTCAGCTGTATTTTCGGTTCATATAGAGGAGTGGTTTTGAAGAGCTATCGCCTTCAATGATGTTTTTAAGGCGGCCAACGACGATTTCGTGATCGCCTCCTGGATAGATCGCTTCAACTTCGCACTCAAGAGAGATGATGCATCCGTCCAAAACCGGTACATCCAGTTTCCCGCGCATTGGCGTGAGCGTGCCGAATTTGTTCGCATCCCTAGTGGCAAAGAGTACAGAGAGCTCTTGCTGGTTCACAGATAAAATGTTGATGCAAAAAGCACCCTTTGATTTTAGTGCGCCAAGCGTGGCCGACCCATTATCAATACAGACAAGCATTAACGGCGGATCAACCGAAACAGAGGTGACGCTGTTCAGGGTCAGCCCAAAATCACAGCCCTCCTTATCGGTTGCTGTGACAATCGAAACACCGGTGCACCATTGTGCGCACGCTTTTTTAAAGTCTTGTGG
>Ga0209633_10005553_pt1 | contig 11031 bp, 6 predicted proteins | sample Cruoilmetagenom1_FD_187290 | JGI IMG/M metagenome (GOLD analysis project Ga0209633, IMG submission 187290) | Oil polluted marine microbial communities from Coal Oil Point, Santa Barbara, California, USA - Sample 1 (SPAdes) (version 2) | ecosystem: Environmental > Aquatic > Marine > Oil seeps ... | reverse complement strand
ACACCCTGTAACTGTGTGGATTCTCCGGAACAAATGGCAACATCTTCTCCGGCATCCACATTCACTGTAATTTCACTGCTAACGGTGATGGATTCAATCCTTGCACAATTGTTGGTATCTGTAATCACCAGACCATATACCCCGGCCAGAAGGTTTGAACGGTCCTCTGTTGTACTGCCATCGGACCAGAAGTAGCTAAAGCTTCCTGCTCCACCCGACACTGTAATATCGATGGCTCCTGTTTCGCTGAATGCATTACAATGGGCAGGGGTCATGATATAGCTGAAGAGGATCTCGGGAGGTTCAATGATGTTGGCCGCACCTGTAAAGAGCTTACCTGCGGCATCCAGGGCCACCAGCTGGTAGGTGCTATTGCCCGGGAGATCAGTAAACATGGGATCAGACTGGAAATTGGCCCCGTTATCGATGGAATACTGAACGTCTCCTTCGGCATCCTGTGGAACAAATTCAATGCTTCCGTCATTGGCTCCAAAACAGCTTACATCCGTGACATTGATCAATACATCCAGAGGAAGTATATCCAGGATCACAATATTCTCTTCATAGATACATCCATTCTGATCCCGCACAATTACGTGGTGCATGGCGGGCGTCAGATCTGTGTAGCTTGTATTTCCGGTAAAAGGACCGGCAAAACCATTAATAGAATACTCATAGGGTGCGGTACCACCACTCACATTTGAAATTGTGATCGATCCCAGACTGCCATAGCTGACATCTGTTTTGGTCACTGTTGCCTGTACCGGAGGTGGTTCAGTAATACTTGCACTTGCTGTGTCGGTACAGCCATTGGCATCTCTGACCCAGACTGTGTAATCGCCGGCAAACATGTTAGTGAATGTACTGCCTGGCTGGTAGCTGACATCATCAAGAGAGTATTCCAGCAGTCCGGTTCCCCCGGATGCTGTCACATCGAGGCTTCCATTGTTATAACCGCCACAAAGGGTGACATCTGTGATGTTGATATTGTCAATGGTCAGTTCCGGAGGAGCCAGGATCTCAACAGTGGTATCGTGGGTACAGGCATTGCCATCTATCAAGGTAATCACATAGGTTCCGCTAAGCAGATTCTGGAAATCACCTACACTTACAGGGGCTGCTCCATTCAGAGAATAGCTGATGCTGCCTGTTCCACCTGTTCCGCTAATCTGGATTCTTCCTTCAGGGCTATCAAAGCAAGATGTAATATCGTCCTGAATGTATGATGTAATCTGCAATGGTGGCGGTTCTACAAGTATGTTCAGGTTACCATTTACAGTACAAGCGGAGGCATCCATTACCACGGTCTGGTAACTGCCTGGGGCCAGGTTGGTGAAAATATTGCTTGAATAGAAATCTGTTCCATTGTTAATTGAGTAGGTATAGGATCCCACTCCTCCTGAGACTCCGTTAATGGAAATTGTCCCCAATAGGTTTCCTGGGCAAAGGTAAGTGGCAGTCTCACTCTGGATCAGGATCTCATCGGGCTCCAGGATGCTAATGGTATCTGTGAACACACAGCCATTGATATCCCTGGTCCAGATGGTATATGGGCCGGGAGTCAGCGATCCCAAGGTGGCTCCTGCCTGGTAATTTACACCATCACTTGAATATTCATAGCCTCCGGCTCCTCCTGCAGGAACAACGCTTATGCTGCCATCTCCAGCGCCGAAACAGCTAATATCTGTTTTGCTCAGGGTGGCTGAGAGTGGTGATGGTTCTGATATGGTGGCCAGATCGGGGAAGTTGAATGTACAGGCATTTGCATCCATTATAGTCAGAGAGTATGTATCTGCAGGAAGGCCCACAGGATCCTGAATATTGGAAACAGTTGTTCCTGAGCTATTGCTCCATGAATACATATATGGTGTCACACCTCCGCTTACATCAATGTCAATGGAGCCGCTTGCATCACCATTACACAGTACATCCTGGTGAGTTAGGTAAGTGGCCACAACCGGTGAAGGTTCAATGATGGTTTCCTGGTTTAAAAAGGAGACCGAACAAAGGGAGGCATCGCTTATGGTGACACTGTAGGCTCCTGGCCCCAGTCCGCTAATATCTTCAGTAGTTGCTGTGAATCCGGCCGGTCCGGTCCAGGCAAAGGTATAGGGCGCCAAACCACCAGACACAGTAAGATCGATGGCCCCGTCAGTGAGTCCACCACAGCTCACATCCGTTTTCACAGAGCTAACCTGAATTTCAGGTGGTTCTGTGATGGTGGCAATGCTGGGGAAGGGTTCAGAACAGATGCTGGAATATGTGACGGTAACATTATAGGCTCCAGCCTCCAGTCCGCCTATGTCTTCAGTTGTGGCTGTGAATCCCGACGGACCGGTCCAGGCAAAGGTATAGGGAGCTGTTCCTCCGCCAACTGTCAGATCAATGGAACCATTTGCATCTCCAAAACAAGTAATATCAACCTGGGTGGTAGTGGCTGTGAGATCAGGTGGAGAGCTCACCAATTGGCTTGGCATGGTTTGCACACATCCTGCGTTATCTGTCGCAGTTAAAACATATACTCCAGCTTCCAATCCGGTAATATCCTCAGTGGAGGCAGTAAATCCAGAAGGGCCTGTCCAGCTATAAGTAAAAACACCTGTGCCTCCAGAGATGGTGGCATCAATGGCTCCGTCATTACTGCCTATGGCTGCGCAGGTAACGTTCGTAATGGTAAAGGCGTATGTAATGGATGGGTTTTCAGTGATTTCAATAGCTGGAAAAACTGTGTTACAGCTGCTGGCATCTGTAATGGTCAGACTGTATTGCCCAACTGGCAATCCGAAGATGTCTTCTGAAGTTGAACTAAATCCGTTGGAACTGCTCCAGAGATAACTATAGGGTGGAGTACCTCCTGTAGGGCTTATCTCAATGGATCCTGTGGACTCCCCATTACATGCCACATCTGTTACCAGGTCGATGGTTCTGTCAATCAGGCCAGGATTAGTAATGGTAATAACGGGAGTTACATCGCTTGAGGTACAGGAGCCTCCATCACCAGCTGTGACCGTATATGTTCCACCTGGCAGGTTTGGAAAAAACCCGGAAGAATTTGTAGCGCCTATGGGGCCAACCAGGGTGTATTCAGGGTTGTTTGATTCACCTGTGGCTGTTACAGTAATGCTCCCGTCGTTGTCATTGTTACAGGTAATATCGGTGTATCCATAGGAGGTAATTGACATGGGATCGGGACCACCCACCTCTGCGATCATATAAACAGAGGTCCCCGCGGTATCCTTTACGCCGATTAAATATACATCTAACTTTCTTCTTCCAAAGGAGGTAATGGAGGTACTTGAAGTGGGACCCCCAAAATCCACAGGAAATCCTACACCTTCATAAATGAACCATCTGTAAGGGGCTACACCACCCGAAATATCGAAAGAGATTGTTCCATCAATTCCATCCGAACAGGAGGTGGGGGTTGTGGTGACATTGTTGATGGCCAGATTCTGGGCTTCAAGTGATACAATAGAGGATGCAAGTAAAAGAAATAAAAATATGGTATACCTGTATGCTTTCATATGGACTCAAATTCGTGCTGTCTCCAGATAATACCGGAACGGCCTGTCATTGGTTGCAAACACTATACTTATAATGTTCACAGATCGTCATAAAATTAGAGGTTCTGAGTATAAGAGAAATGCAAAGTTTTAAACAATGCTTCCCTTTTCGATGCCGGCAAGGTATTTTTTTGAAATCTGTCTAACGGGGTACCTGGCAGCAATCAATCCGATAACGAGTACCGTTACCCATATCAGGAGGATGTCAAGCGCCTCAATTTGAACAGGATAGGCATCTATTATAAAGGAGCCGCTTCCAGTGAGTTTGATGACTCCGAAGTGCTCTTGGATCCAGCTTATGGCCGTACCCAGAAAAAGTCCGCTTATACTTCCAAATACAGAGATAAGCCATCCCTCCATCAGGAAGATTTGTTTGATTAGTTTGTTTCCTGCTCCCATGTTCCGAAGCGTTAGAATATCCTTTTTCTTATCAATGATCAGCATGGAAAGGGAGCCGATGATATTGAAGGAGGCGATAATCAGGATAAAGGTAAGAATCAGGAAAATGGCCCACTTTTCCGACCTCATTACCCGGTAGAACATTTCATTCTGCTGTTCCCTGTTCTTTACATGGAAGCCTTCCCCCATCAAGGAAAGGATCTCCTCCCTGACTTCATCACCGGGAAAACGAGGATCGAGTTTCAGTTCCAGGTAGGTGACTTCTTCCTGGTACAGGAGGAGCTCCCTCACAAAGTCAATGGGACAGATAATATACCGGGAATCGAAATCCTGTTCAATTTCAAAAATTCCTGAAGGGTAGATAAAGTCTCTCCGGATCGATTCTTCAGGTTGTGACATATTGATTCGGGCAGTACGATCGATGGTATAGATGAAAAGAGGATCGATAAAGCTAAGTCTGATTCCCAGGCTGTATGCCACACCCCGGCCAACCACCACATAGGGTCTGTTCTGATCTTTTAATTTCATCTCTCCGTCGATGATCATGGAGTCAAGACCGGAGACATCCCTGAAAGCTTCATCGACACCCTTTATGGTGGCAATATGCTGCCTGTCGTTATAGAGTAAGAGGACATTCTCTTCCATCACTTCCGATACGGCAGATACTCCCGGTAAAGAAAGGATAGCCTGTGTGGTGGCTGGATCGGGGGTAAATGTTTTACCCGTAATGGATGAAATCTGAATATCCGGGTCAAAGGTATTATAGAGCGATTTTACTACAGAATCAAATCCGTTGAAAACGGATAGCACAATCACCAGGGCCATGGTACCTGTGGTGATGCCAAGAACCGAGATGCCGGAGATGATATTGATGGCATTCTGGGATTTTTTTCCCAGCAGGTAGCGTTTTGCTATATAAAGGGGCAGGTTCACTTTTTACACTTCACGATAAGACCGGTTCCAGTGGAGTGTGTACCCCTGACATCGGCCATATTTAAAAAATAGCAGAAGGGGTAGACTACCAGGTAATATAGTGGCAGTATCAGCAGAAAAAGTTTACTGAAATTGGCCAATAAAATGGGATACTTCATGGAGAGTTTCCAGGAAATTTTACCAGGCCTGCCGTAGGAATATTTGATTTGAATATCTGAAAAGCCTGCTTCCCTCAGTTTTTCATCTATTTCAGTTACCGCGTACCCATCCCGGACGTGCTCATCGATAAATGATTCATCATGTTCATGATGTACATCCGATCCTCCCTGATCCGAGGGTGTCGAAATCAACAGGATACCACCTGGCTTTAAGCCCTTGTATAGATGGCGAAAAACGGTACGGTCATCTTCGATATGCTCCATCACATCAACGGAGAGTACCAGGTCCCACTCCTCCTGCTCCTCCAGTTTTGTAAGATCGGCATACTTAAAGATCACTATATTATCTCGTTTGATGTCGGAGAAAAAGTGATTACAATCATCTACCTGCTCCTGCTTGATATCCAGACCTGTGATCTGAGCTTCGGGGTAGCGCATCGACAGATAATATACATATTGCCCGAAACCGGAACCAGCATCGGCAATCTGTCCGGGAGTGAATCCTGCTCTCTTCAGTAAGTTTAGCTCACGTCGAATATGCCAGGATCGCAACAGAAGCAGATCCAGCAGTCTGTAAAACAGTCTTCTTAAAAAGGGTGTACTGTTAAATACTTTACCCAGGCTATGCTTAATGGGATCGTATTGCATTATTCATCTTTTAGGAGGTCCTCGATCCGGTCAATGTAGTCGAGTGAATCATCCAGGAAAAACGCAAATTCGGGAATGTGTCTTAACTGGTTCCGGAGTTTGTTACCCAATTCGCTCCTTACCAATCCTGCCTTGTCAGAGATGGCCTGAACAGCTTCTTTGGCATTTTCACCTGGGAAGATGCTCAGATAGACCTTGGCAATGCCAAGATCAGGGCTTATTCGAACAACTGTGACCGTAATCATCTTTCCTCCTGTGATCGCAGAACCTTGTCTCTGGAAATATTCACCAAGTTCCTTTTGAAGCAACCTGGATACTTTATGCTGGCGGGTTGTGGTCATCGGGGCAAAAGTACGTTTTTTCAAGAACATTTTATAGTTTTGCACGATGGACACAGTATTAAGCGGAATCAGGTCGACAGGCAAACTTCACCTGGGAAATTATTTTGGAGCTGTTAAGAATTTTGTGAAGATGCAACATCAGAACAGGTGTTTCTTTTTCGTGGCTGATTATCATGCCCTGACCACGCATCCCACACCTGATAATTTACACAACAATATCAGAACCGTATTATCGGAGTATCTGGCGGCCGGACTGGATCCGGAGCAGGCAACTCTTTATATACAGAGCGATGTGCCGGAGATTTCAGAGCTCTATCTCTTATTGAATATGAATGCCTATGTGGGCGAGCTTGAACGTACCACAACCTTTAAGGAGAAGATACGCAAGCAGCCTGAGAATATCAATGCCGGTTTGCTGACTTACCCGGTGTTGATGTGCGCCGATATTATCATTCACAATGCGGATAAGGTGCCTGTTGGAAAGGACCAGGAGCAGAACCTGGAGATGGCCCGCAAATTTGCAAGGCGTTTCAACCATATGTACGGTGTGGAGTATTTTAAAATGCCAGAGCCCTATAATTTTGGTGAGGAGCTGGTAAAAATTCCCGGACTGGATGGAACAGGCAAGATGGGTAAAAGTGAAGGGAACGGAATTTACCTGTCAGATGAACCTGCTGTGATTCGCAAGAAGGTTATGCGGGCGGTAACCGATGCCGGTCCGCAAGAACCCAATGCACCCATGGCCGAACCCATTGCTAACCTCTTCTATCTGCTGGAAACCCTTTCCACACCTGATACCGTGAAACATTTCAGGGATAGCTATAATGATTGCACCATTCGTTATGGGGATTTAAAGAAACAGCTGGCCGAAGATATGATCAACTTCACCACCCCCATCCGGAAACGGATTAACGACATCTCTCAGGATTCGGATTATTTGCGGAAAGTGGTAAAAATGGGTGCTGAGAAAGCCCGCGAAAGTGCATCGAAGACCGTTCGCGACGTCCGTGAAATTATCGGATATAAGCCCTTTTAAATAGGACCCTCCTATATACTGATTCACCGCTGAAAACCGAGCTTGCGGGCTCAGCGTCGCTAATTTTAACTGCTTGATTCATCTTTATCTAGTTGGTATATTGCATACAATTAAAACCCGAATCATATGATCACTTTAGCTAAACTTCCGTTACGTTTTATTGTCCTGTCCCTTTCCCTGGGGATCTTTATCACCTTTATGGGGTGTTCCCCTTCTACCATCGAGATCGTTCGGAATGGGACGAGCAATTACGAAATTGTAATCCCCGCAGAAGCCGATTCCATTATTCAGCATGCGGCTGAGGAACTGAGACATTATGTAGTACAAAGCTCCGGAGCGGATATACCGGTGACCACGGAAGAAACTCATGATCCGGATCGTTTATCCATAAGGGTGGGATTTGAACCCAACACTGGCACTGCCCTAACACCACATACTATCGCATATTTCCTGGAAGGAGATGATCTACATATCTACGGCGGAAATTCTCTTAGTACGCTGTATGCAGTATACAGGTTCCTTGAGCAGGAACTGGGGTGCCTTTGGTTAAGTCCTGATGCTGAACTTATCCCAAAAGCTAAGCACATCGGGATTGAAAGCGGAACCAATTATTCCTATACCCCGGATATTGAAACCCGCACCGTGCATTCCAGGCTTTTTTATGAAAACCATGATTTTGCTGATAAACTTGGTGTGACTTATGAAGGCTTTCCCGGATATGTGCCGGGCCACGGAGTGCATACCTTTCATCGCTTTTTACCGGAGGCCTCCTTTTATGAAGCTCATCCGGAGTATTATGCGCTGCGTGGGGGCAAGCGGCTTACCACCCAGTTATGCCTCTCCAATGAGGATGTGCTTCAGATTGTAACAGATTCAGTACGAGCCCTTTTTGAAAAGCACCCTGAATCTGCTATCATTTCAGTGAGTCAGGATGATAACACTCTGCATTGCCAGTGTGAACATTGTGCGGCCATTGATGAGGAGGAGGGTTCACCCAGCGGATCTATGATACGCTTCGTAAATGCTGTGGCAGAACAGTTCCCGGACAAGACGATCTCTACCCTGGCCTATCAGTATACACGTAAACCCTGCCAAACCAGGCCAGCTTCCAATGTACTGATCACTCTTTGTTCCATCGAGTGCGATCGGAGCAAGCCCATTGAGGTAGGCTGTAGTGATTTTGCCAACGACCTCAAAGGATGGAAACTACTCACAGAAAATATCAGGATTTGGGATTATACCACCCAGTTCACTAATTTTCTTGCACCCTTCCCCAACCTTCATACCCTCAGTCCCAACATTAATCTTTTCAGAGACAGCCATGCCAGGTGGATCTTTGAACAGCACAGTCACCAGCCAAGTGAGCTCTTTGAGTTAAGATCTTATCTTACAGCGCAGTTATTATGGAACCCCGACCAGGACCCGCATCAGATCATGCAAAGTTTTAGTGAAGCGTATTACCAGGAAGCAGCACCATACATTTTAGAGTATATACATACTATCCACGAGGAAATACAGAAGGTCCCCGAATTCTTTCTCTTTTTATACGGAGATCCTTCACAGGGCTTTGATTCCTTCCTGCGACCTGAATTATTGTTGAGCTATGATAAGCTTTTCGATCAGGCAGAAGATGCCGTATCCACAAAACCTGATGTGATTGAAAGGGTAAAAAAGGCGAGACTCAGTACCCATTATGCCATCCTGGAAGCCTCCAGAAAAGGAGTGTCGGAGGAATACAGCTTATCACCGCAGATCCGGTCAAGGCTCGAAGAATTTCAGGCTATTTGTGCATCCGGAGAGATCACCATGATGAACGAGATGAGGTATTCTGTAGATGAGTATATAAAATCCTATGATAAGGCCCTGAGTAGGGCTACTTTGCATAATAAGGCTGCAAATAAGGCTGTTACACTGTTAACTAAGCCAAAAAAATATGCGGCTGAAGATCCGCAGGTGTTAACAGATGGGAGCCTGGGAGGCAACAACTTTTATTCGAACTGGCTGGGATTTGAAGGAAATGATATGGATGCAGTCATAGATCTGGGTCAGGACGAAAGTGTGAGCAATGTGCAAACAGCCTTCCTGAAAGTAACAAACCATGTTGTTTTCTTTCCGGAACAGGTAGAAGTTTATTATTCCTCAGATGGTGTTACTTACCAAAAAATCGCAGCAAGGGAAACAGCTATGCCCTTAAAGCCCAGGGACAAAGTGAATGACATAGAGTACTTTGACTTTCAGTTCACCCCCGTTCAGGCCAGGTATATTAAAGTCTATGCAAGGAGTATGAAAGTAGCACCGCCGTGGCACCATGCCTCCGGTAACCCCGCGTGGATCTTCTGCGATGAGGTAATTATAAACTAGATCTTGCGGAAATAAGCCTACAAAACGGCATTTTGCCGTTTTTAAGCTGCGAGATGAATACCCTGGAGACAAAAGATGTGAAATGCTGTACCGGGGGTATAAAAAAATAAAAGTCCGCCTTAAGAGACGGACCTGGCCCTGTATTGTCAGGGATATGATGGATGAACTGTCGCCTAGTATAAATCAAATAGCGTGCCAAAAGAGCTACAGTGTCCAGTCAATCCCGGATTTTCCCTGTTTTTTTAAGTAGTCATTGGTCTTGGAAAAGTGCTGGCATCCAAAGAATCCATTGTAGGCAGAGAGAGGGGAAGGGTGGGCAGATTTCAGGATCAGGTGTTTACCACTGTCGATAAGAGTTTCCTTGGCCTGTGCAAAGCGACCCCAGAGTAGAAAGACCACACCGTTTTTTTCCTGAGAAACAACTTCAATAACACGGTTGGTAAAAGTTTCCCAACCATGTTGTTGGTGAGACCCTGCCTGACTGTCACGTACGGTCAGGGTAGCATTAATCAGTAAGACCCCCTGATCGGCCCATTTTTCCAGGTTGCCGTGTTCCGGTATGGATATGCCCAGGTCCGAATGCAGCTCTTTGAAAATATTAACCAGAGAAGGAGGTTTGGGAATGCCCTGGGGGACGGAGAAACACAATCCGTGGGCCTGGCCTTGGCCATGGTAAGGATCCTGACCCAGGATCACCACTTTTACCTGGTCAAAAGGGGTGAGCTGAAAGGCATTAAAAATAAGATTACCTGGTGGGTATAGGGTATATTTCTTTTTTTCCTCCACCAGGAATTCCTTAAGTTTTCCGAAATAGTCGGATTGAAACTGATCCATCAGGACCGATTTCCAGCCTGCTTCAATAACCGGGTTGATTTTCTGCATGGTATGAAAGTAATTAAAGTGGAGGAGTAGCGCAATGCTTTAGAGACTAAACCTGGCAGTAATAATGAAGTTACGGCCCGGTGCGCTTATTCCTGAAGCATAGGGCTTGTAAAACTGGTCGAACAGGTTTTCTACAGCCAGCATAAAATCAAGATACTTCCATGCTCCGAAACCCACTTTGATATTGGCGGTCCACCACGAAGGGAACCCATATTCCATGGCTTCTCCTTCATTGTCCTCTCCAAAGGGCGAGAAATCTTCTGTAGTTTTCCACCCCTGGTACACGAAATAGGTATCCAGGAAAAACCTGCTCTTCCTGTAGCTAAGGGAAGTTCTCCCAAACAGGGGAGGTATATGTCCAAGTGGAACATCATCGCTTATGTTGTATCCCTTGGTATAGTTGATGGTCCCGCTAAGGCTGATGTTTGTGTTCAGCTTAGCTATTATGCCCATTGAGGCCCCATATATATAGGCTTCACCTGCATTGTAATTGGCAGTAATCCTGTATTGATCACCATCATAGTACAGAGAATCCTCTCCATTTAGTTGATAGCCGGTCCTGACTATGGCATTGTCCAGATAAGTATAGAAACCTACCAGCTGGATTTTCATATAATCTTCGATAAACCTGTTGATTCCCAACTCGGCATTGTAAGTATACTCGGGCGAGAGATCGGGGTTGGGAACCGTCACATAATCCTCCTTGGCCC
>Ga0209633_10005552_pt1 | contig 11031 bp, 13 predicted proteins | sample Cruoilmetagenom1_FD_187290 | JGI IMG/M metagenome (GOLD analysis project Ga0209633, IMG submission 187290) | Oil polluted marine microbial communities from Coal Oil Point, Santa Barbara, California, USA - Sample 1 (SPAdes) (version 2) | ecosystem: Environmental > Aquatic > Marine > Oil seeps ... | reverse complement strand
CCGTCATACGATGGGCCGCCGCTCGCTTGTGGGGCGATGGCTTCGGCTAGCGGGTATTTGGCGGTCAGGTCGTGTCCGGCGGCGCCGGCACGCGGCACCGGATCGCCTCGGCGGCGACCCGGTGGATCTTGCGGCCTTCGGGCCAATCGGCGTCCTCGATAAGCTCGAACATCATGAAGGTGTCGTTGGCCGGATCACAGTCGCACAGGTTTATGAGTTCCGCGCGCGCGGCGTCGTCGGCCATCCGGACCGTGACCGTGCTCAGATAAACCGGCAGGCCCATGTAGAGCACGTCATCGAAGACGATCTCCAAATCGCGCCAGCCGCTCGCATCGCGGCCGCCGCGCAGGATCAGCCGGTCGCCCTCAAAGCCCCAGACGACGAAGTCGGTGGGGCAGTGCTCGGCGATCTTGGAGAGCACATCGTCGGCTGACTTCCGTGCTTTGGCGGTCATCGAGGCCTCAAGGGATGCACCCTTCGCGAACTGGGCCGATCACGATCGGGCTCACAGGTACTCTCTTGCGAATTCCGCGCAGGCGCTGCCGACGATGCGAAGGTGATCGGGATTGTCGTAGAGCGACATGTGCGAGGCATCGCCGCCGACCTGGACCAGCTTCTTGCGCGGGCTCGGGATCTCGTTGAAGGCCGGGACTTCCAGCTCGGTCATGGTGATGTCGTCGTACCACGAGGTCACCATCAGCGTCGGCTGGTGGATGATGCGCCGCATGAAGGGGCGCACGTCGTACATCATCGCCAACTCGACGCTGCGCACTGTGGTCCAGTGCTCGTGGTTGGGCGCCACCGTTTCCTTGAACTTCTTGAAGACCGGCCAGGTTTCCGGCGCAGGCCAGGCGGAGGGCTTTTCGTGCGGATGGGCGGAATGCGCCATGGTGCCGTCCTTGCCGCTGCGGAAACGCTCCTCGCGGTCGGCCTCGATCGCCGCCCAGCGGTCGCGCAGGCTGACGTTGGAGTTGGCGCGCAGCGCCGTGTACCAGCCGTCGATCATCGGCACGACCGAGATCAGCACCCGCACCCGGCGGTCCATCGCGGCGACCGGAAAGACATGGCCGCCGGCATAGGAAATGCCCCAGATGCCGACCCGGCTTTCGTCGACGTCGTCGCGGCCGCTTACATATGTGACCGCGTTGATCATGTCGAAGATCTGGTCCCAGGGGCTGATATGCTGGCGCGGCTCACCCTCGCTTTCGCCCAGATTGCGGTTGTCGAAGGCCAGCGCAGCCATGCCCGCATCGACGAAGAACTGGGCGTATTCAGGCTGGATCAGCTCCTTGACGTAGCACCAGCCGCCGCCCATGACGACGGTGGGCCAGGGCGGCTCCACGCCTTCGGGCGTATAGAAGTGGCCGGCCAGCGTGAGGCCGTCGCTCGAAAACTCAACATCCTGTCGTGCCATATCACCATATCCTTCCGCCTGAGATCACCGGCCTTTTAGTCAAATTTTAGCGAAGCTTAATAGGAAATTATCTTCGCGCTCATAATTTCGACAGGCAACGGCTCATAGATCAAGATCGTCTCAGATCGCTGCGATCTGAGACGTGACCCTGATCTAACTCATATGTTTAGAGCACGATTCACGCGTCACATCAGATCACTGTGACCCAATCCTGCTCTAGGGAAATGGCGGAAAACGCATGTTCGAAATGCCGATCGAATCGCTCCACCAGGCCGCATCTCGCAGGCGCGACCGTGCCGGGTCACCCGCGTCCGCGACGGGCGCCGAGCGGCGCAAATGCGAACGCGTGATCGCGTTGTGGGACCGCTATCGGGGCGAAGACGACATTCCGATGTGGAGCGACGCCTTCCTCAGCGAGGCCCGCGATCTCGGGGATTACTGTGTGGTCGGAGCCACCGACCTCAAGACATCGGCCGTATCGATCGAGCAGATCGGCGCCAACTTCCGCAGCCATCTGGATACCTCCCGCGATAACTGGTCCGATACCGGGGCCGCCGCCGCCGTGCTGGTGAAAGAAATCGTGGAAGCCGCCAATTGGATCCAGGCAAGTGTGACACCCGGCCCGATCAACCATGAATATCCCGATCACAAGATCAGCGGCCGCACCATCAAATCACGCTTCGTTGTGCTGCCCTTCATCGACCAGGCGCCGAACCGGCTCCGCTGGGTGGCGCTCGGAGACTGGTGCTCGCAGGAAAGTTAGGGAGAACCGGCATGGACGCGATCGAGACCATGCAGTGCCTCAGCCCGAAGAACCAGAGCGTGATCGCATACTGGCATGAGAAGGCCGGCGAGCGGGCAATGCCATCGCGCGCGGACCTCGACCCGGTAATCGATTTGCCGAAGCTGACGATGCATATGTTCCTGGTCGACGTCGAGCGCGGCGCCACGCGTTTTCGTTTTCGCCTGGTCGGCACCGGCGTGGTCGACCATGTCGGCCGGGACATGACCGGCAAGTATCTCGACGAGCTGTTCGACCACGAAAAGCATTACATCGAGGTGAAGGAAGATTATCTCGAAGTGGTTCGCCACAGGGTGCCGCGACTGGGCGTCGTGCGCTTCTTCTCTGAATTGCGCGGCATGCCGGCGAATTACGAGCGGCTGCTGCTGCCGCTTTCCGACGACGGCCTGCGCGTCAATCTGCTCTTCGGCTCGTGCAGCCCGCTGAGCGCCAGAATGTTGAACGACAACGGGTTTTGCGCCAACGAGCGAAACGGCCGCCAGGTCGCCTGAATAGAGCCGACGTCCGGGGCGACGGAACTGCCGTCCCCGCCGCCGCATGATCCGTTTCACCTCACGCTATTTCACCCAGGGCCACGCCTTGGTGCCGCGCTTGATGCGGCCCATCACCAGGGTGACGTTGTCGGACCCGGCACCCGCCCGCGCCTCGGCGGTCGTGACCAGTGCATGCGCGGCGGCGTCGAGATCATCGGCCATCGCCGCATCGACCATCTCCTGCGGCTCGACATGGCTCCACAAGCCGTCGGTGCAAAGCACGATGCTGTCGCCGTGGCGCACGGTCGCCTCGCCGGTCACCAGTTGGGGCGGATCGAAGCCGCCGAGGCTGCCGGTGATCACGGAGCGGTCGGGATGCTGCAGCGCTTCCGCCTCGTCGATCTCGCCCATATCGACCAAAAGCTGGACCAGCGACTGATCCTTGGTGCGCTCCACCAGCTCGTGGCCGCGAAAGCGGTAGAGCCGCGAATCGCCGACCGACACCCAATGTCCTTCATTGCCATGGGCGAAAAAGGCAGTGACGGTGGCGCGCGGGCCGCTATCGGGATCGTCGGTCATGGCGCGGATCGTCTCGTGGCCGGAGAGCGCGATGTCGCGCATCAGTGCAGGGCCGTCCAGATCGCGCGCGTCGACCCGCTGTTGCATCATCACCCGGGCGCAGTCGATGACCGCTGCCGCCGCCTCGCTGCCGCCGGCGCGGCCGCCCATGCCGTCGGCGACCACGAGCAGGCAGGTGCGGGCGTCGTCGAGCACGAAGGCCTCGCCGCGATCCTGCTGTTCGGCGCGTCCGCCGATGCTCTGTGCCTGACCGATCGCCCAGCGCCGCATGTGGCCGGTCCTCGCCCTTGGCAGATTCTTTTCCGACAACCATGTTACCCCGAAGCCTGTGCCCTCGCGCAAGACCGCTTCGCGCCGTTTGCCCCGCCGGGGCGCGCTGCTAGAGTGGCGCCGCTTGAAGACCCAGGGAGGAACATGAGCAATGATCGTCGAGCAGGTCTGGACCGGAAATGCCTACCGGAACTTCAACTATCTGATCGCCTGTCCGGAGACCGGCGAGGCGCTGGCGGTCGACCCGTTCGACCACGAGAAATGCCTTGCCCGCGCCAAGGACAAGGGCTGGGAGATCACCCAGGTGCTCAACACCCACGAGCACGGCGACCATACCGGCGGCAACAAGGCGGTCATCGCGGCGACCGGCGCCAAGCTGCTGGCGCACGCCAACGCCAAGGACAAGATCCCCGGCATCGACGTGGGCTTGAAGGCGGGCGACGTGATCAAGATCGGCAAGAGCGTCGAACTCGAGGCGCTCGACACGCCGGGCCACACGATGGCGCATGTCTGCGTGCTCTCGCACACCGACACGCCGGCGCTGTTCTCCGGCGATACGATGTTCAACGCCGGCGCCGGCAACTGCCACCATGGCGGCCATCCGGCCGAGCTCTACGACACCTTCACCGAGCAGCTCTCAAAGCTGCCCGATGGAACGCTGATCTATCCGGGGCACGACTACATCACCAACAACCTTGAATTCACCCTCGACCGCGAGCCCGACAATGCGCGCGCCAAGGCGTTGTTGGGGGAGCTTGCCGATCAGGATCCCGATGCGGCGCTTGTCACCACGTTGGCGTTGGAGCGGGAGATCAACACCTTCTTCCGCTTGAGCAATCCGAGCGTAATTGCGCGTTTACGCGAAACAGTTTCCGATCTGCCTGACGACCCAGATCCGAAAGCCGTGTTCCTGAAGCTGCGTGAGCTGCGCAACAGCTGGTAGGTGCAAGCGCTTTGGGGGGCGGCAGCACCGATCGGGGGGCCGGGCCCTCGTCGCTTGGCCCTCGTCGCTTGGCTCTGGGCCGCGCGGGCTGTTCGGGGCTAACGGGGGCGGAAGGAGCCGCGGCCGAGGCTCGTGCGGCCGGATCGCCGCCTATAGCCCCTGACGGTGCCGAGACTGTTGCCGGAGCCGCCGTCGTAGCGTCTTGACCTTCTTACAGTGCCAAGACTGTGGTCGGACCCGCTGCGGTATCGCCGCGAGGTGCCTTTGAGAGTGCCAAACGTATAGTCGCTTGCGCCGCGGGGCCGTCGCGACGTGACCCTTTGGCGGCCAAAACTGTAACGAGATGCACCGCTGTATCGGCGCGACGTGCCTCTCAATGTGCCAAAGCGGTACCGTGTCCCGCCGCGGTAGCGTCGCGCAGTGCCTCTCAGAGTGCCCAGGCGGTAGCCGCTGCTGCTGCGATACCGGCGCCGCGTATCCCGTCGACCGCCATACTTGTAAGCGCTCCGGCCACGGTAGCTCCGCGAGGCTCCGCTGAGGCCGCGGGGACGGTAGTAAACCCGCCCGCCATCCCGCGCGTCGAAGTGCCGCGCGGCGCCGCTTCGCCGGTCCGGGCCACGATAGGGCGGGCCATCATCCATTCGCGAGGCGCTCCTGAGGCGCCCGAAATTGCCCCGTGAACGGCCGTCGTCCATGGACGCGGCGCCGCCCTTGGCGCTCGAACAATTTGTATCCGACATGCCGCGAAAGGCCTTCGAGGTGCACCCGGCCTGCGCGGCATGCGCAACCAGCGCGCTTGCCGCGAAGGCGCATATCGCGATGATCGGTGCGCGTCGAAGGGCTTTCCGGGGCATCCCTGGGTCTCCGCCGTTGGCCAGCATTTCGGTGCAACCCGTATTTTGCAGGCCGACGCGGTGATTTGCAAATACTGGTTGTATTATCGGCGTAGTCAAGATGGATGCACCCGCCGGGTCTTGCCCCCGTTGTCCCGACGGCCGGAGCCGATTCCACGAATTTCCGGGACAAGCAGGCCACTAAATATTTGGATCTAGTGTGATTCAGGCCCCGAATTTCGTCGCATCAATGCGACGAACCTCGGAACCATCACTAGTGTCCTGCCCGGGATATTCGTCCCACGAATTTCCGGGACAAGCAGGCCACTAAATATTTGGATCTAGTGTGATTCAGGCCCCGAATTTCGTCGCATCAATGCGACGAACCTCGGAACCATCACACTAGTGGCGACGCCGGGCGCGCCGCCGGCCACGCCGCCGCGGCGCGTCGGTCCCGGCGGTGAAGGAGCGGACCAACTTGCCGCGGTCGGCAGTGAGCGCGTTCAACTCGGCGGGATCGGCGTCCGTGCGGGCTTTCGTCTCGCGATCGGCGGGGCCGGCGATGGCTTCCAACGCGGCTAGATCGGCGGCAACGGCGCGCGCGTCGGCGGCCTGGACCGGCGGGACTTTGGCGAAGGCGGCCGGCGTGAGGGCGATGGCGGCCAGACCTGCCAGGGCCGCGAACACGGCGATCAGGATCTTTTTTGTTGGGGCCGGCATCGGTCTGCTCCGTCTCCGTTCAACTGCTATGCCGCTGCTTTGCGGCGAGGATGACGGGAGTCGTAAAGCAGGGCGCCTGAACAGCCCGTGAGGGGGTCATTCAGCCGGCATTCACCAAGATTGCGCTGCGATTAACGGTGTCGGCCGGGCTGGTTCGCCGCCGTGCAGGGGGCGTCTGGCAAACCTGAGGCGGACCGGTAAGGCTCAGTCGCGTTTGGTCTTGCGAAGTGGCCTGCCGTCGGGTCCGCGCGGCTGGGAGACGGTTTCCTCCAGGTCCTTTGTGGCCGCCGGTTCTTCGTCATCCGCGCCGTCCGCTCCGACCGCTTGGCCGGCCCTGCCCGCCGCGCGCTTGCCCATCTGCGTCTTGTCGCCGGCTTTGGGCCCAGCCTTGGACCCAGCCTTGGACCCAGTCTTGGACCCAGTGGCGGGCCCGGTCTTGGCGCTGTCGCCGACGGCGGCCTGGACGCGCGCGGCAAGCCCGCCCTTGGGGGCGCTCATTTGCGTGGCGTCGGTATCCTCGCGTGCCGGGGCAGCGGGGCCGCCGCTCGTCTCGCCGATTGTCTTGCCGGTCGTCTCGCCGGCGGCGTCGCCGCTCGTCTGACTGCTCGAATTTCGGTTGGGGAGATCGCCGGCGCGCCCTTGGTCGGCCGCCTCATTCTCGGCCACAGCGGCCTGCACACGCGCCGCCAGACCGCTCTTGCCCGGCGCCCCCGGCCGTGTCGGCGCACTGTCGCCATCGTCGCTTGGCGGCGCACCGGACGGGACGCGGGTGCGCCGCACGATCCGGGTCGGCTCTTCGTCGGTCTGGCCCCCGGTGCCTGTGACGCCGGTCTGCGCCGCATCGTCCGCCTCACGGTCGTCGCGTCTTGCCGTGCGGTGGATGATCACGCCACCGGCCGGGCCCAACGCGCCGCGCGGCCGGCTGTCGGAGGGACGGCCCGGGAGCGGTCCGCCCATGGTTTCTTCGTCGTCGTCCTCGGCCCTGTCGTCGAGCAGGGTCAGCGACCCGTCGGGCCCGATCGCATGGCCGAGCCGGCCGCCCTGATAAAACCGCTGGGGTCCCAGCCGCACGATCAGCCGATCGGGCAGCGCAAGATGACGCGGCGGCTCGGTGATGCCGGTGGCGGTCAGGTCGAGATAGGACAGCCCGCGCAACGCCCCGATGCCCTCGGGCAGGTCGATCATGGGATTGCCGGCAAGATAGAGCGCGGTGAGGCCGCCGAGCGCCAGCACCCAGTCCGGCAAGACCTCCAGGCCGCAGCCGGGCAGGGCCAGCATTCGGAGCCCCTCCAGCGGCGCGAGGGCCGGCGGATCGGCGACATCGCCCAGGCGCAAGCGGCGCAGTCCCGTGAGGCCGGCGAGACCGTCGGGCAAGCCGGCGAGCCGATTGGCGCTGAGATCGAGTGTCTCAAGCTTCGCCAGCCTGTTGATCTCCTCGGGCAGCGTTTCGAGCGCGTTGCCCGCAAGCTCGAGCGCGACCATCTGCGTCAGCGCGCCGATCTCCGCTGGCAGCGCGCGCAGGCCCACAAAGCCGGCGCCGAGACGGCGCAGCGCCGTGAGGGCGCCAAGCCCGGCCGGCAGCTCGGCGATGCGATTGCCGTCGGCCGGGACCCCGCCCGGCGCGGCGGCCGGGCCATAGCGCTGGTCGGGGCCGAGGCTGACGGCGTTGCCGAGGTCGAGATCCTTGAGCGCCGTGAGCTGCCACAGGGAGTCGGGGAGGGCGGACAGCCGGTTTCGCGAAAGGGTCAGAAACTCAAGCCGTGCGAGCCCCAGCACCGCGTCCGGCACGGCCGCCAGCGCGTTGCCGGTCAGATCGAGTTCGAGCAGCTCGTCGAGCCCGGCTAGCGCGCTGGGCACGCTCTCCAGCCCGCGATGCCGCAGGGCGAGCGCGCGGCGGCCCATCGCCTTGGCATGCTGGATGGCTTCCTCAAGGTCGTCGTGGCGGTTGTCGTGGTCGGGCATCGGGGCCTTCCTCGAAGCGGCATGGGTCGGCCCCGGCAGATTGGCCTGTCCGGGCAGGTGATCGCAAGCGATCGCTGATGCCGTGACCCGGCCGCGAGCGCGCACCTTCGGGTGAGGTTGGTCAGTTGGGAATGCGTCGGAAATTAGTGCCCTGCCCCGCAAATTCGTCCGACGAATTTACGGGGCAGGGCACTCAATATTTGAGTCTCGTGTGATTCAGGCCCCGAATTTCGTCGCATTGATGCGACGAACTTCCGAGCCATCACACTAGTGCCCGGAGGCGAAGCGGTAGACGGCCTTGCGCAGGGAGGTGACGAGCGCAGCGCCGACTTCGCCGCCGTCGTTCTTCAGGTTCTGGCGCAGGACGGCCTCGATGGCGTCGGCGTGGAGATCGACGACGGCCAGGATGCGCCGATCGTTCCATGACGGGTTGGACACCAGATTGTAGAGCGAACTGGCGATATCGGAGACCAGGCCGTAGCCGAAGCTGCCGGCGATCTCGCGCAGTGAATTGGCGGCCGCCATGATCCGCTTGCATTCGGCCGGTTTAAGCGCTTCGGCGCCGGCCAATGCCTGGGCGCATACCGCGCGGAGCTCGGCGGCCTCGCTTTTCAGATAATCCCGCGCCTCGCCGGTCATCTCCTTGATTGCCTGATCGGCCGTCGCATAGAGATTGCCGATATTGGTCGTCGGCATCGGGCGGGATTTCTCCGCGATCGTGTTGCGCGGAATGAACTGCTCTGGCTTGGCGGTTCGGTCGGTCATGAGTCTATCCGGGACCTTTCCAGGTTCACGCCGCGTCTTCCGACGACATGATCGGATTGGGGTTGACCCGCCGGCGTTCGTCGCCCGCGAATTCTTCGAGCTTGCGCCGGCGATCGGGTCCGAAATAGCTCTCAAGGCGGATGAACGGCCGCGGTCGCTCGATCAGGGCGACCAGGCGCTTGTAGATCGCGTCGACCGTGAAGGGCTTGGCGATGAACTCATTGGCGCCGATGTCGCGGGCTTGGGTGACGCGATCGAGCGCGCAATGGCCGGAAATCATGATGATGGGGAGGGTGGGGTTGGGGCTGGAGGTCTCATCGCGCAGCACGCGGACGAAGTCGGCGCCGTTCATCGGCTGCAGGTCCCAATCGACGATGAGCAGGTCGGGCGCCGTCTCGGCAATGATCCGAAGCGCCACGTCGCTGCTGTCCGCCGTAAAGGGGCTCGGCGCGCGCAAGCCGGTGAGCACGGCGGCCAGAAGCCGCCGCACGAACTGGCTTTGGTCGGCCACCACGATCTTCAGCTTCGACAAATCGTAGACGTTTGTGTCGTCGATCATATTCAAGCCGTCCGACCGGCAGGGTGTGCGTGTCGCGTGCGTGCGCCGTCCGCGGATTGCCCCTCATTCCGGTCGCGGCGGTCTGTGCGCAGACCAGGGGCAGCGAATGGGTCGGCGGTTTGGAATAGCCGATAACCTTTAAGATCTGCTTGCCGGCGGCGGCGGTTTGAAGCCGATCCGGGGTCGGATTGGGCCGGATTGGGCCGGATTGGGGCCGGTCGGACGTCGATTTGAGGCCTATTTATGCGCCCTGGGCCTCTTCGGCGCGCGCTTCCAGCGCCGCGATGTCCGGCGCCTCGATGACCTGGCGCGCGATATCGTAGCCGAAGCCGGCACGGGCCAGCGCTGCCAGATCCTTTTCCCGGCGCGCCTCGCGGTCGGGCGCCGGCCGGAAGGGTCCGAGCCGGCGCCGCCGCGCCAGCGTCACCGCGGCGGCAAATTCGGGGTCGGCGGCCTCGTCGCGCAAGGCGCCGAGGGCGGCCTCGATATCGTCCTGGCCGACGCCTTTCTGCATCAGCGTAGCGCGGATCTTGCGGGCCGAGGCGCCGCGGCGATGCAGTGTGCCGGCGCGCGCCTCGGCGTAGGCCCGGTCGTTCAGCAGGCCGGAGGCCTCGAACCGCGCCACGATGGCGTCGATCGCGGCCGCGCCCTCGTCGCGGTCGGTGCCGTGGGCGCGGGCCGAGCGCTCGACCCGGCGCATGAGCACCCGGCGCAGATTGGCCGCCGAGCTGGCGAAGCGCTCCAGATAGTAAAGCGCCGCGTTCTCCAGCGATTTGGGCGTCGCCTTGCGGGGAAGCTTGCGGCGCGCTTCTGCCTTGTCGCCCCCTGTGCGTTTGTGCTGATCGGTCAGGTTTTTGGCCATCATGTGCTGGTTGATTATAACCCGGTGCGCCATATGAAGAGAGCGATGATGAAGCGTGCGATGATCGATTTCGTTCCCGGCCGGATCTGGATCGCCGAGATCCCCTTGCGCTTCTTCGGCTTGCCGATGGGCACGCGGATGACGGTGGTCAAGCTCGCCTCGGGCGGGCTGTTCGTGCATTCGCCGGTGCCGCCGGACGATGAATTTCATGCCCTCGTCGCGCGTGAAGGGCCGGTCCGCTTCGTGGTCGCGCCCAACCGGCTGCATCATCCTTATCTCACGCCGTTCCTGGATGCCTTTCCCGATGCCGAGCTCTGGATCGTGAAGGAGCTGAAGAAGAAGCGATCCGATCTCAAACCCGCCGGCATTCTGGGCGACGCGCCTGAACCGAGCTGGGCGGAGGAGATCGACCAGTGCCTCTTCCGCGGCAGCCTGTTCCAGGAGGAGGCGGTGTTCCTCGACCGCGCGAGCGGCACGCTGATCGTGGTCGATCTGCTCGAATCGGTGCATCGCAGCGATCCCTGGTACTATCGTTTCTTCGGCAGGCTTGCCGGCACCTATGAGCGACCAACGCTCACCCGGGATCAACGACTTGCCTTCCGCGACCGGGCGGCGGCGCGGGCGAGCGCGGAACGCATCCTCGGCTGGGAGTTCGACCACATCGTGCTTGCCCATGGCCACTTGATCGAGCGCGACGGCAAGGCGGTGTTCACGGAGGCGATGGGGTGGCTGACCGGATGAGCGGCGATGCGGCATCGGACGTCACGGTTGCCCTGGCCGCTGGCGCGCGGGCGAAGGCGAAAATCTGCCGCGACATCCTGGAGGCGCTGCCCGACTGGTTCGGCCGCG
>Ga0209633_10005551_pt1 | contig 11032 bp, 8 predicted proteins | sample Cruoilmetagenom1_FD_187290 | JGI IMG/M metagenome (GOLD analysis project Ga0209633, IMG submission 187290) | Oil polluted marine microbial communities from Coal Oil Point, Santa Barbara, California, USA - Sample 1 (SPAdes) (version 2) | ecosystem: Environmental > Aquatic > Marine > Oil seeps ... | reverse complement strand
ATCAGGACTCCAACTAACATCGCCTGGAATTGCCCAACCATCAAGCATAATTTTATGATTGCTTAGTGAAGAATCTAAAGTATCAACATCAGAGACAATTAGTTTTCCACGCCCAACCTCATAAGCAATTTGCAATCCATTTGGTGAAATTATTGGCCAATCTTCGTTCTGTTCTGATTTTGTGAGATTAGTAATTTTGTGTTTCAAACTCTTGAAAAGATTTTGTTCTTTTTTATCATCCGATGTAACAACATACAAATCGTTTTGACCTTCTCTGTCACTAACAAAAATTATAGTTGAATCATTTATCCATTGAGGATGCTGATCTCTGTAAGGATGATTAGAAAGATTTACAGAACGACTTTTATCTTTATTATTTTCTTTTACAAAAATTTCTCCACGGATTGTAAATGCTGAATATTTCCCATTTGGAGAAACTGCAAATTCAGTTGCACTTTTACTGTATGATTTATGTTCAATTGGATCAAACCTGTAATCAGTATTAAGTTGGATATTTAATTTTGTAATTGAGTTATCGTTTGTTTTTAATAAATAATTAGAAGTTAAAGTTTCATAAACAATTGTGCTCCCATCTTTACTTATATCAAAAGATCTAACACTTTGATCATTAAATTTAGTTACATCCTTAATTTCTCCGGAAACATTTCCTTCCAAATCTAAATTCACACTATGAATATTGTATTTTCCGCTACTCGCACTTATAAAATAAAGTTGGTTTGAACCTTTCCATTTTGGGTTATAATCATTACCAGTAAAAGAAGTTATTCTTTCGTATGAATTATTTTTAGTATCATAAAGCCAAATATTTCTATCAGCTGAACCTTTATATCTTTCTCTAGCAACTCTATTATAACCTTTAACATAAGCTATGAATCTTCCATTGGGAGAAGCAACAGCCGAACTCCCAACTGCATCTAATAATCTTTTAGGTGTACCTCCATTTGCCGAAACTGAAGCTGTTTCCGCGTCCCATTCAACTTGCCTAAATGTTCTTGAGGTAGAAAAAAGAAGATCGTCATTCTTTGTCCAGTCACTTAACATGTCATTTGTTGAGTGGTATGTAATTCTTTTGGGTGTACCACCGTTTGCATTTATTACAAACACATCATTGTTACCCCAACGATTACTATTAAATGCAATCTTGCTCCCATCATTATTCCAAATTGGATTTGATTCGTATCCTTCATGAATTGTTAATCTTGAAATCCCACTTCCATCTATATTGGCTTTCCAAAGATCACCTTGATATGAGAATGCAATTTGAGTTCCATTATGATTGATAGATGGATAACGTAAAAGGGGAGATGAACTTTGAGAAAAAATACTTTGTGATAAAAAAACTACAGTTAGAAAAAGGTATGTTGAAAGAAATCGTCGGGACATTATATTTTCCTTAATTTTAAAAAGAATTTGAATTAAAATTACAAGAATTGTATGTTGAACACAAATTAAATAAATGAAATGTTAATATGAAAAGAATTGGTACAATAAAATTTTATAGAGAATTAGACTATATTTTAAATAATTCTCACCCTTATATTTTTAAGGAATCCTTACTTATAACAATCTTTGATTATTTAACTTATTATGAATTGTATGAAATTGAATTGGCAATGGAAAATGTTAAAAAATATTTTTATCCAGAATTTCTTCATCTTTACAATTCAATTCTAAAATACTATCCTCAAATTGTTCAAATATTTAATCATTTTCATTCATCAATTGATATTGATATAAAAATAAATAGATATAGAGATGAACAATATTTATCAATTAATGAAAGTTTGTTTAGTGCATTTGAAGACCATTCTACTAACAAACTCTATAGCCTGATAGTAAAAAATGTTAATAAAAAACTTAGACGTAAAGAATTTGTAAATTCAATTATTATATTTAATTCAGACTTAGATGTATTTGCAAATATTATTTATCAAACTATGATGAGATTTTTAGGACAGTATAGACATATTCAAGCTGCAATTAAGGGAGATATTGAATATTTCCAATATACAAAAGCTTACACAAAATGTCGTATATTTTGCAATCACAAAGAGAATAAATATTTTCATATTAGTGAAATATTTAAGATGAATAATAAAGAAATTGATCCTGTTCTTTATTTTGGTGGTGGACTGGGATGTAACCATAGCTTTGAAGGTGATGGACGTTATAAACCAGGCAAGTAATATAATATAGGAGTTTATATGGGGTTATTTTATACTTCAGAATCAATTAAGATAGATATAAATAATTTAAGAACAATTTCGTCATTTGCGAATGTCCGGTTAAATCAACTATATTTACTAATTGGAAGAATTGAAGGGTACTATTCCAAAGATTATAAAAAAACAGAAGAGCGTCTTCAAAAATCTAATAATTCTGCATTGTTTAAGTCGAAAGATATTTCTGTCGAACTTGAAAGGCAAGGGATTAAAACAATTGGAGATTTTAGAAAACTCAAATTAAAGAACAGAAAAAAATATGATAAATATATCGCTCAAGAAGAAAAAAATACTATATAGTCTTCAGAGTTTAATATACATCTATTAGAAAACATTTTTCCAGAATTTATATGGTCATCTTTTTTTTTAACAACTTTTTCTCATTTTGAGTATAGTCTTATATTGTTAAGTAGATATTTAACAAAACCGGAAAAGTATAACTTTGACTCTCCTGAATTAGGTGATGGTAGCATCATTAAAAAATTCAAAAAACTTACATCTAAAATTATTAATGTTGAATATAATTATTCGAATTGCAAATATTGGAACAATATTAATTTGCATCGAAAAGTAAGAAATTCCATAATTCATAATGGAGGGGTATTAAAATATTCAAAAGACTCAGAGTATATTATGAATATTGCGAATAGTGGTAATTCACCACTTAAGCTAATAAATAATACTAGGCTACTAATTACAAAAGAGTACATTGAAGAAGTAATTGTAGATTACCAAAATTGGTTCCAAAAATTCATAAAACATATTAGAGAGAAATCATAACCAATTAAATATGACCTAATTATAATTTATAATATTTCCATTATACTTCTTCCAACAAAATTCCCCATAGAAAAACATCCTTGTAAAAGAAATCCACCAGTGGGAGCATCCCAATCTACCATTTCTCCAATAGTATAAATATTAGGATACTTTTTTAACGAAAAATCGGAGTTTAATTCGTTAATATCAATTCCTCCAACGGTCGATATTGCTTCATCAATTGGTCGCAATGATTCAACATGAATTGGTAAAGATTTAAGTGATTTTATAAAGGAATCAAGATCTAAATATGTTGCTTTATCAGTAAATGATTTTATAATAGCAAGCTCCGTACTATTTAAATTAAATATTTTGGAGTAATCTTTTGAACTTATACTTTTTCCAAGATTACTTTTAGTTTTATTTTGTAGTTGTATCAAACTATTTGACGGTTTAAAATCTAAAAAGATCTCTGTTACTTTTTCTTTTGATAAAGAATTTCTAACTTCAGGTACAATTGAGTAGATAGCATTTCCTTCCAATCCATAATCTGTTATTACAGCTTCTCCACTACTTTTTTTATTATCAATTGAAATTCTAATATTCTTAAGTGGTTTGCCAGAATGTGACTCTTTTATATTTTCTGTCCAGTTAATATTAATGCCACAATTTGATGCTTGAAATGGAATTGTATTAACTCCAATTGATTCAAACTTATCCTTCCATATTCCATCTGCACCAGTTATTTTCCAAGAAGCTCCACCCAAAGCAAAAATGTAATTATCTGCATCAATCGATGTTTCTTTATTATCAAATTCAATAATTGGTTTATCATTTCCATCAAACGAAATAAATTTATGATTTGTTAAGAATTTTACATTTTTGTCTAAAAGATTTTCTTTCAATGAATCTAAAACTTGAATAGGTTTAATACCTTTCTCAGGGAAAACCCTTCCACTTGTTCCAACGTATGTTGGAATTCCCAATTCTAAAAGCCAATTTCTTAAATCTAAAGAATTAAAATTGCGAATAGCATTTGATAAAAAATTAGAAGGAGAATATTTTTTGATAAGTTCTTCTGTTGGCAATTCACTTGTTAAATTAAAACCACCTTTACCTGCAACTAATAACTTTTGACCAATAATTTTTTCCTTTTCATAAATTGTTACATCAAAATTATTTGAAAGAATATTTGCAGCCATTAACCCAGAAGCTCCTCCTCCTAAAATTGCAATATTTTTTTTTGATTTAGACATATTTTTATGATTATTAATTTTCTACTAATGTTGTACTAAGTTTATAATGTAATATATAAACCTTCGAGGTTTTACTGCAATTATAATCTATTGCAATAAATGTATAACCCAAATTTATTTATTTTTCTCTAGAATATAAAACCTCGAAGGTTTGGTATGAGTTCTTATTTATATCTGTTATTTTATAATTAACACAACACTAAAGAGTTTCTACAAAATAACTTTATAGGTATTTATTAGTTATAATAGAAACAACCACATTTTTTCTCTAATGGATTTCATTTCCGAACGTTTAAATCGAAAATCCATTGATTGTGTACATGGATTCCCAATCTAGTTAGGAATAACAAAAACATCTTATTTCGTAAATGGTATTATATGAAAAATTATTATTTAGAAATGAAGATATTTGCTACTGAGGGATCTCCATCTTTTTAAAATTTAAGATCTCCACAAACAACGTGTTCGAGATGACAACAATTAAAATACTAAATCAAAAAGAATAAGAATATTTTAATATTTACAATTCAAGATTATCCATCCAATCAAAAACTCTATCTGTCCATGTTTGCAGATATCCTTTACCAATAGCTAAAGAAAATCCGTGACCACCATAGGGATAAATATGCATTTCTGCACTTATATTTTTCTCGATTAAGGCTTCATAAAACATCAAACTATTTTTAATTGGTACAGATTTATCGTCGGTTGAGTGAATCAATATTGTTGGAGGTGTATCTTCCTTAACATTAAGTTCATTAGAGTAGTAATCTACTAAAGTAGTGTCGGCATTCTCTCCAATTAAAGCATTTTTTGACCCTAAATGTCCATATTGAGAATTAAAAGAAATAACCGGATACATTAAAATCATAAAATCTGGTCTTGAACTTAAAGTATCTAAGGAATCTGGAGAATCTTTTATTCCATAATCGAAATGAGTACCTAATGTGGAAGCTACATGTCCACCAGCAGAAAATCCCATAATCCCAATTTCATTTTGGTTTATATTCCATTCTTTTGCGTGATGTCTTACTAATCTCATCGCACGTTTTGCATCTAATAATGGAGATTTATGAGGTGTAATATTACTCTTTGAAAATGGCAATCTATACTTAAGAACTATTGCTGCAATTCCTTTTGAGTTAAACCATTTGGCAATATCAGTCCCTTCCCAATCGGTAACTTCTACATGATAGCCACCTCCGGGGCAAATAATTACAGCTTTACCATTTGCGTTTCGTTTGGAAGGAAGAAAAACAGTAATATTTGGTTTCTGTACCAAGCTTACAACCCGCATTCCATTATCATAAGTAACTAGTTCGGTTTCATCTGTGGTTTGGTAATTAGGTATTTTGTCATCATCCCAAAGTGGTAAAACAAAATTTTGAGAGAAGGATGTATTAAACGCTATTAACAATGAAGCAGAAAAAAATAAAGGTTTGAACATGGTTTTTCCCTAACAAATTGAAAATTAAATATAATTTAACAAATTCTTTAGGGAGAATTATAAAAACATTATGCACTTATCAACAAAACTAGATTATGGATTCGTCTCTATCCTCAAAAGAACATTCACCTTCTTCACAATGACCTTTATAAAGTTCATCCTTGGTTTCATGATAATGATCTTCTAAAGCTCTGCATAAATAAGGTATCAATAACCAATGATTTTTTTCATTAGTTAAAATATTTTTGTCCATTTCAATTTCTCTATCTTCGTAAAGACTGTATATGTGCACTTCCTCCGGAGTTATGTTTTCATTTTCTAAATGAGCAACTAAACTACAAATTGTATCGCCGTAAAAATAATGACAAAGATCTTCATCACCTTCGATAATATAAAGTTTAGCAAGGTAAGTATAAGGAAGGGTTTTATTATACTTTGAACTGTGCTTCATTACTTTCTGAACTATTCCCATAACGTCCTCCAAAATTTATAAAATAAATTAAGAGTTGGAACTAATAACAAATATTAAAATTATTTAAAATTTATTACATTAAATATTCAATGGGATAAATTACTCTATAGCATAAAAATAATGTAATATTTCTTGCTATAAGATGCAATAAAAATCTAGAATGCGTGATGAGAAATTAAATATGTATGGATTGGAAACTATAAGAAAAATAAGATTTTTTGAAAAAAGGTGCTTTACTAAAATTGACTAAACAAATTTCTTAGCAAGATCTTTGGCTTTAGTCGTTATGTCTTCTGGATAGCCTTTGATTTCTAAAAGTCTAATTGCATTACCTGAAGATGTTGGACCTTCCTGAATTTTATAATCATAATAAAAATTTTTATCTTCGACTTGTTCGCTAAAATGAAACATTTCATATTTATGATTTAACAATTCTTGTAATTCAATATCATGTGTTGTCACAAAAACAAAATTATTTTTATTTAGAAAATCTAAAACCGCTGTGGAAGAAGCTAATCTTTCAACTGTATTTGTGCCTCTAAAAATTTCATCAATAAGAAAAAGATACTTTGAATTAGATTTAGATAATTTAATGAAGTTTTGCAATTCTTCTACTTCAACTAAGAAATAACTTTTATTGCTTTCTAAATCATCACTTCTATTGATTGCAGATTTAACAATTAATTTAGGAATGGTAGCACTTTTACTAAGACAAAAATTAAATGCTTGAGCAAGAATAAAATTAACTCCAACTGTTTTTATAAAAGTAGTTTTACCAGCCATATTGGAACCGGTTATAAGAGCAGATTTATCAAGCTCATCTAAATTATTAGATTTGGCATCAGGAATAAGAGGATGATAAACATCAGTAAATGAAATTGAGTTTACACTAGAAAATTTTGGGTTACAATAATTTGTTTGATTACTTAAATATGAAGCGATAGAAATTGCAACATCCAATTGTCCAACATTTTCAAATATTTGCTGAATTTCCTTTTGATACTTTATTAAAATTCCGATTGAAGTGGAATATTTTCTTAAGTCATACAGAAAATAAATGTCTAAGTATGCCACCAAACCAGAAAGCATATCGTTCATAGAAGCTTTATCAATTACTAAAGAACCAACTTTTTTATTTAAGTTTTTAATTAAAGAAGTTTTATTTCTGAGATACTCTAATTCACTAATATTATTATTTTGAATTTTGTTGATTTTATTAGCTGTAATAAAAAGTAAATTAAGACTTGAGAAACCAGCAAAATATTGATGTATCTTTTTTGAGAAAAAATAGTTAATTATTAAATTTGTTAGAAAAACAACCAATGCTAAAAAAAGGAAAGAACCATTTATGAAAATTAATAAGAGGGAAGTAATAGCAAGATAAGAAAGGGCAAAAAATAAAAAATAATACTTAGGTCTGCTTGGTAACTTTCCATAAATTAGAGGTGCAATGAAATAAGAGCTTGTCTCATCAAGCCGTGCAAACTCTAACTGAAGTAATTCTCTTAATTCTGAATTGTTCTTGAAATATTCAATCAGCTTAAATCGTTTTGTAAGTTTGTCAGAATTCTTTTCGTATTTATGCAACAAGTGGTAAAGGTATTGCTGACCAATTGGAGAGGTGTTTCTATCCAATATTGAAAAAATATCATCTAGGTTTAAGTCGCTCCAAGTTTTATTATCAACAAGTTCTGATTCATCTAGTTTGGTAGAAATATTTTTGTGGAACAAAGATATTAAATCGAAGTTGCGGAATTTATCAATTGGTTTAGCCCAATTACTTCTTATAGTTTCAATTTTCTTTTTTCGAAAGGAGAACATAAGAATAAAAATAGTTTTAATTTAAGCTATAATCAATGTAGGTGGGAAAGGAATAAATATCGGATTTTACATTGCTACAACTTCATTATCGTCGGACAAAACGAAAGTTTTTAATCTCATTGGATTTGTTATCTTCATAAATCTTCCATTTATTCCAATTTTAGCACCTGGATAGATTGTTCCAAGAATTGAAATACTTGCTGTTGATGGGACATATATTTCGCTGTTAGTCTTTTGAACTTCTTCTTTTATGTCATCTATTGCGGATACTAATTTTTTGTGTAGAATTGCTAACACTTCCATTTTCTTTTGAGCTTCTGGATTTCTTCTTTTCATTCTAGCAAATTCAAATATATTATTATCTACTTCCTCTAACTTGTTTCTAAGCTGAGATTGTTTGTTCTTATTTTCAGTTATAGAATTCCTTTTTAGAAAATCGAAACCAACTTCCAATAACGTTTCTGTACCAATATTATTTCCAACTGTGTGAACCTCAATATGTTCACCAGCAATTGCATGACCGCCAACAATTATAGAGCGATTTGTTTTACTTACAATTTTATTTTTTGCAAATAATTTAGCATTTAAAGTATCTTTATTTAGAAAAATACTTCCTCTCGAAAGGACCTTTTGATTTTCGACAAACTTTAATTCAATATCTCCTTCAGCTTTAACAACTCCGCTTCCTTGTCCAAGAAAACCACCACGGATAAGAATATTTTGACCAGCTTCTAAATTAGCATCTCCGACATAACCACCAATTTCTATATCTTTGGATAGATTAAGTGTGAAATCATTTAATACATTTCCAACTACTTTTAACGAACCTTTGCCAATAATATTTCCTGAATCAAAATCAATATTACCTCTCACTGAAAATGTATCGGTAATTGAAATCGAAGTATCTGTGACGTCTATAAATCCATCTTTTTTTGCAATAATGTATTTTTCTTTTTCGTCAGAAAAACTAGTCTGTTTCCCTAATTTAAGTGTTGTTGGTACACCGGGTTTTGGTTGAACAATGTTGTTGAATACATCACGACCACTTGTTCCATCTGTCGGTGGATGTAGAACTGCAATTACTTCTTTTTCTTTAACAGATATAGCAGGATTTACTTTATGAAATTCTCCAAAATCTAAATTCTTAATTTTTCCTTTTTGATTAGTGCGGTTTTCAAATCTTCCATCAATTCCATTTATAGCTGGCTTGCCTTCAACAATAGAAACCTCTAAAAACATTTTCTTTTCATGTTCAACAATATTTAATTTTTCTTTTAATTCAATTTCCTTAACGTCAACCTTAACACCCATTTGCGTAATTTTTTCAGTAATATCTTTATACGTATTAATTGGGTTATTACCAATTGATGGATAAATGTCAACTATAACAGACATTTTATCTTCAGACAATCTTACATCACAAGAACCATCAAGTGAGACTGGAATTATTTTGGGTATATTTTTTTCAATTATAAATAAGCCACTTTCTGTTGATACGTAATCATTTTCTAATTGAGAAATATTTGAATTTTTATTTATAGTAGTACAATCAATTTCAATATAATTTTGATCAATTGAATCTTGATTCTCAATTTCTTCTTGATTGGTGATGGTGAACAGAGATGTTGATTTGCTAATTATTTTAGATTCAAGATCTAAATTTTCTAGTCTAGACAAATATATTTTGTTAGCAGAAATTGATTTCAATATTACTTCAGCAGTTTCATCCTCTATAGGATCAATGAAAAGCTTAACTTCTTCTAATTTTGTTATTTCGGCATTTGCCATACTTTCATCTGGCTTAATTATTAGTTGATAATAACATTCTATTATGAATATAAATTATACTCGAAATTTATTAGGGAAACTATAATTATGTGAGCGAATAAAAGGGGTTATTTATAAAATGAATAATTAATTGGATTAAGAATAATAAGACTAATGTGGTTTTGGGATTATAAAAATGTTGTCATCTCGAACATGTATTATGTGAGAGATCTTTTACTCTAAGTATAGCTGAGAGATTTATCTACAGGGAGCTTGCAAGTTCGGTTCTCAATCGTTCAAAAGCAAGCTCATTTCGAAACGACAAATTTTGGTTTCCATTATCCGAAAAACAATTCTATTTAAGTATAGACTGCTTCATTCATTAAAGGAATTGGATTCATAATGAAATTAACGCAAATTAGGTTTGAATAACTCCAACATTAAATTTTGGCATTTCTGGATTGTTATTAGCTATTTCAATTGATTTTGAAACATACTCACGAGTTTTAGCTGGATCAATAATTTCATCAACCCAAAGACGAGCTGCTGCGTAAAGAGTACTACTTTTATCTTCATACGATTTTGTTATTTCATCAAGTAATTTCTTTTTGTCTTCTTCACTAAATATTTTTCCTTGTTTTTCTATTTGTCTAACTTTAATATCTAGTAAAACACTACTTGCTTGTGCACCTCCCATCACAGATATTTTAGCATTTGGATAAGCAAAAATAAAACGTGGATCATATGCTTTTCCACACATTGCATAATTTCCGGCACCATAACTATTTCCAACAATTATTGTAATTTTAGGTACAACCGAGTTTGCAACAGCATTTACCATTTTTGCACCGTCTTTAATAATTCCGCCGTGCTCCGCTTTGCTCCCAACCATAAACCCAGTAACATCTTGTAAGAACAATAAAGGTATTTTCTTTTGATTACAATTCATTATAAAACGAGTTGCTTTATTTGCACTATCGGAATAGATGACTCCACCGATTCTCATTTCACCTTCTTCGGTTTTAACAATTTTGCGTTGGTTTGCAACTATTCCTACCGACCAACCATCAATTCTAGCATAGGCTGTAATTATTGATTTCCCATAACCTGCTTTGTATTCATCAATTTCTGAATCGTCAACTATTCTAGCAATAAGTTCATAAGTATCATATTGTTGAAGCGTATCTTCCGGTAATATTCCATAAATTTCATTTTGATCAAAAAGTGGGGGAGTAGATTCAATTCTGTTAAAATTTGCTTTAGGGTT
>Ga0209633_10005550_pt1 | contig 11033 bp, 7 predicted proteins | sample Cruoilmetagenom1_FD_187290 | JGI IMG/M metagenome (GOLD analysis project Ga0209633, IMG submission 187290) | Oil polluted marine microbial communities from Coal Oil Point, Santa Barbara, California, USA - Sample 1 (SPAdes) (version 2) | ecosystem: Environmental > Aquatic > Marine > Oil seeps ... | reverse complement strand
TATATATTTTGGTTTTACAATTGCAGAAGCTATTTTTTTAAAACTTGCAGGAATGAGTATGTTTGATGCAGCAAATCATGCAATGAGTACTTTGTCAACCGGTGGGTTTTCAACAAAAAATACTAGTGTTGCTTATTGGAACGACCAACCTATTATACAATATATTATTACTTTTTTTATGATTTTAGCAGGTACAAATTTTGTTCTAAGCTATTTTGCTTTTAAAGGAAAAATAAGTAAAGTATTACACGATGAAGAATTTAAAACATACTTTTTAAATATTATAGGTATAACAATAATAGTTGCTTTGATAGTTTATTTTAAAGCTAATGTTTCTCAATTACCAACAGAAACACAACTAATCGCCCATCCGATGGTTTTTGGTGAATTTGAAAGCGCTGTAAGGCATGCAATATTTCAAGTTGTAGCTATAATAACAACAACGGGATTTGTAACAGCTGATTTTACAATTTGGACGCCTTTTTTGACAATACTATTTTTTTTCTTAATGTTTTTTGGAGCTTCAGCAGGGTCAACTGCCGGTGGTGTTAAATTCGTACGTCATATTATCATGATAAAAAACGGATTTTTAGAATTTAAAAGGTCTATTCATCCAAATGCAATAGTTCCTGTTAGATATAATAACAAAACAGTATCACAAGACATTGTTTTCAATATTATGGCCTTTTTTATCTTATATTTAATCATATTTTCATTTGGGGCTTTAATATTCGGAATACTTGGTTTAGATTTTATGACCTCCATTGGAAGTGCTGCATCATCCTTAGGTAATGTAGGACCGGCATTTGGCAAATTGAGTCCTGTTAATAATTATAACAGCTTGCCTGCTATTGGTAAATGGTGGTCGGCATTCTTAATGCTTTTAGGTAGATTAGAGCTTTTTACCGTAATGATTTTATTTACACCATATTTTTGGAAATCAAATAAATTTTGAAATTTAAAGATCAATTAAATAGAAACTTATACTTAGATGATAATCCACATCGGATTGTATCATTAGTCCCTAGCCAAACAGAATTACTGGTTGATTTAGGATTGGAAGAAAACATTGTAGGTATTACTAAATTTTGTGTACATCCTACTCATTTAAAAAAATCAAAAACAATTGTTGGTGGAACAAAAAAAGTGAATTATAAAAAAATTGCATCTCTAAATCCTGATATTATCATTTGCAACAAAGAAGAAAATACTGAAGAGATTGTTAGTGAACTAGAAAAGCATTTCTCTGTATATGTTTCAGATATTATTACTTTTAAGGATACATTCAATATGATTATAGATTTTGGAAATATCTTTAATAGTAAACAAATGGCCAGTCAGTTGGCAAACAACATTCAATCTAAACTAGATGATTTTAATAGTTTCATAAAGAAATATCCCAAAAAAAAAGTCGCATACTTTATATGGCCCAAACCGTGGATGGTTGCTGGTGGTAATAACTATATCAATGAAACCCTCAAATTAAATAAATTTGAGAATATTTTTGAAAGCGCCCCTGATAGATATCTAGAGGTTTATATTGAATACCTAGCTAGTTTAAATCCCGATTTAAAACCTGAATTGATAATATTACCCTCAGAACCCTTTTATTTTAAGGAAGAACATGTTGAGAAGTTAAAAAAATTTATTGAATGTCAGTTTATTTTTGTTGATGGAGAAATGTTTAGTTGGTATGGATCAAGATTATTAAAAGCTTTAGATTATTTTAAAGAATTACATAAGAGTATAAACTAAAAAACCACCTAAAATAATATCAGGTGGTTTTTAATAATTAAAAAATTAGGGTTTTAATAATGTGGATTTTCATCTTCTAAAAAACCTGTTCTGAAATGTCCTACATATTTATATACAGTTCCCGGATCCCAACTAAATTCAGCATCAAAGAAAATTTCATCTACCTTAGTATTGCTCTCAGTAGTATACGTACCTCTTGTTATTACACCATTGGTAATTGTTACTGTCTCATCTGTATATAATTCCGGAGTATTAGGCTCACTTGTAAAAGTCAATCCACTAATATTTATAGTAGCTTTCGACTTAAGCTGCATCCAATTATTATGATCATCGAGCCAAAAAGTATTATCATTGGCTGCTGTGTTATAAGTACTAAATTGTACATAGTCGCCTCCAAAAGCTGTTGATTGTCCATCTGGGTTAAGGGCTACTGCCCACCAATCACCGGCAATGGTTTCTACGCTTGTTCCTCCCGGATCTGGCTCTCCACCTTCATCACAGGCAACGAATAAGCTTACCGTAAATAAAAATAAAACGGCTTTAATTATATTTATGTTTTTCATAATTCTTTAAATTTAATTTTATTATTGTCTTACAAAATTTCTGGTAAATGTTCCATAAAATCCACTTGCAGCTAAACTCCAGCTCCAATGGTCATTATCAGTAATACTCCCGGGAGTAAAACTTCTTACAGACAGCCCACTAGGCGATGCATTTTCTTGGAACGGAATATAAATTTCATCATCATTAACATTAATAAATCTTATTGTAAGTTGATTTGCTCCTGTTACTCCTCCTGCATTATCATAAGTATATTCTCTATCAGACACTTGTACACAAGTACCAGGACTTCCATTGGTTCTAGCCCAATTCCCTGCCAAATTATAGATACTAGGAGCAGTTGATACAACAACAACTGTTCTTGTAGCCGAAGCAGTAAAACCTAAATCGTTTACAGCTTCATAAGTGATATAATAAACACCAGGAACACTCGTATCAACAACAGTGCTGGTAGTAAATGGAAAAGGTTCTCCAGCTAATGTAACATCAGCACCAGGATCGGTCCATGGGTCGTCTTGCGGAATAATAATTTCACTGCCATCAATTATATTTAACACTGCGAAATCAGTTGTATCACTTACACCTCCCGTAGATTCATCATCACAAGAACCTAAAAAAAGTACTGCTATACAAACTACACTCATTATTATTTTTTTCATAATTATTGTCTTTATTTGAATTATTGATTCCACCAAATTGGTGTTGTAATTGGCACAACAGCTGGTGTGTTTAAATTTCTAGCAGTTTCAGTACTTGGATATAACAAACGCTGTGGAAAAACATTACCTGTTACACCATTCACAGAAAAGGCAAATTCTCCGGGAACATAAGCAGCATCTGATTGTGGAACGGGAGAAATAGCAGGAATACCAGTTCTATGTTGCTCGAAAAAAGCTTCTGCTCCATTACCAGGATAACTAGCTACCCACTTTTGGGTAATAATGGCTTTTAATTTATCATCAAAAGTACCCCCTGTTGGATATTCATATGCTCCAGCGGCAGCTATATAAGTAGCGCCATCTAATGCCCATTTATTAAAATTTTCATTCACAGCAGCATCATATAGTGCTTTTGCTCCAGTACCATTATTATAGCGTTCCATAGCTTCTGCTTCCATAAATAGACTTTCTTCATGGCTTATAAAATAAACATCTGTAGTTGCACTTAAAATAGATACCGCTACGGAGTTTGGATTGGCTGTGCTATTATAATCACCTTGGTCTAAAGGATTACCAACTGTATAAAATAAAGGCAATCTTTCATCAAGATTATTAGTTAGATAAGAATGCATAGTTGTACTAGCTCTTAAATTTAGTGTAGTATTTAATTGTCTCTTATCTGACTCATATAAAGGATTACTTATGTTTGGTGCATCTGTAAATCCACCCAAAGAAGCATCTAAATCCAAAAAGGCAGTACCAGAATTTAACATTGCTGTGATTCCAGCTTGTGCTACAGATGGCCTAGCCTCAGTTTGACGTAAAAATATTTTCAATTTTAAAGAGTTCGCAAACTTCACCCAATTACCCATATCGCCACTAAAAACTAAATCATCTGTTCCGGGTAATCTACCTTGAGAAGCATCGAGATCACGCCCTAAAGCATCATCGAGATCAGTAATCATAATATCATATACCTCTTCGCCTGTATTAAAAATTGGTTGAAAAATAGCTGGATTATTAGCCTCAGTATAAGGTATATCACCATACCAGTCTGTAAGCATATGCGATATATAAGTTTCTAAAACTGTTGCAATTAAATAATAATTCCAATTTTCATCTTCAAGTGCTTTCTTTTTAATATTTCTAATGTCTAATAAACCATCGTAAGCAGCATTCCACCCTCCAGTTTGGATTCCATCGGTAGTTCCTAATGTATAATTATCTACTACTCTATATTGGCTCGATGATAAACTTTGTGCCCACATCTGAGACCAAATACCACCAATGATTGCCCAGTTTGCTCCTTGCACACCGGCAACCGCAGTTATACTTCCAGGTAATTCTACTTCAAAGGCTAAATCGTCTGGAGTTAAATTATCAGGATCTCTGTTAATATCTAACTGTTTATCACAAGATGTCAATAAGACACTTAATCCTATGAATATTAATATTAATTTTTTCATTTGTTATTATTTTAAATTTTAATTATTAAAATGCCAGTTTCAGCGCAAAACCATATGTTCTTTGCGCAGGGTTTCCTGCAAACTCTCCAAATTCTGAAGCCAGATCATTACCTCCAAATGAAGTAACTTCAGGATCCACATAAGGGTTTTCATCTGGTGTCCATAACGCCAAGTTTTTACCATAAATACTCACTGATGCATTGGTAAACCCTGCTTTTTCAATTATTTTAAATGGTAAATTATATGACAAAGAAAGATCACGTAATCTTATAAATGTTTTATCTATTACATGATTTGTAGCTTCTGTACTTGGGTTGTTACTTGCACTATAAAAGCCGGTAACGGCACCAAAATTAACTGCTGTTGTATTCTCTGAAAACGTACCATCACCATTGTCTACAACAGAATTAGGTACTATAAATGTTCTTCTATCATTAAAAGTAGTTGCTATAGAATTACCTGTAAACCCTAAAAGTCTAGAAGTATATGAATACATTAAACCGCCTTCTTTCCAATCGATTCCAAATGAGAGCCTAAAATTTTTGTATTTGAATGTGTTTTGAAGACCCATAACAAAATCTCTTTGAGAATTACCAATGGTTTCCTCACTTGTAGTTTGTAGCGGAATTCCTGTATTAGGATCAACTACGGTTTGTCCGGCATCATTTACTACAGGTACACGTCCTTGATAAACACCTAAAGGTTCTCCAGCTATCGCATAAAAGTTAATACCGAAAGAGCTATTAATTAAGAATTTATCTAAACCTTCAGGAAGAGAAGTGACCTTATTTTTATTCTTAGTAAAAGTATAATCGATATTCCAGCTAAAATCATCTGTCTTGAAAGGAACCAAGCCAAGTGCCACTTCTATACCTTTATTTTCAATATCTAAAAAGTTTCCGAAAATAGAACCATAACCTGTTGAATTAGGCAATTGTTGTCCAATTATCGCACCATCAGTTGTCTTATCATAGTAGGCAATATCTGCTGTTATTCTATTATTAAAGAATCTACCTTCAAAACCTATTTCATACTCATCAGTAAACTCTGGTTCAATATCCCTATTTCCTAAAATTCTACCAATCTCAAATGAGTTTAAGCCGTTGAAAGGAAAATTAATAGCTCCAAAATAGGCTCCGGCTACTGCTTGAGTCGCTGAACTCTCTGTTCTATATAGTCCGGCATCATTAGCAAGTGAGGCAAACCCGGCACGTACTTTCAAGAAGTGCTCTCCTGTATCAAACGCAATAGCACTTATATTTGCTGAAGGATAGAAAAATGAATTCTTGCCCGGTGTTAAAGTAGATGTCCATTCGTTTCTACCTGTTAAGTTTAAATAAATACGTTCTTTATAAGATAAGGTTAATGCTCCAAAAGCTGAGTATCCTATTCTTTGAAAATTATTTTGAACAGTTATTGGCAGTACAGCTGAGTTAGAAATTTCATAAAAATTTGGAATATCTAAATTCGTAACTGCAACAAATAAATTTGATCCAGTATTATTATTATGAGACCCCCCCAATGAAGCTTCTAAACCAAGGTCATCACTTAATTCTGTGTTATAATCAAAAGTTAAGAAAGATTCATATCTTCTATTTTCGTTAGCAGCTTCAGTAACACCACCTGCATTTGTAGTTCCTCCTAATAGTGCTTGTGGAGATCCCGGTGTGTAATTGACCACCGCACCATGGCTATGTCTTTTTCCGTTTAAAATATCTGCACCTATTTGAATAGTACCTACTAAGTTTGGTGTCAGGTCATATGAAAAGTTTATATTACCATAAAAACGTTCACGACTTATATTCGTCGCGTTTTCATTAATTACCCAATATGGATTACGAGAGTACGGCGTATAAAAATTATCATTATTATTAAATGGATTATTTGTATAATCGGCTAAATCTATAACACTAATACCTCTTGGTATTTGTATCAATTCCTGCATAAATGTTTCTCCTTCACCAGCATTATTTCCTTGACCAGTATTTACAGCATTCTGTCTTGTTTGCGCATAATTAGCATTGACACGCAATCTGAATTTTTTACCGGAGATACCACTATTTAAGCTTAATGTATTTCTTGTAAGTGCATCGGCATCTGTTGGAATAATACCATCAGTATCTACTCTTGTGAATATCAATGAAAAGTCAGATGTTTCACCACCACCGCTAAGGCGTATAGAGTTCGTATAAGTACTACCAATATCATAGAAATCTTTGATATTATCTTCCAGATTTACATAGGGTTTTAACTGTTGTGAATTGTTAACAATTTGTCCCCAAACACGGGTTTCACCATTAAACGCTGGTCCCCACGAACCATTTTCGTTAGTGGCACCCAGGCCTCCTGCCGGAAGTCCGGAATAATCGACTCCGTTCCAGCCTTGCCCATAATTCTGTTGTAAATGAGGTATTCTTGCAACCTCTGAAAAATCAATAGAACTATTTATTTCGACCTTCACCCTTTGACCTGAACGCCCTCTCTTAGTAGTAATAATAATCGCACCGTTAGATGCTCTACTTCCATATAATGCCGTTGCGGCACCACCTTTAAGTACATTTATACTTGCAATTGAGTTAGCGTCTAAATCATTGATATCTGTACCTCCATCAAACGACCTTGTTGCAGTCGTGGGGAGTGTAGTACCCCCGGAACTAGTACTATTAGCAGCAGCAGAAATCGGTGTACCATCAATAACATATAATGGTCCATTAATGGCTCTTACAGAACTAAACCCTCTAAGAATTATTTTTGTTGAAGCTCCCGGCTGATTAGGTGATGAAATATCGACACCTGCAATTTTTCCTGATAAACTTTCAAAAGGGTTAAGTGTAGCTACTTCTGTCAACTTATCGCCAGAAACGGCTGTTGCAGCATAACCTAAAGATCTCTTTTGTTTTTTCTTACCAAAAGCCGTAACCACAACCTCTTCAAGGACATTATCGGCTACTAATATAACATTAAGAATATTTGATTCACCAACCGTTTTTTCTTGAGTAGCCATCCCAATAAAACTGAATACAAGTATATCATCTGTATTAGCTTTAATTGAATATTTACCATCAAAATCTGTCTCTGTACCTGTTGTAGTACCTTTAATTATTATACTAACTCCAGGTAATGCTCCTGAATCATCAGTAACAGTACCAGAAATAGTTTTTTCTTGTGCTAATACTGATGTTATACTAATAAAGAAACACAACAGTATTAGAATTTTTTTTACTTCCATAAAATAGAATTTTTAATTAAACATTTGAATTAGTGTACATGAAAAAAAAGCAGGCTAAAGATTAAATACCTTTAAATGAAGTCAAAGTTTAGTGGAAATTTAAAAATAGATTTTCTTAGTGCCTGCTCATTAATTCAAATACAAGTCAAAAGAAATATTTTATGGAAAGTTTATAGGTAATGCCTATAATAATTTTCTTTGCCGATAGAAAATTACCTTAGATTTACTTTGTAATTACCTATGTTTTGATGTTTTAAATCTTTTAAATATTCGGAAGGAGTACTATTTGTTTGCTCTTTAAAAGCTTTGTTAAACGTAACTTTATTATTGAATCCAACATCATAAGCTACATCGATTATATTTAAGTTGTTATTCAAATCGTTTTTAAATATATATTCCGCTTCTTCTATTCTATATTTATTAACCAATTTAAAAAAATTCATGTCAAAATGCTCATTAATAACCTGAGATATATTATGACGAGTAGTCCCAATCATCTGCGAAAGTGTTTCAAGATTGATGTCATTCATTTTATATATTTTATCTTCATTCAATAATTTTATCAATTGTTCTTTAAGGTCATTAGAAAAACCTTCAGTCAAACCAGATTTTTGATATTTTAATAATTCATTATCTAAATTATTTTTACTAAGAACTTTAGGCTGAACATAAGCAACATATCCCACGTATAATACCATAAGAGACATTGAAATAATTTGAGGGTGAATCAAAAAATTCATCGATAATAAACCTGTGACCATTAAAACATATAATACATGTGAAAACACATAAAAAGAATTTAGTGTTACTATATTTCTTTGCCATTTTAAAATTATGGTATTTTTAATTGAACTACTTTTTAAAGTCTTTCTATACATCTTGTATATTAAAAAACCATATACTACTAAGGATATAATTTTAAATATTACTACATAAATTAGAGCATGATCAAAAGATTGATCCCTATTATTTAATAGTATGTGTAATTTCGCATCACTTGATAATATAAAATATTTAAAAAAATAAATAGTTGTTATTACAAAGGGAACAAGATGAAGAGCATCTTTTAATCTAAATTTATGTTTTATAGTGGTGCGTTTAAAATAAAAATATAAAAGTGGAGCATATAAAAAATTAAAACTTATAGTCGCAAAAAGTGTATGCGGGAAATTATATTGAACATTGGAAATAAAAACCCATATGTGAATTATAAATAATGCAGTAAATAATATAAATAGACTAATCAATAAATTAGCAACCCTATCACCGTCTTTTTTTAAATTTAAAACTATCGCAATAAAAATCCCAATCAATCCAATATAAAAATTGATCATAAACCAAAAGTTAAATTTAGGTTTATACTTTTTCAATAAAATAAGAAACTCATTGCTCTTAGAAATTTTTTCAAAATATCTGCTTTCAACCACATTAAAATCATGTGACTTTTTAATATATTCCTCTAAATACTTAGTTGATTTTGGAGCATCATTTAATGTAGAATAACTTATTGCCATTCTTTTCAAATCATCATCAACTAAAACTATTCCTTCATTTATAGCCTTTTTATAAGAATCAATAATAGCCTTAGCATCTTTCTCATATAAATGCATTTGATTTTGAGAAAGATACAGGCTATCCGTCATTTTTTTTTGCTTATCATAATCCTGTATTGTTTCTAAATTAAAATTCGCAAAAATATTGATAGAAAGAAATAAGAATAATATGTTAATTATTCCCCTTGACTTCATTTAAAAATTTGATTATTTGAATTATTTTAGTCTAAAAATAGTTAAAATACTTACAAATATTTGTTAAAGACGCGTTAAAGTACTATTGAAAAGTAAGTGCCGATAATATCTTACTGCGAACAGCTTTAAATTTAATATACATAACAACAACGCTAATTTATAAAAATTGAGTTCAAAATTTGTACTATGGTAATTATACAAACTTATAATCTAAATAATCATTACTTTTACCACAATATATAATTTAGGTATATTTTCTTATAATGAATTCTTTGCTATGATATTTATTTCAAAATATTTAATACCAAAAAAATACAATGGTATGGCGATTTACCCTTTTATATTCTTAAAGGATAAATCATTATCTAGCAATTCTATTTTAATAAACCATGAGCGTATTCATTTAAGGCAACAAATAGAATTATTATGGATTTTTTTCTTTACATGGTACATCATTGAATTCTTAATACACCTTATACGATTAAGAAATTGGAACAAAGCCTACCACAATATAAGTTTTGAAAAAGAAGCTTACTATAACGAGGAAAACCTTTATTATTTAGAGGATCGTAAATTCTGGACTTTTTTAAAATACTTCAACTAAACATAAATCATTTTTAATCGTAAATTGCGCTATTAAATTTTATTAAATTATAATGGAGCAAATTCAACCATATATTCCCAAAAATAAAATCAGAATTGTAACTGCTGCTTCACTATTTGACGGGCATGACGCTGCCATAAATATTATGCGCAGAATCATTCAAGCAACTGGTGTTGAAGTTATTCATTTAGGACATGACCGTAGTGTTGAAGAAGTGGTGAATACAGCCATACAGGAAGATGCAAATGCAATAGCTATGACCTCATATCAAGGTGGTCATAATGAGTATTTTAAGTACATGTATGATCTGCTTCAAGAAAAAGGAGCTGCTCAGGTCAAAATATTTGGTGGCGGAGGCGGAGTAATTCTTCCTGAAGAGATTCAAGGTTTGATGAAATACGGAATTACCAGAATCTATTCTCCAGATGATGGTCGTAAAATGGGATTACAAGGAATGATCAATGATATGATTGAGCAGTGTGATAAATACCCATCCTTAACCCTTCCCAAAGGGAGCGAAATAGAAGAGGCTTTAAAAAATAAAGATATAAATACTATTGCAAGATTAATTTCTATTGCTGAGAATAAGCCTGAAAATTTTAAAGAAATTTTTAAGGGGAAAACGGGAAAAAAGGATTCTATTCCTGTTCTTGGAATTACGGGTACGGGTGGTTCAGGAAAATCGTCATTAGTTGATGAATTAGTACGTAGATATTTAGCCGATTTTAAGAAAAAAACAATTGCTATAGTTTCTGTAGATCCTTCGAAAAAGAAAACAGGTGGCGCTTTATTAGGAGATAGAATAAGGATGAATGCAATTAAAAATGAACGTGTTTATATGCGCTCATTGGCTACTCGTCAATCAAATTTGGCATTATCAAAACATGTAAATGATGCTATTGATATTTTAAAAGCTGCTGCATTTGACCTGATTATTTTAGAAACTTCAGGTATTGGTCAATCTGATACAGAAATTTTAGATCATTCTGATGTTTCATTATATGTAATGAC